>JGI20214J51088_10002481_pt1 | contig 12259 bp, 10 predicted proteins | sample WetSurMetagenome_FD_51088 | JGI IMG/M metagenome (IMG submission 51088)
TTTCTTCAGAAATATTTTTTATTGAAGCAGATATTTCTTCAACTTTTTCCAACAACTGATTGAGTTTTTCCTTGTCAGTGCTCATCAATGCTCCCTCTTAAACTCCTAAATAACTCCAGAAGCTTATTAATTGTTTGCAATCAGACAAAGTGACGAAGCTGCATGATGGAGATTGATGGAAGCCAAAAAAGCGGAAGCGGCACAATCCTGCGTTTATCGATAGCTTTAGCAGCCATCGCTAAGCAACCCATCCACATCACAAACATCAGACAAAACCGCCCCCAGTCAGGTTTAAAACCCCAGCATTTGGAAGCTGTGTTGACCGCAGGTAAACTCTGCAACGCCAAAATTCAAGGAGCAAAACTAGGCTCAAAGGAGCTTTGGTTTACACCCGACAAGATTTTAGGTGGAAACTTTGAAGCCTTAATCGAAACAGCAGGAAGCATCCCAATGCTGATGATGGCAGCNTTGCCGATTTGTTTGTTTGCTCAGAAACCTGTGCGTTTACATGTGGCAAAGGGTGGAACAGACACCACTCATGCTCCAACCATCAACTACTTGCGTTTTGTATTTCTTCCAGCCCTAAAACAGATGGGCGTTGACGCTGAAATAACGGTTCAAAAATACGGGTACTATCCCAAAGGCATGGGCGAGGCAACAATAACGGTCAAACCAAATCGACAATTAAAACCAATTGTGTTGAAGAGTTTTGGGAACTTGAAGAGCATTAAGGGCGTTTCTGTCTGTACTTTTCTAGCTGATAAGCAAGTTGCTGAGCGACAATCAAAAGCAGCTGAAGAATATCTAGCTCCGAATAGTTTTAGAGCTAATATTAAAGTTGTAAACGACCAGTCGAACCGCCTTCAGAAGGGTAGCTCTATTGTATTGTGGGCTGAAACCGATACAAGTGTTATTATTGGTTCTGACGCGATAGGCGAACTTGGAAAAATGAGTGAGGTGGTGGGAAAAGAAGCAGCGCAAAGGCTCAATGCCGAATTATTAGTTAACCCTACGGTGGATATTTACCTCGCAGACATGCTTATTCCTTATATGGCGCTGACAGAGGGAAAATCAGTTTTTCTGGTTCGAACAATCTCTGAGCACATAGAATCTAACATTTGGCTTATGGAAAAAATGTTAAACGTTAAATTCACNATCGAAAAAGTAAACAATCTATACAGGATAGAAAAAAGCTGACTGCCCATGCCCAGACCGTCTGTTTGCATTAAAGTTCCGAAAAGTCAAGGCGAAAAGACAATCACACTAGCAACAAAGTTTGGGCTTGCGGATAAATCTCTGGTTATTCAACGCGAAGAAGACAGTCTCTGTATTCCCTTGATCAGGGAACCAAAAGGTATCGAGTTGGCAACGCTGAAAAGTCAAATTCCAACTTTTAAACTCTACAACGCTGTTTTCAGCGAAAAACAGCTTCCTCCAGAGACCTTAACCCAAGTCCTCCAAGATAAATTGTCCCCAGATTTACTTGACAGAATCCCGCAAGCTTTTGATATCATTGGGGACATAGTCGTAATCGACATTCCACCCCAACTAAAAACCTACCAAAACACAATCGGGGAAGCAATCTTGCAGANACAAAAAAATGTTGTAGCTGTCCTCGGAAAGGTTGGTGATATTAGCGGTGTCTTCCGCGTCCGCGATTATGATTACATCGTTGGGGAACACAAAACCAAAACTATCCATCGCGAGTTCGGATGTCAATACAACGTGGANATAGCCAAAGCATATTTTTCTCCACGGCTCTCGCATGAACACGAACGGGTCGCTGCGCAGGTTCAAGATGGAGAAATAGTTGTGGATTTGTTTGCTGGCGTTGGACCTTTTTCAGTGCTTATAGGCAAAAGAAATCTAAAAGTGAAGGTTTACTCTGTTGACCTTAATCCNGACGCAGTTGAGTTGCTCACATTGAATGTTCGGGCTAACAGGGTTGAAAATCGTGTGTTCCCCATCTTAGCAGATGCAAGAGAAATCTCCGCCTCCAAACTCAAGGGCATTGCAGATCGTGTGATCATGAATCTGCCTGAAACCGCCATAGACTTTGTCGACGCTGCCTGCAATGCGATAAAGCCTCAGGGCGGAATTGTACATTTCTACGGTTTTGTCCGTTCCCCTGACACTGTAGAAAACCTAAAGCAGCGCTTCTCTGGATTAGTCGAAAAGAATGGGCGAAAAGTCGAGGTTTTTCTACTTGCAAAGAGTATTCGGGAGACTGCACCGTTTGAGTCGCAGGTTGTATTAGATGCCAAAATCGTTTAGGTTTCAACTTTTAATGTTACTTTGATTTTTTGTTTAGGATCCTGAAGTTTCTCTACAAGTCCTCTTGGCAAATCAATTGAGGATTTATCAGCACAAATCGCCAGCGTCCTATTGCAGACATAGTCACTTTTCCTGATTACTATGTCAGTTGGATGACATAAACAGAGCTTCGGAGATCCAAATGCTTTGATTTCTTCTCTAAAATCACCTGCTTCGATGGTGATGGTTACTTTAGCATTTGGTTTCCGCAAAGCATCTTTGATTTGGTCGCTTAAATCTGCAACCGATTTGTCAGCTGTCATGGCAACTATACAATCGCCGTTCTTTGAAACATGAATATCCTTCGTAAACATCAGAGTTGAGGGGTGACTTGCTTGAATATTGGCGTGTCCTAACGCCCAGATTTCGTCTGTTGTTTGTTTATGGATCAAATTTACTCGTTAACCTCAATTGAATCCACTTTTCCATCCCCATCTAAATCAAATCCCTGAATCGCCACGGCAAAAGTGTTTTCGCCTTTGTATTTTTCTAGGGTTTTCTTCCAGAAATTCGTCAATGCCAACACGCACGCTTTAGTTCCAACAGCCTTGTTGCCAGCTAAAACTACGATGCGTTTGGTGTTATCCCATGGATTTATGATTTTAGCTGCAACTCCTGAAACATCTGAGGTGTAAACCTGGCCTGTCTTCTTCGATGATAACCCACCCAGCAGGAAACCCTGTCCTGATGATTGCATTATGAATTTTATGGGTAAGTAATCGTTAACTTCCTGGGTTAACAGGTTGGTTCCGGGTCCGCCGACGAGGATAAGGTTGTTTTTTTCCTCCTTTTCCACTTTTACGTCAACATCCAACTTTACAACGAACTCTGTCGGCATTTTAGCGAATTGCCCCAAAAAAAGCGCTAAATGGGCGGCGTAGTGGCCGTCTCTCGCGCTGGTTTTGAAGGGTCCATGTGGCTGTGGACTGCCGACCACAATTTTTCCATCGAAAGTTCCGTTATCGATGAATTCTTTGAAGAACTTCTGTAATTGATCGTCGAGGCTTAGGGTGCAGATGTTCTGGATTGGCTTGTAACCTTGCGGGAACTCGATTCCGAAGGCTTGCGAAACAGTTTTGTAGTATTTTGCTGTAGCCCCCTTCTTTTTTTCTTCACGCACAACGGCTATGGCTCCGGCTTTGGCGAGTTTTCTAATATGGTAATAAATTTTTTGTTCATGCATGCCGAGTTGTTTTGCAATTTCTAGGGGATACATTTCTTTTTTTGAGAGTATGGTGAGGATTTTCCAGCTTAGGCCGCCGAGTATCATTTTTAGTTTTTGGGAGTCGGAAAGGATGTTAATTTCTTTAGCTTCTTGGCTGTTGCCGTTGTCTTGGATAAGTAGTTTTTTTTGCATTTTAGTCTAAAATGAATAAGCAATGGCTACTATAAAAAAATTATTTATAACGGTTCCAAAAATTTGGGTGGCTGCGACTTGAAAATTTTACCTTGATGATAAAACAAGCATAAACAGCTAAAAAATTTATTGTAGTGGTCAAACTCTATTATTAAGAATACATATAAAGAAACCTCCTCCCTATCCAAGTATAATAATTATCCCTTGGAAGGCTAAGAAGTAACATGTGTGGAATATTTGGCTGTGTTCTAAAAGAAGGAAAGGCTGCTCCATTAATTCATTCAGCTCTCAAACGTCTCGAGTACCGAGGATACGACTCAGTTGGTATAGCAACCATATTTGATGGAAAAATCTTTATAAAAAAAGACTCGGGAAAAATCGACGACGTCGACAAAATAGTCAATCTCGACGACATGCCGGGAAGCATAGGCATTGGTCACACCCGCTGGGCAACCCACGGGGCACCCCTGAAGGTTAACTCTCACCCACACATGGATTGCAAAGGCGAAATCGCAGTCGTCCACAACGGCATTATCGAAAACTTTATGGAACTCAAAGCCGAATTGCAAAACCTTGGTCACAACTTTGTTTCAAAAACAGACACAGAAGTAATGCCCCACCTAATCGAAGAAACCCTAAAACAAAACCCCACCTTTACCTTGCAGCAAGCCGTGTTAGCAAGCCTCAAACGAGTAGAAGGCTCTTATGCTTTCGCCATACTCTCTACACTTGAACCCGAAAAGATAATCTGCGCTCGAAACGAGAGCCCATTGGTTTTAGGAATCAACTGCAAAGGAGTATTTTGTGCCTCAGATATTCCTGCGTTTCTAGAAGTCACCAACAAAGCCGTCATGATAAACAACGGTGAAATAGTTATCCTCACCGCTGAAGGATATGAAATCCGAAGAATTTCAGACAACAGCCCTATTGCTCGTGACCCTATAACGGTGGAGTGGACTGCCGAGATGGCTGTAAAGCAGGGTTATCCACACTTTATGATTAAAGAAATTCATGAACAACCAGAAACCCTGCGAAATACCCTTCGTATTCAAGACCATTATCTAGATTTACTCGCTACTTTTCTTGACCGCGCAAGCGAAGTGTTTTTGGTTGCTTGCGGAACAAGTTACCATGCCTGCTTGGCGGCTTCATACATGTTCTCTAAACTGGCTTTTCTGCCCACCTTCCCAGTGTATGCCTCAGAATTTCTTGAGCAATGCGGCAAATCCGTCAGCATAGACACCACCCTACTAGCTGTGAGTCAATCAGGCGAAACAGCAGATACAATCTCGGCAGTAACTTGTGCACAACAAAGGGCAGCAACCGTGCTGAGCTTAACTAACGTCATTGGCTCCACAATGACTCGAATTTCCCGAGTTTACATTGGCACACAGGCAGGTCCAGAAATCGGTGTGGCCGCTACCAAAACCTTCACGTCGCAACTTTCTGTCTTAGCCCAACTCGCCCTGAAGTTGGCCAAGAAGCGGGGCAAGATATCTCAGGATGAAATCGATTGCCTGGAAGAGAACCTAAAAAAGATGCCTGAAGACGTTGACACTATTGTTCGGACGCAGGAAGCGAAAATTAAGAGAATTGCTAAGAAATATGTTGATTCTAAAGTGTTCTTTTTCTTAGGTAGGGGAATAAGCACGGCAACCGCTTTTGAAGGACGCCTTAAACTAATGGAAATCGCTTACATTCCATCCATCGCCTTTCCCGCAGGAGAAAGCAAACATGGACCCATTAGCTTAATAGAAGAAGGATTCCCTGTTGTTTTCATTTGCCCTAAAGATGACACTCATAAAACCGTTATCGGCAACATCATGGAGATGAAAGCCCGAGGTGCCCATATAATCTCCGTTATCGAAGAAGGAGACGAAGAAATCAAGTCGTTATCGGAAGAATACATTGAGGTACCCAAGGGTATTCCGAGTGTTCTGTCACCGATTCCGTTTGCCGTTCCGCTACAGTTACTGGCTTACTATGTGGCTTTGGAGAAGCGATTCAACCCTGATATGCCACGAAACTTGGCGAAGTCGGTCACCGTAAAGTAACCTCATTTCTTTTTATCCGAACCATTTTTCCAATGAAACCTTTCCCTTCTGCTTTTTATTACCCGCAGTCATTCTCTCTATAGATTTTTTGATTCGTTCCTCACCAAATTCTTTTTCGCGGCACATAAAATCGATTAAGCCGTCCTCATTAGGTTCTTTCCAATCTATCTTGTAGTGGTCCGTGACTTTTGGGTGCAAGAAGATTTGCTGTATTTCTTCTATTTTGTCTGCGAAACCTACGTTTTCTATATGAGGAACAGCACTCTTCAAACTACCGTATTGCTTTATGAGTTTCAACGCGGTTTTTGGTCCTATCCCTTTTACGCCGTCGGGGTTAAAGTCAGTACCAATTAAAATACCAACGTCAATCAGCTGTTCTCGTGTTAAGCCACATTCATGAAGTGTTTTAGGTAACTCAACAATTTCAGGGAATACTTCAATTGTGACGTTTCCTCTTTTTCTTCTTCCCGAAATGGTCACGTTTCTAAGCAGTTTACATGCACCGAAAAGGAGGCTATCGTAGTCTTGACTTGCGCAGTAGTCTGCGTCACCTCTATTGTTCATGTGTGCTGCTTGAGCCTCACCCTCGCTGGGTGCCTGAATCCACGGCAAACCCATAAGCTCCAAGAGCTTCTCGCTATCANCTAACATGTAATCTTTCATGCTGGTTGACGCCTGAGCGTACACACGCATTTTTTCAGTGTCACCTTTTTCAGCTGCTTTCTCATAGCTGGCTACTGCCACAACTTTTACTTGTCTGCGTCGCTCGATTTCAGATGCCTTTAATGCAGGCGATTCCCCGTCAAAAACGTAAACTGGCTTAATTCCCATTTCAATTAGGTTGCTTGTGCGATAGAAGAGCCCGCTTAGGTGGCTCGTGATTTTTCCCGAGCTGTCTTTGAGCGGGGTGCCATCTGGTTGTCGTATTATGCTGAGGAACTGGTAGATGGCATTGTATGCGTCTATGGCGATAATTTTGCCGCCTAAATCCTCGAGTTTAACGGGAGTTTTTGGAATAAGATCTTTAAAGTTAACGCCCAAACCTACTTCACAAATAAAGAATAGGCAAGAAACAAGCTTAATAAATTTACGAAGNCCTAAAATTCTAAAACTCGTTNATTTAAGCATAGTAGATATAAGGAACCCTAACAATTATGACGGCACAGAAGTGTAATTATGTCCGAAAAGTTGTCCCTAGTCACATGCACAAGCTGCGGAAAACCAATACCGCCAGGCAGCGAATCCACAAAGTTCCTGTGTCCACAATGCGGTGAAATCCAGATTAAACGCGACGGTAAATGCCGCAAATTCGGTCGCCTATACAAATGCCCCAAATGCGGGTTCAGCGGACCATAAAAGGCGAACCAACATGGGCAGCGTACTTGTAACTTACAAGGTTTTTCCTGAAGACATCATGCCAAGCTTCGATGATCTTAAAGCCAAAATCAAAGATGTTCTGCCCGAATTTGCCAAAATAGAGGGTTACGGGGAAGAACCTGTTGCTTTTGGTCTTGTTGCGCTACTAGTTCAAATTAGATATCCTGAAGACAAATCAGGATTAGTTGACGAATTCGAAGAAAAACTCGCAAAGATTCCAGGTGTAAGCCAAGCTCAAACTTTCCAAGTGCGACGAACAAGCCGCGATTAAAAGCTAAACCTCAATTTCCCATCAAATCTTCCTACAAATATGCTCCTGAGCATATTGGGACTTATCCTTTAAAGTTTATATAGTAATAACCGCTTTTTCAAACACACATTCCAAATTCAGCATGTCAAATTATTTAGGAGAAATTTTAGATGAGCGAAGTACAACTACGCGTTGGAGACGCAAGGCAAAGAGATGTCGGCAGAGGAATCGCCCGTATTGATCAGCGAACCATGCAGAAACTAGGTATAAGCGCTGGAGACGTAATCGAAATTGTAAATAAACGAACAACTAGTGCTATCGCTTGGCCAGCCTACAGCGAAGATCAAAACCGTGACATCATCCGCATCGACGGATTTACACGCAAGAACAGCGGTGTTGCCATAAACGAATATGTGGTTATACGTCCTGCAAAAGTCAAAACTGCGCTATCAATAACACTCGCTCCAGTAGACATGCGTCTTAATGTAGACGAGGATTTCACGAACTTCGTTAAGAACCGTTTAATGGAACGCACCCTCGTAGAAGGCGANACAACCCTTGTTATGATGTTAGGACACGCTATCCCTTTNACTGTTTCAAAAACGCGTCCCCATGGAATCATAAAGGTAACCGCCGAAACCCGACTNACGATTCTAAACGAGCCAGCACCAGAAGGCAAAGGTTTACCGAGAACCAACTATGAAGACATCGGAGGACTCCAAGAAGAAATTCAACGAGTCAGAGAAATGGTTGAGTTGCCTCTTCGTCACCCTGAACTGTTTCAGCGTTTAGGCATTGAACCGCCAAAGGGCGTTTTGCTTCATGGTCCACCAGGCTGCGGCAAAACNTTGCTTGCACGAGCTGTTGCTAACGAGTCAGAAGCAAACTTCTATAGCATAAACGGACCCGAAATAATGAGTAAATTCTATGGAGAATCCGAAGCGCGNCTGCGAGAGATTTTCCAGCAAGCTCAACAGAACGCTCCAAGCATAATCTTCGTGGATGAACTCGACGCNATTGCACCTAAACGTGAAGAAGTTACAGGTGAAGTTGAAAGACGAGTTGTCGCGCAGCTTCTTGCTTTGATGGATGGATTATCTGGCAGAGGAAACGTCATAGTTATTGGTGCAACTAATCGACCGGGCGCTCTTGACCCAGCTTTACGTCGACCGGGAAGATTTGACCGAGAAATAGAAATTGGTGTTCCAGACAAGAAAGGACGCTACGAGGTCCTTCAAATCCACACACGCGGCATGCCGTTAGCTGAAGATGTTGATCTTCCAAAGCTCTCAGCCATGACTCATGGTTACACAGGCGCTGATTTGTCCGCTTTAGGGCGAGAAACCGCTATGAANGCACTNCGTAGATACTTACCGCAGATTAACCTTGAAGAAGAACGCATCCCCCCCGCAGTACTTGAGAAAATGGAAGTTAAAATGGATGATTTCCTTGGCGCCTACAAAGAAGTAACACCAACAGCTATGCGCGAAGTCTACATTGAAGTCACAACTGTCCACTGGGACGATGCAGGCGGACTAGACGATGTAAAACAACATTTAATCGAAGCAGTTGAGTGGCCCATAAAGACCCCTGAATTATTCACTAAACTCGGAATCAGACCGCCAAAAGGAATCTTACTCTATGGTCCACCAGGCTGCGGCAAAACCCTTCTAGCACGTGCCGTTGCAACAGAGAGCGAAGCTAACTTCATATCCATCAAAGGACCCGAAGTNTTCAGCAAATGGGTAGGCGAATCTGAAAAAGCCATCCGCGAAGTATTCCGCAAAGCCCGCATGGCTGCGCCAGCAGTAGTATTCCTCGACGAAATCGACTCTCTAACACCAAAACGTGGAATGGGAATGTCCGACAGCGGCGTTTCCGAACGCGTCATCAGCCAACTGCTAACTGAGATGGATGGCATAACAACATTGCAAGACATAGTAGTTATCGCTGCCACTAACCGTCCTGACATGGTTGACTCAGCAGTACTTCGTCCTGGACGCTTTGACAGATTAATCTACGTCCCTGAACCCGATGAAAAGAGCCGTTTACAAATCTTTAAAATCTACACTAAAGGCATGCCAATCAACAAAGACGTCGACTTAACTCAATTAACCACCGCAACTAAATACTATTCTGGCGCNGACATAGAATCTCTTTGNCGAGAAGCAGCGATGCATGCATTGCGAAAGAACGTTAATTCAACAGACGTCNCAATGAAGGATTTCCAGGATGCCCTCAAAGAGATGGGTCCATCNATTACGCCTGACATGGAAAANTGGTACAAGAGCTTCATGCAAGCAATCCGACAAGTACAAAAGCCACAAACCCCAGTTGCATAAGAAGGAACATTTATGCCGCAGATAAAAACTTGGAAAACACGCCCAGCCTACTTCTATTTACTGGAAGTTNTAACAAAGAAAGGCGACCTTACTGACGATGACCTCTTCGACCAGTTAAAAGACGAATACGAAGATTTGGGCTTCAAAGACTTCAATGAACTACTGCTAAAGCTTGAGGTAAGCGGCAAAATCCGTAGTTCCTCAATGTCACGTGGCAAACGCCGAATCGAACTTGTTCACCAACATTAGTTTCTTTCACATTTTGAACTTAATTTTTATTTCTAAAATAGAAGTTTAATTGCAACTTTTCTTAAAAATAATAGTAGTGCTATACTTTCGATATAGGTTCCCGCTATGATTGTCTATTAAACTTCAAATATGACCATAGGACAAAGTTNAGTTCTGTTTTTAAAGACATATTAAAGCAATGAGATGTTAGGAAGATTTATTTTTTGGAGAATCAAGTGTTCTGGTTACAGGTAACACACTTTGGCGTACATTAAAGTAACGAAACGTGCAAGCACCATCGAATACGCGATACGCGACGTTATAGTTCACACTCAAGAATTAATCAAGAACGGAAAAAAAATTTATTACCTAAACATCGGCGACCCAGCCGCATTTGACTTTAAAACGCCACAGTACGTCAAAGATGCCCTGTGCGAAGCAATTGATCAAGATAACAATTACTATTCAGCTTCCGAAGGCAGACCTGAACTTCGGGAAGCTATCGTTCGCAAAGAAAAAAGAGTCAACAACGTAGATATCACCGCTAACAACGTGATAATTACCGAGGGCATCTCGGAGGGTATCCAAATGGTTTTGGCGGCGCTGGTTGAGAAGGGCGACGAAATCCTATTCCCAGGACCAACATATCCCCCATATATTTCCTACACCAAATTCTTCGACGGCACTCCTGTTGCCTACGAAACAATTGAAGGTGAAGGCTGGGTGCCAAATATAGATGATTTACGTAGCAAAATCTCNCCGAAAACTCGAGCCATTGTGATAACTAATCCAAACAACCCCACAGGCTCAGTTTACACTGCAAAATGTATTAAGGAAATGCTCGATATCGCTGGCGAACACAATTTGCCAGTGCTCTCGGATGAGATCTATGATCAGCTAACCTACGAGAAACCATTTGTTAGCACCGCTCACTTGTCCAAAGATGTGCCAGTGGTTGGGTTGAACGGGTTCTCAAAAGTTTATCAGATGACTGGCTGGCGTCTTGGCTACATGTACTTTAAGGGTGAAGGCAAACAACTCGATGCCCTTCGTTTAGGCGTTGAGAAGCAATGCAGAATTCGCTTATGCGCAAATACACCCGTACAAATCGCTGGAGCAGCTGCATTAAACGGTCCCCAAGACTTCGTAAAGGGCATCGTGGATAGACTAAGAGAAAGACGCGACTATGCGTTCAAACGTCTAAACGAAATTGAAGGCATAACCACTACCAAACCTGAAGGTGCTTTCTACATATTCCCAAAAATCCAAGATATCGGTAAACGATGGAAAAACGACATGGAATTCGTAGTTGACTTGCTCAAACAAACAGGCGTCCTAATTGTGAATGGTTCAGGTTTTGATCCCAACTATGGCAAAGATCATGCAAGAATCGTTTTCTTGCCGCCCTGCGAAGAACTTGAAGAAGCATTTAATTGCCTTGAACAGTTCATGAAGAAGGGACAAAAGAAAGAAAGAGGCGGTCACGTTGGCTTTGGCTAAAAAAAATTTAGATTCTTTTCCCGCTTTTTGGGTTTTCGATTACTTTCTGGAATTCAGCCATCAGCTTCTTTGTGACTGGTCCGGGTTTGCCGTCACCGATTTGGCGTTTGTTGACTTCTCGGATGGGAACCATTTCCATTGCGGTGCCTGTGAAGAATGCTTCATCAGCTGTGAAGAGCATGAAAGGTGTCAGGTTAGTTATGATGAGGTCTATGCCGAGTTTTCCACATAATTCAGCAACGACGTCTGCTGTGATGCCTGCGAGAGCGCCTGTTGACGTAGGTGGAGTAAAGATTTCGCCTTCTTTAATGATGAATATGTTTTCGCCAACGCCTTCGGCTATGCAACCGCTTGCTTCCAAACAGATGGCTTCGTCTACGCCGTTTGCGTTTGCTTCAATCTTTGCAAGGACGCTGTTAAGGTAGTTAAGCGATTTTATCTCGTGTGTGGTTGCGTCCACGGGGTTTCGGCGTACCCAACTGAACATTGTTGTTATGCCGACTTCTTTGGCGTTGCCTGCTTTGATGTTGATTGTGTCTGTTATGATTATGATTGTGGGTTTGGGGCATTTTCGCGGATCCAGTCCCAAGTCGCCCACACCCCTAGAGACGATTAAACGTATGTAAGAGTCTTTCATCTTGTTCTTGCGTAGGGTTTCAACTACGGCTTTTGCCATTTCCTCTTTGGCCAAGGGTATTTGGAGCATTATGGCATGTGCTGAACGGTAGAGGCGGTCCACGTGTTCTTTTAGTTTGAAGACCACCCCGTTATACTCGCGGATGCCCTCGAAGACGCCGTCGCCATAGAGGAATCCGTGGTCGTAGACGGAAATTTTAGC
>JGI20214J51088_10002482_pt1 | contig 12257 bp, 10 predicted proteins | sample WetSurMetagenome_FD_51088 | JGI IMG/M metagenome (IMG submission 51088)
TAGTCGCTTCGAGCCCCGGCCCGGGGTTCAACCGGGTTTCAGCGTGTTGTGAAGAAAGGGGGTTTCGAGATGGATGTGAAAAAGATCAATGAACTTTTCAGTAAAGAGTTGAAGATCATCACCATGGGGCTCGACTCCTTTGCAGACAACCTGCGCAAAGAAGAGGTGGAGGTTCTTCAGATGGACTGGAAGCCTCCTGCGGGCGGCGACAAGCGCTTGGTCTCCCTGCTTGAGAAACTGGGCCGTTAGGGTGTTAATCGGAGACCTCTCTGCACCCCGCCGGAGGGCAGGGATGCGTAGACGTTTTGAGCCCTGGCTCAAATAGGCTTTGGTTGGGATAGCGTGCATTAAGAGGAGTGAGCGAATGAAGGCGAGAATCGAAGAGGCAAACCAGGAGGCGGTCTCCAGGATCCAGAGGGCGAAGCCCACGCTCATCGATGTTTCGATTGCGGGAGAAGCAGTCCCAGGCATGAAGAGGAACCTGATTCTCCACGCCGGCCCGCCTGTGACCTGGGAGAAAATGTGCGGTCCCATGAAGGGCGCGGTGATCGGGGGTCTGATCCTGGAGGGGCTTGCAAGGGACAGGCAGGAAGCCGAAGCCCTGGCCGCTTCAGGGGCCATCCTCTTTGAACCGTGCCACCACCATTCAAGCGTGGGGCCTATGGCCGGTGTGGTGACCTGGAGCATGCCGGTCTGGGTCGTGGAGAACAAGACCTTCGGGAACCGGGCCTACTGCACGCTCAACGAAGGTCTGGGAAAGGTTCTTCGCTATGGCGCCTTTTCAGACGAGGTCCTCGCAAGGCTCCGCTGGATGGCGGAGGACCTGGCGCCGGCCCTGAAAAAAGCCCTTGTCCGGCACGGGCCCATCGACATGAAAAGCATGATCGCCCAGTCTCTTCAAATGGGGGATGAAGGCCACAACCGCAACAGGGCCGGGACCTCTCTCTTCATCAGGGAAATCGCTCCGGATCTGGTGATGCTCGATGAAAGCAAAGAGAAAGTTGCAAAAATTCTGGCTTTCATTCACGGGAATGATCACTTTTTCCTCAACCTGAGCATGCCTTCCTGCAAGTGCACCGTGGATGCCGCCGCTTCCATAGAAGCCAGTTCCGTGGTGACTACNATGGCCAGGAACGGGACGGAGTTCGGAATCAAGGTGTCCGGGTTGGGGGATCAGTGGTTCACAGGACCGGCAGGCATCGTGGAAGGCCTNTATCTCCCGGGTTTTTCAGAAAAGGATGCCGCGTTGGACATCGGAGACTCGGTGATCACCGAGACCGCAGGCATCGGCGGGTTTGCCATGGCGGCTGCGCCTGCCATTGTGAAATTTGTGGGAGGAAGCGCTGCCGACGCGATCCGATACACTCAGCGGATGTATGAGATCACGGTGGCGGAAAACGANACCTATCNGATCCCTACGCTTGATTTCAGNGGAACGCCCACGGGGATTGACTTATTGAAGGTGGTGGANACCGGGATTCTTCCGGCGATCAACACCGGGATTGCCCACAGAGAGCCTGGCATCGGGATGGTTGGAGCAGGGCTGGTGCACCCGCCTGAGAACTGCTTTCACGATGCGCTCGAAGCCTTCGCGAAAAAGTATGGAGAATGAAGGAAGATGGGCCCCGGCCAGGGGGTGTGGTCTCTTTAGAGCCGCACAGGGCCAGTAAACAGTAGGCAGTATGCAGTCGCCGGTATCTCAGTTTGCATGTGTCCCGCTGCTTACTGTTTACTGCATACTGCTTACTTATCTCTTTTAAGGGGAAGGTTCGAAGGCAAGGGGGCGGTCGGCGGGATGAGTCCATTTCCGGTTGCGAGCTCGCCAGAGACCACACCCCCTACCGCGGCCCAAATTATTCTACGCAACACTTGAGTTAACTCAGAGGAGGACATTATGAAATTCATCGATCTCACCGTGCCGCTGGGCATTGCAACGCCACCCTGGCCGACCTATGAACCTTTGCAGGTGAAGTACTTCAAGAGACTGGCTCCCAATGGAGCCAACGGCATGCTCCTGACCCACTCCAACCATGTGGGAACTCATCTCGATGGAGAAATCCACTTTTACACGCCGGGCAAAGACATCGCCTCTCTCGATTTGGATTTTTTGGTCCACGAAGGGGTGGTCGTTGATCTCAGCGACTGCACCACGGATTACGATCTCTACACCTCTCAACAGGTGGAGGAGCGGGTGGAGGTCAGGGAGGGAGACATTCTCATCATTCACACCGGTTACCACCACTATGGATGGGACCAGCCCACGGCGGATGAGATTCGGTACATGGTGAAGCACCCGGGACCGGACAGGGAATTCGCCGTGTGGGCAAAGAAAAAGAAACTGAGATGGATCGGGGTGGACTGCGGCAGCGCCGATCATCCCATGAACACCATCATCCGCACCTGGATGCCTCGCCAGGCCAAGGAAGCAGAAGCTTTTTTTCAAAAGAAGTTCGGGAAAAGCCTGGAGGAGTTCTTCTCCGACGACAAGTACCAGCTCATGCACATCGAGATGTTCAATCACGGCATCATTCATGCCGAGTGCCTGGGCGGTGACATGGACCTGCTGCTGAATCAGCGGGTCGTGGTCGGCTGCTTCCCGTGGCGGTTTGTGGACGGAGAGTCGAGCATCAGCAGGATCGTAGCCATGGTGGAGGATGACCGGTACGACGCCCTGATGGCGAAAAAGAAGAAGTCCCAATTGACGAAGTTCGGCGATGTGGCAGGCGCACTGAATCCCTGGCTTCATGAAGAAGCAAGAAAAATGGGGAAGGCGCAAGGCACCCTTAGACAACGCTCGGGGCAGGCACGGCGCAGGGCGCAAGGTAAACGAACAGCTTGATATTTCATTAGAATCTAATAGGTTAGAGTTTGTCCAAGGCTGCCCGGGGAGTCTTGACGTGGGATATTCAGATTTTGACAAACAGAAGGCTCGGTGCTATGAAAGGGCGCGGTCGAAANTCACTGGTCATTGACCAATAATCATTGAGCATTGAACATTGAAGAACTCCCTTTCGCTTTGGAGTCAATTGACAATGGTAAATGGTAAATGATCAATGATAGGGCCACAGGCCCGATAGGGAAGAGGAGACCATGGCTTTTGATCTTGTGATCCGGAACGCAAGGACCCGGTTTTCAGGAAAAGATCTCCTGGATATCGGCATCAAAGAAGGACGCATCTCCCGCATCAGAAAGAAGCTCAAGGGGGACTCCCTCAAGGTGATTGATGCCTCCGGCAAGCTGGTCACCGAGTCTTTCGTCAACTCCCACCTCCACCTCTGCAAGGTTTACACTCTGGCGATGATAGGGGATAAGGCGCAGGTCTCCTATCAGCGTGGCGCCATGGGAAAGGCCATGACCGCGATCGAGTTGGCTTCCAAGGTGAAAGAAAAATACGATGAAGCGTGGATCATTAAGAATGTGAGGAAAGCGCTCCGACTTGCCGTCAAGTACGGAACGACCCACATCCGCGCTTTTGCCGACACGGATAGCAAGGCCAGGCTCGAAGGGGTGAAGGCTCTGCTGAGAGCCAAAGAGGAGTTCAAAGAGGCTTTGGATATCCAGGTGGTGGCTTTTCCGCAGGACGGCGTGGTGCGGGATCCCGGTGCGGAAGAATACATGCGAAAGGCTCTGGAACTTGGAGCCGATGTGGTGGGGGGGATTCCGTGGATCGAGTACACGGATGAGGATGCACACGAGCACATCGATCGGATGTTCAAGTTGGCCAAGGAGTTTGACAAAGACATCTCTATGCTCATGGACGATGCCGGAGATCCCGGTCTTCGCACCCTTGAGATGCTCGCCGTTCGAACGATCAAGGAAGGGTGGCAGGGAAGGGTCACGGCCCACCACGCCCGTGCTGTTGCCCTGTACCCGGAACCCTATTTCCGAAAGATCGCGGCGCTCCTCAAGAGAGCACAGATCGGCATGATCTCGGATCCCCAGACCGGACCGCTTCACGCNAAGGTNAGGGATCTCTATGATGAGGGCATCGGCGTTGCCCTGGGCCAGGANGACATTGCAGACGCATATTACCCTTACGGCAGAAACAATATGCTCGAAGTGGCTTTTCTGGCATCCCACCTGATGTGGATGACGACCTTCGAGGAGATGGAGATTCTCTACGATCTCATCACCACGAGGGCGGCGCAGGCCATGGCCGTCCCGAGGTTTGAGATGAAAGAGGGGAACCAGGCGAACCTGGTTGTGCTGGACGCGGAAAGCGTATGGGAGGCTTTAACCTATCATGAAGCTCCACGCCATGTGATCAAAGACGGAAAGGAGGTGACAGGATTCCAAGAAAAAACCAAGTGAAAACCAAATGCATCCGGTAGTCTGTTATTGTCTGTAGGTGGAGGGTTGATTTCCAGATTTCAATCAGGAGGAAAGGAGGGTTTTCTATGAGGAAAGTGCTATTGGCTCTGATGATTGTTCTCATTGCATGTTCCTTCGCGTTCGGAGCAGAGCAGAAAGCTAAACCATTCAGGATCGCCGCCATATTCCAAACGGCCATTGAAGAACCGTGGGATGGAGTCATCCACCAGGCCTGTCTGAAGGCAAAAAAGGAAATGGGAAACATCGAGTACGAATTCGCAGAAAAAGTGGCTGCCGCTGATTTCGANAAGGTTCTGAGAGAGTATGCGGAAAGGAAATTCGATCTCATCGTGGGGGATGCGTTTCTGGCAGGCGAGGAGCCGTCGAGAAGAGTGGCCAAGGATTACCCGAAGATTGCCTTCGCTTTCGGATCGGAATTCGGGCCCGTGGCCCCGAACTATTCCGTGTTCGACAACTGGATTCATGAGCCGGCCTATCTGTGCGGCGTGATCGCCGGCAGGATGACCAAATCCAATATCCTGGGCGTCGTGGCCGCCATTCCCATTGGAGAAGTCAACCGGCTGGTCAACGCTTTCAAGGCCGGAGCCCTCAAGGTCAACCCCAAAGTCAAGGTGAAGATCTCCTACATCGGCGGCTGGTTCGATCCCCCAAAGGCCAAGGAAGCGGCCATCGCGCAGATTGAAGCCGGTGCAGACCTGATCTATGCCGAGCGCTTCGGCGTGTTTGAAGCGGCCAAAGAGAAAAAGATTCTGGCATTCGGCAACATGTCCGATCAGAACGCCCTGGCGCCTGAAGTGGTCATCACCGGGCCGGTTTGGGACATGTACCCCACCATCAAGTTCTGCATCGAGATGGTCAAGAAGAAAGCCTGGGTAGCCATGGACCTCGGCGAGTGGTCCATGATGGCCAAGGGCGGAGCCCGGCTTGCACCGTTCCATGGCTTTGAAAAGAAGCTGCCTGAGCCCGTGATGAACGAGGTGAAGGACCTGGAGAAGAAGATCATGAACGGCACCTTCCGTGTGCCCATTGACGAGCAACCACCGATTTCAGACTAAGGCTTGAGGAAGCCCGGCTTCTGGCCGGGCTTCTTTTTTGTGAAATCAGTTTCACCACAGAGACACAGAGGACACAGAGAAAGCTTTTTGTTTGTCGGGAGGTACCGACAAACAAAAATATTCTGTCCAAAAAGATGGGCCTGAAATTCCTCGAAGAGGTCGTTTTCGTCTATCGGTATCTCCCGATAGACGAAAAAATACCCCTCCTCCGTGTCCTCTGTGCCTCTGTGGTGACCATTCTGCTTTAGCAGGCGCGTCCCACAATGACAGCTCAAGCCCCTGTTGTTGAAATGCTCTCCATCACCAAGCGGTTTCTCAACGTGGCCGCGAACAAGGGGATTTCTTTTCGCCTCTATCCAGGGGAGATCTGCGCGCTCCTCGGCGAAAATGGCGCAGGGAAGACCACCCTGATGAACATCCTGTTCGGGTACTATTCCTGCGATGAAGGAGACATCTTCATCAAGGGAGACAAGGTGGACCTCACCTGTCCGAAGGATGCCATCTGCCGCGGTGTGGGAATGATCCACCAGCACTTTGCCCTTGTTCCCTCCCAGTCGGTCCTCGAGAATGTGATCATCGGAACGGATACGGGAAAAAGGATTTTCCTGGACCTTAAATCCGCGAAGGAAAAGCTCCGGCANATTCAGAAGCGGTTCAGGTTGCAGCTGGATCCTGATGCGAAGATCTGGACCTTGTCTGTGGGAGAACAGCAGAAGGTCGAGATTCTGAAGGCGCTTTACAGGGACGTGGACATCCTCATCATGGACGAACCCACGGCCGTTCTCTCACCGGGCGAGACAGAGGATCTCTTCAAGACCCTCAAATCTCTCGTGCAGGAAGGACGATCCGTTGTGTTCATCTCTCACAAGCTCCACGAGGTGATGAGCATTTCCGACCGGATCATCGTGCTCAGAGCCGGCGAGGTGGTGGCGGAAAAAAAGACAAAAGAGACGACTCTCAGGGAACTCGCCAATCTCATGGTGGGCCGGGAGCTGCTCGAAAAACTTGATAAAAAGACAATGCCGCCGGGAGAGCCTGTCCTTCAGATCGAAAATCTCCATGCCCTGAATGACAAGAAGTTACCAGCCTTGAGAGCCCTCGGCCTCGTGGTGCGCAGAAATGAGGTGCTGGGACTTGCCGGGGTTTCAGGAAATGGCCAGAGAGAACTGGCGGAGATTCTTTTCGGGATCCGGGAAGCCTCCAAGGGCACGGTAAGGGTCAAGGGCGATCTCCTCCGGCTGGGAAGCCCGGTGTCCGCCATCCGCCTTGGGATGGGGAGAATCCCAGAGGACAGGATAGAGACCGGCCTCCTCATGGACCTCACGGTGGAAGAGAATCTGATTCTCGAGAACCACGTCTCTCCGGAGTTTCAACACAGAGGTCTTCTGGACTTCAAGAAGATCCAACAGTTCAGCGAAGAGTTGATCAGGGCCTATGGCATTAAGAGCGCGGGCCCACATGCCGAGGCCAAGAGCCTCAGCGGAGGGAACCTGCAAAAGGTCATGCTGGCCAGAGAACTGGCGGGCAAACCCGCCGTCCTGATCGCCAGCCAGCCCACTCGCGGCCTCGACGTAGGAGCCACGGAGTACGTTCACCAAAGGATCCTGGAGGAAAGGGAGCGCGGTGCGGCTGTGCTGCTGATCTCGGAAGACTTGGATGAAATATTCGCTCTGAGTGACCGGATTGCCGTGCTCTTTGAAGGGGAGCTGATGGGAGAGACTGTGGCGGAAGAGGCGTCCAGAGAACAGATCGGCCTTTGGATGAGCGGGGTGAGAAAAGAATGAGGCTCAGAATCGTCAAGCGGGAGCCCCTTCCTGGTTGGGCCAGGATCGTCATTCCCATTGCCGCAGTGCTGGCGACTCTCATTCTCTCTGCCATCCCCATTCTCCTTGCAGGCGGGGAGCTCTGGAAGTCCTACTTTTATCTGTTCTACGGGGCCCTGGGCACGCGGTTCAATCTGCTGGAGACCTTTGTCAAGGCGAGCCCGCTGCTCCTCACCGGGCTGGCCGTTGCCTTTGCGTTCAGGGCCAAGTTCTGGAACATCGGCGCCGAAGGTCAGCTTCTCGCAGGAGCGCTTNCGGCGACAGCGCTCGGGATCTCCCTCAAAGGGGTTCCCCCTTTCATGGTCCTGCCGATGGTCATCGTGGCCGGATTCCTCGCAGGCGGGCTCTGGGCCTTTATCCCGGCGATTCTCAAAACCAAGCTCAAGGTCGATGACGTGGTCTCCAGCCTCCTCTTGAACTACGTCATGATTCACATCATGGGCGCTCTGCTTTTCGGTCCTCTGCAGCAAAAAGGGTCCAGTTGGCCCAGATCCTCTGAAATCATCGCCGCCGCGAAGTATCCCATTCTGATGCCCCGTTCCCGATTTCACCTGGGCGTTCTGATCGCGCTGTTCGCCGTGCTGGTGATCTGGTTCATCAATAACAAGACCACCTTCGGGTACCAGAACAAGGCGGTGGGGATTAACCTTCGAGCCGCCCGTTTCGGCGGCATCCACACGAATTCGGTGATTCTCTGGACCGCCTTGATTTCCGGCGGGCTTGCGGGCCTTGCAGGCGTGGGAGAACTCTGCGCTCTGCAGTATCGCCTCATCATGGACATCTCACCGGGATACGGATATTCAGGCATTGTCATCGCCATGCTGGGCAACTTGCACCCTGTGGGTGTACTTTTTTCTTCCCTCTTTTTCAGCATCATCATCGTGGGCGCGCAAACCATGAGTCGCATGACCGGGGTGCCCGTTTACATTGCCGAGGTGATCCAGGGCATGGCCCTCATGATCATGCTCATTTTTCTCCTTTTCACAGAGTACCGGGTGAAGGCGGTGCGGAAATGATGGACCAGATTCTCCAGGCGGCGTTTGTCTCAGGTCTGATCGGAGCCACGATGAGAATGGCAACCCCCATCATCTTTGCCACGCTGGGCGAGATTCTTGCCGAACGATCCGGTGTGCTCAATCTAGGCATCGAAGGGATCATGCTCATGGGTGCCGTGACCGGGTTCCTGGTCACCATGTCCACGGGTTCGCTCTGGTTCGGCGTACTCATGGCCGCGCTGGTGGGCATGGCGCTCGGGCTCCTGATGGCGTTCCTGTCGGTTCACCTGGGGTTGAGCCAGCATGTCTCCGGACTGGGGATCACTTTGTTTGCAGCCGGGCTCGCCATGTTCATCTACCGGCTTCATTTCGGGTCTCCTACGGTTCCTCCGACGGTCAAGCCTTTTCAGCAAGTGGCCATTCCCTGGCTGTCGGAGATCCCGGTCATCGGGCCGGGCCTGTTCAAGCAGTACACCCTGACCTACATCGCTTGGCTCCTGGTTCCGACTCTTTCCATTCTGCTCTACAAGACCAACGTGGGACTCAAGATCCGAACCGTGGGCGAAAACCCCATCGTGGCGGATACCGTGGGCGTCAACGTCACCTTGACCCGCACGCTCTGCCTCGTGGTCGGCGGGGCGCTCATGGGCGTAGGCGGGGCTTTCCTCACCCTGGCCCATCAGAACATGTTTCTCATCGACGTGATCGGGGGAAGGGGGTGGGTGGCTATCGCCATGGTGATTTTCGGAAACTGGGATCCTGTGAAGGGAACGCTGGGCGCTCTGATCTTCGGATGCCTGGACGGGCTTCAGCTCAGGCTTCAGGGTCTGGGGTTCAAGCTCTCTTTCCACGTGTTCCTCATGATCCCTTACCTTCTCACCATTGTGGCTCTGGTGAGCGTGTCCAGAAAGGCCTCTGTGCCGGCGGGTCTGCTTAAGCCGTATCGCAGGGAAGAGAAAGGATCGTAGCAGGCGGGTTTGCAGTGTCTTGTGGATTCGGAGAAGTCCAAAAGCGAACCGCAGAATGTCGAATAACGAATAATGAACTCCGAAGGAAGAAAAGCAGTTCTTAAACTTCATCATTCGAAATTCCTTGTTCGACATTCAATATTCGACTTAAGGTATTCTCGTGCATCCTATTGCGCCGTGAGAGCTCGCTGAAGAAAGTCAATCGTTCTGCGGAGAACGTGTGATGAAGTTCCGGTACATTGGGAAAAGCTTTGAGCGGACGGATGGGGTTGCGAAGGTGACAGGCGCAGCTCAGTATGTGGCCGACCTCAAACTGCCCAGGATGCTCCACGCCCAGATCCTCAGACCGGAGCATGCTCATGCCCGGATTCAGTCCATAGACACCTCTGAAGCGGAGAGAAGCGAAGGGGTGGTCCGAGTCGTCACAGGCAAAGACTATCCCCTTTACTTCTCAGCGGCCGGGTTCTACGACCAGCGGCCTTTTGCCGTGGACAAGGTGAGACATGTCGGCGAACCGGTCGCCGCGGTCATCGCCGACACCCTTGATCACGCAAAGAAGGCGCTTCCAAAGATCAAGGTGATGGTTGAACCTCTTCCGGTGCTTCTGGATCCCGTGGAGGCGGCTCGCAGCAAGACGGTCTTGATCCATGAGCAGCTCGGCGAGTATCGCCACCTCGGTTCCTATTTCCCCGAACCGGGGACGAACGTCTTCCACCACTACAGGCTCAGGAAAGGCGACATGGAGGCTGGATTCAGAGAAGCGGAGGTCTCCGTGGAGGGGGAATTCGAATTCTCGCTGAGTGCCCACTCTGCCATGGAGCCCCACGGCGCCATTTGCCGTTGGGAAGGGAAGGATCGAGTGGAGATTTGGGCCAGCACCCAGGCTCCCTTTGCGGTTCAGCAAACCGTGGCTGAAATGTTCGGGCTTCCTCACTCCCGGGTTCGCGTGCATGTCCTTTACCTGGGCGGCGGCTTTGGGGGGAAATCGGATGTCACCATCGAGCCCATGGTGGCCTCTGTGGCAAGAGCTGTGCCGGGAGTTGCGGTCCGTTACATTTGCAGTCGCAAAGAGGTCATGACGAGCACGGTGCTCGGCCGCGGGATGAAAGCCCGGGCCAGGCTCGGAGCGAGAAAGGACGGAGCTTTCACCGCTTTCCAGGCAGAGCTTTACTTTTCCGACGGGGCTTATGGGGATGCCGCCGCCAACATCGTCACGGTGGCGGGACACAACTGTGTGGGTCCCTATGCCATCGAGCACTGCCACGTGGACTCCTTCGGGGTTTACACCAACACCCCGCCGGTAGGCGCCTACCGGGGTTATGGGCACCCGGAGGGGTGCTTCATCTCCGAACGCCTTGTGGACATGATGGCCCGCAAGCTGAGTCTCTCTCCTCTCGACCTGCGCCGGAAGAACTTCCTCTCTGAAGGAAGAAAGAATTCGCTGGGAGAAACCATCAGGGATCACAACGGGGATCTCTTCAAGTGCCTCCAAAACGTCGAAAAGGAGCTTTTCGCGGGTCCCAAACCAAAGGAAGATGAGCGTTACCTCTACGGTCGCGGTGTGGCCTCCATGATGAAGTCGCCCAAAGGGGCTCCGAACGCGTCCTCGTGCTGCCAGATCAAGTTTTGTTCGGACGGAAGCGTNCACGTCAATCTGGGCGGTATCGAAATGGGGCAGGGCGCGCAGCAGGCCATGAGGCAGATTGCTGCAGAAGCGCTTCGGGTTCCACCGGATCGTGTTTCCGTTTTTCGCGAGGTGGATACTCAGCACTCCCCCTGGGAGTGGCAGACCGTGGCCTCCATGTTCACCTATCGGGGAGGCAACGCCATCCTCAAAACTGCGGAAAAAGCGATCCGGGTACTTAAAGAGAATGCCGCTGTCGTGCTGAGGGTCCTTGCAGAGGACCTGGAGTATGACGGCGAAAGCGTGTTCCTGAAAGCAGACCCTGACCGGAAGGTTGCCGTGAAAGATCTGGCTAGGGGATACATGTATGACAACGGGCTTACGGTCGGCGAAGTCGCGGAAGCGACGGCCGGGGACCGGATTCCCGGTTATGTGGAACCGGACCCTAAGTTCGGCATGGGAACAGCCGGCGGCACATGGACCTTCGGGTGCCAGGGGTGTGAGTTGAGGGTGGACAAAAAGACGGGGGAGGTGATCATCGATCAATTCATTTCTTCTTTTGACGTGGGCCGGGTCATCAGCCCTCAGATGATCAGGGGCCAGATCGTGGGTGGCGTGGTGATGGGGATCGGCCAGACCCTCAAGGAAAAAATTGAATTCTCCGAGCAAGGGAAGATCACCAATGCCACTTGGGTCCGGTACAAAATGCCCCGAATCCATGACATTCCCAAAAAACAGAATGTGATCTTTGTGGAAACCCCGGAGAAGAGAGGACCTTTCGGCGCGCGTTGCGTTGCAGAACACCCCATGGTGGCTGTGGCCCCTACCATCCTCAACGCTCTTTACGATGCGACGGGTCACGATTTCTCCCGACTTCCTGTGTTACCCAAAGACATCCTGGAGGTTCTCCAGTGAGTGAATGGATCACTCTCACAGTGAACGGTGTGCGGCGCACGGTTCCCTACGCGGCGAAAGAAAGTCTGCTCGAGATTCTTAGAGAGGCTCTTGACCTCACAGGGGCCAAAGAAGGATGCGGCTATGGCGCGTGCGGAAGCTGCACCGTGGTGGTGAACGGGGAGGCGGTGAAAGCCTGCACCCTGAGGGGAAAAGAGAAACTCGATGGCCTTGAAGTCCTTACGATAGAAGGGTTGGCCGACCAGGAAGGCAATCTCCATCCCATACAGGAGGCTTTTCTCAGGGCTGGAGCCGTTCAGTGCGGATTCTGCACCCCAGGGTTCATCATGAGGCTCTACGCCCTTTTCAAAAATAAGCCGGGCGCTACTGAAGAGGAGATTGAGGTCGCTCTTTCGGAGAATTTGTGCAGGTGCACGGGGTACGAAGCCATTTGGGAGGCGGCGCTGCTTGCTTCAAAACATAGGCCCTTTCCCAGTTGCTCTCGGTGTCAGGTGAAAAGATGAAAAAACCCTTGCGGCTGGCGTCATATCCCTGCGTAAGAGCCA
>JGI20214J51088_10002483_pt1 | contig 12257 bp, 10 predicted proteins | sample WetSurMetagenome_FD_51088 | JGI IMG/M metagenome (IMG submission 51088)
ATCTGCTGGTCGCCATTGGCATTGACGGCCCAGCATTTCAGCTCACCAACGTTGGCGCCACTCCCCAGCCCGAACGGGGGAACCGTAATCCCGCCGCCGACTCCCTCAATGTCTCCTCCAAAGGCGGCGGAGAAACCGATAGGCTGGTTCGGGGTCAGGCGAAACATGAAATCTTCGATGGTCTGGTTTTCATCCACCCAGTAGCACTTCACCCAGACATCCGTATAATAGTCGTTGCCGATGGCGATATAGGTGTCAACCGTCGGGTAAATCGACTGTCCATCCGGAGGGTAAACGACAATCTTGGGAAAAATCAGCAGGCTTCCCTTTTGGGTTGTGTTTGCCACGTTCTGTGCTGCCGAGGTCACGCCGACCCAGCCGGCAAGCACGAAAACGATTGCCAGTGAAAAGAACATTACTCTCCTTGCCATTGCTGTCCTCCTCGCTTGATTGTTTAATCCCTCGCTACCTCTATTCCATCCTAATTGCCGTTCCACACTTGTGGCAAAAAAAGCCGTCAAACACCTCCGGGATCCACTCAGAATGTTCCCTGAGGTGTTAATTCGGTTGGAGCATCCGTCGCTTTATCGCGGTGGCCTCTTGCGCCCCATCGGACACCGGCTGATAATCGCCACAAGGCGTCCTCCCGTCATTGTCTCCGGCAGGAATGCGTTATCTTGACACTGACTGACGGTATCCTGTCAAGAAAAAAGATCGGGTCTGATCCAAACTTTCACAAATCCAGGAGCGGTTGATCCTTGCTGCTCATTCCCGCCAATGAAGAAAACTTGGCGGACCGGCGGGCTAACGGATTCCGGCTTTTGCAGGAAGGGCGAGGCTGCAAATGAACCCGGTCCGATGACTTTCATGCGTCGTTGGGCCTCCGCCCGGTCGCGGAAATGACGGTCGGTGAGCCTACGGGGGGCGCCGTGCTTGAGTCGTGTGGAGAGGGTCAGGATGCGAAGGGCTTTGATTCGCGTCAATAAAAAAGGGGAACGAAGTGAGTCTTCGTTCCCCATGCGTTTGGGTCTTGAGAGGAGAAGCGGTTTAGTTTGCCGGAGCCTCGGGAACCGGATTAACCTGCGTATCCCACAGGACGAAGCCACTGCCGTCAGCACCGGCCGTGTGCGGGGTGATGCCGATGATCAATTCCGGCCCAGAAAATTGGATTTCATGCCAGAGGACGCCGAGGAGCGGAGAATTGACCTGGCCGCCCGTGCACCTGTCTTTGCCGGGGGCGTAAACGGTATCCGGAGTCCTGAACTTGTTGACACACACCGTGCTGGCCACACCTTGCACGCGGAAACGGGCGATATAGGTGTGCAGTCCGTCAAGGGTGAATTTATCCGAGCCAAACCCATAACCGCAGCCCGTTGCATATTCGCCAATGTCACCGAGTGCACCCTCGAACCAGCACTTGATACAGCGATAGGCGCCAGTGTATTTGGTTTCGTTCTCATTCCATACATCAAACTTCGCCTTGGTACAGGTCGGTGTGCGATCCTGCCGCAGGTCCTGCTTGCAAGGAACCAGTGCGAGGTATGGTTCTGTTCTTGGTGGACCGCTATCGTACGGCGAGAAATTTTCAACCAGGTACTGAGGACAGGCATCATACCCACCGTTAGCGCCGGTCAGCTGCAGATTGCCGCCGGTTCCGACCGGCTGGCCCTGGTTCACGCCGCGGGCGGTGAACGACCACGCGTTGTATTCAAAAGCAGTGGTTATTCCGTCGAAGATGATGGCATTGCCATACAGATGGTTGAAAGCGATTTGTGAGTCGCCGTTGGCATTGACCGCCCAGCATTTCAGTTCGCCGACCGGACCCGAAAACGGAGGAACGGTCATCACATCGCCCTCTCCGGAATAGGCATCGAACCAAACCGGCTGGTTGGGCGTCAAGCGAAACATGAAATCCTGAATTTGCTGGTCAAAATCGACCCAGTAGCACTTAACCCAGACTTCGGTGTAATAGTCGTTGCCAATGGCAATGTAAGTACGATAACCAGCAGAAATGTCAATCTTTGGCCAAATCAAGAGGCTGCCCTTTTGATTGGTGTTTGCCACATTCTGGGCTGCCGAGGCCATGCTGACCATGCTCCCAAGCACCACGGCCAGTGCCAGGGCAATGAACGCCATTCTTCTCATCATAACTTTCCTCCTCATTCAATTAATCAGTGTCCCGGTAGATTCCAAAACTATTCGCCAAAACCTCGCCATCCCACCGGAGCCTTTCAGAACCTCTCAAGACCACTATAACCCATGCAGAACGTTGCGCTTGAAGCGATCCCACCCCTTTGGGCAGAACCGTTATCACATCAAACACAACCTATCCGGGTTAAAGCCAAGGTCACTTTCTGAACTCTGCCTCCGCATGAGATGCTTCCAACCAACCATAAACGAATTTGAAAGTCAAGGAAAAAGCTGCTCCAGAAGGGCAGAGCGCAATCGTCACAATTCCCGATTTATTGTCGCGGCCGAGTATTGTAAGATCTGAAAAAACGTCAACTCACAAAGGGAGGAAAGTTTCTATGGACACTCAGGAATGGAACCCGGGGCAAATCCTTGAACTATCTGGATACTACTGGAAGACCTGCACCCTTCATGCAGGGGTGAAACTCGACGTGTTTACGGTTATCGGCAAGGACCGGCTCAGTGCGGAGGATGCAGCGCAAAAGCTCAAAGTGGATGAAAGGGCATTAGGTATGCTGCTCAATGCTCTGACGGCCATGAACCTTCTTTCCAAAAGCGATGGGAAGTATTCCTGCACTCCTTCCGGCTTCGCTCTGCTATCGAAGGACTCACCCCAATACCTCGGTTTCATGGTCATGCACCATCATCACCTGGTGGAATCCTGGTCACAGCTGGATCAGGCAGTGCGGAGCGGCCATCCGGTCAGGGGTCGGGTCTCCTTTGGCGACGAGGAAAAACGAGAGAGCTTCCTCATGGGCATGTTCAACATTGCCATGACTATTGCTCCCGAGCTGACCCGAACCTTGAACCTTGCCGGGCGCAGGCGCTTTCTGGATGTGGGCGGCGGTCCCGGGACTTATGCCATTCACTTTTGTCTCAACAATCCGGAGTTGCATGGAACCATCTATGATCTTCCCACCACCAGACCCTTTGCCGAAAAGACCATCGCCGGATTCGGATTGACCGGTCGGGTCGATTTCATGGACGGCAACTACCTGGAAGAGGAAATAAACGGCAGCTACGACGTCGCCTGGCTGTCGCAAATCCTCCATGGGGAAAACCCGGATGCCTGCAGGATGATTGTCAAAAAGACGGTGGCCGCGCTGGAGCCCGGGGGATTGATCATGGTCCATGAATTCCTTCTCGATAACACCATGGACGGTCCTCTTTTTCCGGCTCTCTTTTCGCTCAACATGCTTCTCGGCACCGATGGCGGCCAGGCCTACTCCGAAGCCCAGATCATGGAGATGCTCGAGAATGCCGGTGTGGAGGAAATCCGTCGCCTTCCCTTCCGGGGGACGAACGATTCAGGAATCATCGCGGGAATCGTGAAGCGTTAGTGCGGTCGCGCCCAAGTCCGCAACCGGTTGGGCACTCCCCAAAATCCCCCCCGAACCCCCCTTTGCTAAAGGGGGGAAACCGGGAAAAAAACCGTCGCTACATGGTTCGGGGTCAACCCGGGGGATCAAGAAAAGGTGTCAATGGAGTTTCTTGAGGAGCCAGGCCATGTTTTGGCCGAGGACACGCATGGTCAGCAACCCCTCCTCGTCCTGTTCAACCGCGCCGATGTCCCGACCGATTCCCATGTTCCAGTAGGTGGAGGCGGGGATGATCATCTGGCTGATGAAGAAGAGGTGATTGATGGTATCGAAGGCATGGATGGCTCCTCCTCGGCGCATCGCCACCACCGCCGCACCGACTTTGCGTCGGAACATGTCATCGTTTGCCCTGGCCACAAAGCCGGCCCGGTCGATCAAGGCCTTCATTTCAGCGGAAACATCGGCAAAGTAGGTGGGTGATCCGAGTATGATCCCGTCCGCCGTCTCCATTTTCTCGATGCACTCGTTCAGGACATCTTTCTTGACGGAGCACCTCCGGTCCTTATTCTTCATACATTTATAACAGGCAATGCAGCCCCGGATCTTCTTCCCGGCAAGCTGAAACAGTTCGGTCTCTATCCCTTCTTTTTCCAGTTCGCTGAAGACCGTCCTAATGAGGATGGCGGTGTTGCCGTCTTTGCGGGCGCTGCCGTTAAAAGCCATAACCTTCATCGTCTTCTCTCCCTATCTTTGACCTGGCGTTGTTAAATGTCGGCAAGGGTTGAACCCATCCGAGCCGTCTGGCGCTTTGATAATCGATGCAGTATACTGCAAAAGAGCCCCTTGAATCAAAAACTGAAATTCGCGGTTGCCCCGGGAATACCGGGCGAAGTGAGGGCAGGAAATTGAAGATCTTCAGGAAATATTTCCGTTTTTCGAGCCTCCGGTTCAGTCTGGGACTGCTGATTATCCTCGCCATCCTGCCGATGTTTGGGCTGGCGCTATACTCCTACATGGAAGAGCGGAATGCCGCGATTTCCTATGTGGAAGGGGATGTGCAGCAATTTGCCGCGTCCGCATCCGCGTTTCAAGAGCAGCTCATGGAGGGAACCCGGCAGCTTCTGGTGGCGCTGGCCAGGCATCCTGGTATCCGGGATCAAGACCCCAATCTGTGCAGCCGGCACTTTTCAGAAATGTCCAAAGAATACGCGCGGTATGCCAGCCTGGGTGTGATTCGTCTCGATGGCGAGCCCTTTTGCCTCGCTCCCCCCACGGCAGGTGCGGCCGACTTCAGTACTCAGCCCTGGTTTCAGAAGACCATCGACAGCCGCAATCTCGTTATTGCTGCGGCCCGAGGTGAATACACTTCGGGCAGGACGACGCTCAACCTGAGCTACCCGGTGACGGACGCGTCAGGCGAGCTTGCCGGAATCGTCTTTGCCGCGCTGGATCTGGAGCAGCTCAATCAGATCACGGGCGAAGTCCAAATGCCGGACGAGACGGAATTCCTCATGATTGACAGGAAAGGGACTGTCCTGGCCTATCTTCCCGACCCCGAGAAATGGGTTGGAAAGACGCTGCGGGACCCTCCGCTTGTCAGTGCGATCCTGAGCAGAGGTCAAGATATCGCCGATCTTCGTGGTCTTGACGGGTTGGAGCGCCTCTACGCCTTCGCTCCGCTGCGCAGCACGGTGGAAACGGGACTCTACGTCGGGATCGGAATTCCGACGACCATCGCTTACCACGAGGCGAACCAAACCCTGGTGCGCCATCTCACGGGCCTGGGGCTGATCACGTTGGTGGCTCTGGTGGTCGTCTGGTTCGGCAGTGATGTGCTCATTCTTCGCCGAGTCAAGGCTCTGGTAGGGGCGGCAGAACGCCTCTCAAGCGGTGATATGAAAGCCCGCACGGGAATATCGGGGGGAACCGGTGAACTGGACCAACTGGCGCGGTCTTTCGACGAGATGGCCGGGGCGCTGGAGCTCAAGGCGGTGCAACTCTCCCGGGCCGAGAACAAATACCGCACCCTGGTCGAACAGCTTCCGGCGATCACCTACATCGCCTGGCCGGACGAGATGAGGAGCACCCTCTACATCAGCCCTCAAGTCCAGACCATACTCGGCTTTTCGCCGGAGGCATGGATTGCTGATCCGATACTTTGGCTGCGACAAATCCATCCCGAAGATCGCCAGCGGATCTTGGCGAGCGTTTCTTCCAGCGATCCCGTCGGGGGAAAGACCGGCTTCAAGGCCGAGTACCGCATGTTTTCGCGTGACGGTCGGATGCTCCATGTTTCCGACGAGGCGATGATCGTGCGGGAAGGGTCAAGGGCCATACCGTGCCTGCATGGAGTGATGAGGGATATTAGCGAGCAGAAAGAGGCCCAGGAGCAGTTGCTCGGCTATCAGGAACAGCTGCGCTCGCTGGCTTCAGAGCTGTCTCTGGCCGAAGAACGGGAACGGCGCCGGATTGCAACCGATCTGCATGACCGTGTCGGTCAAGCGCTGGCGGTTTCAAAAATGAAACTGGGCGTCCTCAGGGAAAGCGCCTCAGAGGCCGACCAGGGATTATGGATTGACGAGATAGGCAGCCTGATCGAGCAAGCGATTCAGGAAACGCGGTCGCTGATATTTGAAATCAGCCCTCCCATTCTGTACGAACTGGGTTTGGAGGCGGCCCTCGAATGGCTGGCCGAAAAGATGGAGCAGCAGCACGCGCTGCCGTGTCGCTTCCAGGATGACGGGCAGCCCAAGACGCTGGACGAAGACATACGCGTGCTTCTTTTTCAGACGACCAGTGAACTCCTGCTCAATGTCGCGAAACATGCTCGGGCCAATCATGTGGGGATTTCGACCGAACGCGAGGGAAACCGGATTGTGGTGGTGGTCGAGGATGACGGCGTCGGTTTTGAGCCCTCCAAGCTCCCCTCGTGGTGGGCTGCAAATCAAGGATTTGGCCTGTTCAGCATCCGGGAGCGTTTAAAATATGTAGATGGCTTGCTCAACGTTGAATCTTGGCCGGGAAGGGGCTCCCGCATCACCCTGAGTGTTCCCCTGAAGGATTCGGGCCTTCGGGCCATTTCCTGTCCCTAATCAGGTAAATCGCCCTGCGAAATCAGGTTTTTCCTGATGTTCATGGCTGCCCACCTTGTGTAGCAGGTTATACCGTACCCGGATTTACCGCGGCAGGGCGGGGGTGTGGGCAATACGCGAACGCCGGATAACGGGATGAAGCCACTGATTGCCGTTAGTCGTCGGATCGATCAAGATCGTTAGGCAGGCTACAGGCGCCATGCGCTGCGAAAGTTTGCGATCGTCTGATGAGGGAGAGGGTTGTGACGAAGGAGAAGAATGTTATGGTAGCGGTGGTTTTGAGTTTTGTCGCCGGGTTGCTGTTCGGCATAACCGATATCAATCCGACGTTCGCGGAGCAGACAAAGTCCAAAGCGAAGGCTACAGTCGTCAGGATGGGGACCCTCAGCCAAGTGGATTCTCAATTCGCCATCAAGAGCGGCAGGACCACCTATCGAATAACCGGTCGCGATCTCTCCCCATGGGTAGGCAAGAAAGTGAAAGTGACGGGCACGATGTCTCACACGGAAAAGGGCAGAGTCCTTGAAGTGACCAAGATAGAAGAGGTCAAGGGAAACAGGTAAAAAGTTAATGACGGTCAGGATTCTTTTGGCAGATGATCATAAGATTGTGCGGGACGGTTTGCGGGCGCTGCTCGAAAAACAGCCCGGAATGGCGGTGGTTGGCGAGGCGGACAATGGCCGTGCGACCGTTAGCCTGACTCGTGAACTGCTGCCCGAGTTGGTGATCATGGACATCGGCATGCCCGATTTGAACGGCATTGATGCGACAAGACAGATCGTCAACGAGTTTCCCGGCGTAAAGGTAATCGCGCTTTCCATGCATTCGGACCGGAGATTTGTGGCGCAGATGTTCAGAGCGGGAGCATCGGGGTATCTTCTAAAAGATTGTGCCTTTGAAGAGCTGGCACGGGCTGTCCGTGCCGTGCTCAAGAATCAAACCTACTTGAGCCCGGCAGTTGCGGGACCGGTGATGGAAGACTATGTTCACCACCTGGCTGCCGTCGCCAACGCGGAGTCTTGTGCCCTTTCTCCCAGAGAGCGCGAGGTTTTACAGCTTCTTGCCGAGGGCAAGAGTACCAAAGAAGTCGCAGCGCTTCTCTGTGTGAGTGTTAAAACAATTGAGACACACCGTCAGCAGATCATGGGCAAGCTGAATATCCACAACGTTGCTGAATTGATCAAGTATGCTATCCGGGAAGGTTTAACCTCGCTTGAAAGCTAGATCGCGATCATCTGGCGAGGCAGCCCATTGAGGCGCCCTCCGTTTTCGCCGGCCAGGAACCAACAGGACATCCCTGCGCTTCCTCGCGGCAGTGGTCCCGCCAAAGGCCGGAAAGGGCTTTACAGCCGAGCCTTTTTGGCCATGGCTCTGGCGAATTTCCTTGTCTTATCCAGTTTCAGCACTTTCTTTCTCTTTCCTCTATTCATCCTGAAAAATGGCGGAGATGATGTCGATATTGGAGTGACCATGGGAGCGTTCACGTTTGCCTCAGTCGTCTGCAGGCCGTGGATTTCGGAGATGATCGACCGGATTGGACGAAAGAAGAGTTACACCATCGGCTGCTCGATAATGAGTGTGCTTCCCCTGGGTTACCTGCTTTTCCACGGTGATATCAGGGACTTCTATCTCCCTCTCCTGGCTATTCGCATTATCCACGGGATGGGATTTGCCATCTGCCTCACCGCCGTCTTCACTTATATCACTGACTTGATTCCGGACGGACGCCTGAATGAGGGATTGGGGATTTTCGGAGTATCGGGACTCATCGGCACCGCGTTTGGACCCGCCGTGGCCGAATTGGTCATAGACGGATTTGGTTTCCAGGAGCTCTTTATCATCGCAGGGGTCATGGCAGCTTTCGCACTGCTCATCCATCTGCCGCTTTCCGAAACCTTAGTTCATGACCCTTGCTCCAACAACACCTCCTTCTTTGGAGTTCTGAAAATCAGGAAAACAGCGCTGGTGGCAGTGCTGGCAGCCCTTTTCGGCTTTGGCCTGGCGGGCTCTAATGGCTTTGTCTCGCCCTTTGCCAGTGAGCGGAAAATCGCGTTCGTCTCGGTTTATTATCTTGCTTATTCCGGGTCCGCGGTTTTGACTCGAGTGCTTGGAGGCAGGCAGGCCGATCGCCTCGGTGAGGATCGGATCATTCCCTACGCGATGGTTTTGACCGGCCTTGGACTGGTAAGCCTGGTTCTCCTCGAGGGCAACCTGATTCTAGTCTTGGCCGGATTGCTGGGCGGCTGCGGTCACGGTTTTCTCTATCCCGGCCTCAATGTCCTGGCGATACGCGATGTGCGTGCGCCCGACAGGGGAAAAGTCACCGGGGTATTCACGGGGAGTATCGATGCCGGAGTCTTGGTCGGTTCTATCGTCCTTGGCTTTGTGGGGGAATCGGCTGGTTTCCAGGTCCTTTTCCTGGCAGCGGGGTGTGCCCTCCTGATCGCGTTTGGGCTCTACCGGTGGACACGGATATTATGCTGAATGGAGTCTAGCCTTTTTCCGTTTCGGCTAATCGCTGTTCGATGGTTTCAACGCGTGCTTTCAATTGCTCAAATTCCTCTCTCTTGACGACCTCAACACTCTCCGACCACTTTTTTGTCTTCTCTGCGATTGCTGTGCTGATCTCCTCCCATTGGTGCTGACCGGTTTTCACCAGATCCTGAGCCAGTTTTTCCCCTTCCTCGGTGGTAATCTTGCCTTCTTCCACAAGCTTGCGAATGGTTTCCTGCACTTTTTCGGTGGTCAAGACCACGGCACCAATGCCCGCCATCAGACCCTTCTTCATCAGTTCAAACATGTTAGACTCCTTTCTATCCTATGTCGCGAATCGTCTCGGTTAGGGTTCAAACGATTTCATCAACAGTGACGAGCCGACGTCCTCCTTGACATCACCGGCTCACCGAAAGCACCTTCATCCCCGGTTTGCGAGATTTATTGCCTTGATCACCACATTCCCGAACTGATCCAGATCGAATGGTTTTTCAAGAAAGTCTATCGCTCCCAGGCGCATGGCTTCTACAACATGCTCCTTTTCTCCAGCGCCACTGATCAGGATCACCGTGGTAGTCGGCTCGATTTGGTTGATGCTCCGCATTACTTCCAAACCATTCATCTCAGGCATCCACAGGTCAGTAACGACAAAGGGGAAGGGATCTTTCTCAAAAGCTTCCAGCGCCTGCTTCGGGCTGTGAAATCCCGAGACATCCATTCCCTTGAGACGCAAGGTCCCCGCAAGCACATCAACAAGGTCACGGTCATCATCCAGGATCAGTACGCGGCTCGTTCGACGTCTCAAAAGCCGAATACAGAGGTCAGCAATGTCTATGTCGTACAGAGTGTCCCGTCCCTGGAGCAGTTCATTTATGGTGTCAACAACCGAGAGCCTCGGACGGTAAGGCCGATGGCGCATCATGGCATCAACCACATCGACAACAGCCAGAATGCGAGCCCAAACATGGATCTGCTGCTTCTTAAGGCCCAAAGGATAGCCCGAACCGTCTAGCCTTTCATGATGCTGATGGATCACCTCTGCTACCGGCCAGGGGAAAGGCACATGACGGAGGATTTGGTAGGCCGTGGTGGGATGCTCTCTGATCAGTCCCCATTCATGTTTGGTGAGTCCCCCGGCTTTGCTCAAAATACCCTCCGAGATATTCACCTTTCCAATGTCATGCAACATGCCGGCTATCCAGAGCCCCTCCCTGTCGTTTTCGTCCATGCCCATGTCCCTGGCGATCTCGGTGGCAAGGCCCGCCACGTTTTTTGAATGTCCGGCCGTATAAGGGTCACGAACTTCCACCAGGGCGCTCAGTGTCTCCGCAATGCCCACGAAGCAGGTTTGCAGCTGCTGCTTGCCTTCCCGCACCCTTTCTTCAAGGTCCCTTTGGAGGTTCTGCAGGTGCTGCTGCGCCTTTGTCAGCTGCCGGTTTTGTGAGAGCGTGTTTTCGCAAGTCGAGAAGAGAAACTTCATTATCTGCTGGGGACAGGAGAGTATCGTCTGTTGCTGACCTGCTATGTTTACCGTTAGCCCGTCACCAGTGGCCCTGTTGTCTGGCTGACGGGAGTCCTGAAGGGCCAGTTTGACTCTCGCCAAAAGTAGTTCCGCCTCATAGGGTTCGGTGATGCAATAATCCGCTCCAGCCTGGAGTGCTTGAACAAGATCCTGGAGTTCCACCGGACCCGTGATCAGAATGAAAGGGGTTTCTTTGAGTGCTCCGTCTTGCTTGATCAACTGGCACAGTGTGTAACCATCCATGCCGGACATGCCGTTATCGCTGATAATGAGGTTTGGCTTGAGCTCCCTGGCCTTCGCCAAGCCTTGCGCACCGTTGACGGTGACCTCCACCTGATGACCCTGTTCCTGAAGCAGGGTTTTCAGGCGATCCACCTCTCCGCATTTGTCTCTAACAATCAAGACCAAAGGGGTCGGCCCCAGGGTCTCGCGATTAGCACCGGTGTTGCCAACATTATATGAGGCGTTCATCCCTACCCGTCTCTGAACTCAAAGTGAAGCATTCATTCTGCAACAGCTCTCAAAACTTCGTTATCAACAACCGACGCTTCAGGCTCAGAGGGGAGCCCCCTGAGTGTGCCAAATACGAGAAATGAACTTTACTAATATCTTATATCAGGATGTATTTGATCCGTCACGTCCTTTTCATGCTCAGTTATAATCAAAACCTTCACCAGTGCTGACGCGGTTGATCTCTCTAAGCCAGTCCCTCAAACCGTTATCACAGCGGGGGTCACAACAGAACAGGCAGCTTTACAAGTGAACGCTGATGTTCTAAATAACAGCCTTCTCGAAGGCATCTCAGCCCTGTTTCACCTCCCGGCAAGGAAGAAGAGAATTCAAGGACGTCATGGGCAGTAAAGAGGAGGCGACCCCGGCATGAACTACGACCCTGAAAAAGGTTCGCCGAGACTGACCATCCGGCAACAGATAATCGCCCTGCTCTCACGCGAGCAGCATAGCGCTCTGGGTTTGTCCATGGCCCTTAAGATTCGGGAAAAAGAGGTTTATGATCACCTCTCCCACATTAGGCGTTCCCTCACTTCGCAGAAGAAAAAACTCCATGTCAAGCCTGCCCAATGCCTTGAATGCCTACATGTTTTTGAAGATCGGGCTCGCCTTACCACACCCGGCAAGTGCCCGCGCTGCAAGGGGACCCACATCGAAGATCCGAAATACAGGGTCATTTAAGGGGGGAGTGGTTCGCTTGATGATATGGGGCAGGGGCATTTCATGCTTTGTTGTGACCCTCGGGGGTCATGACAGTTAGGGAGAAAATGAATGAGTTCGGTTATCGCAAAACAAGCCACCTACGATTATCAGAGCCTGAAGCCTCAAATTTTCGAGTTATTGGACAGTCTGGGGGGAGGGTTGATTGAGAAGCACAGCAGGGTCGTCGTCAAACCGAATCTTCTTGCCCCGGCACCCCCGCAACGTGCAATGCTTACCCACCCCACGGTGGTGAAGGGAGTCGTGGAGTACGTTCTCGAACGAGGGGGCAAGGTCCAGATTTCCGACAGTCCGGCGATGGGGACTTTTGAGAGGGTGCTGAAGGAGAGTGGCATCCGGGAAGCCCTGAAAGGTTTGGAAGTCACTTATCGGGAATTCAAGGAATCGACCTGGGTTGATGTGGGTGAACCG
>JGI20214J51088_10002484_pt1 | contig 12256 bp, 12 predicted proteins | sample WetSurMetagenome_FD_51088 | JGI IMG/M metagenome (IMG submission 51088)
CATCGCGTGGCATGCAATGGAGAAATACGGCTTTGAACCCCGGTTCCCCCCGGGGGTAATTGATCAGGTCAATGCGATGCGGGAACGGACCTTTACGGACATCCCCGCCGGTACCCGCGATCTCCGCGGGCTCCTGTGGTCGTCGATTGACAACCATGATTCACGGGATCTCGACCAGCTGGAGTACAGTGAGCGTATTCCTGAAGGCACGATCCGGGTCATGGTGGCAATTGCCGATGTCGACTCCTATGTTCAGAAGCATTCGCCCACTGACGAATATGCCGCCCACAACGGCACAACGGTCTATACCGGTGTCATCACCTTTCCCATGTTACCCGAACGGCTGTCCTACGGGATCACCTCGCTTCTGCCGGGAAAAGACCGGATGGCGGTCATCATCGAATTCCTGGTCCGGCAGGACGGGAGTTTCACTCCCGGGGAGGTGTACCGGGCGCTGGTCGAAAACAAGGCCAAACTCGTGTACGAGGAAGTGGGTGCGTGGCTGGAAGGAACCGGCCCCCTGCCAAAGGGCGTTCTGGAAGTCCCGGGGCTTCTGGAACAACTTCATCTCCAGAACGAGGCCACGCAGCTCCTGCGAAAATTCCGCAGAGGGCAGGGTGCACTTGAGTTTGAGACTATTGAGCCCGAAGTGGTCATGGAAGGCGACAGGGCAAGAGGGCTGGTTGCCCTGACACCGAACCCGGCCCGGGCCCTTATCGAGGAATTCATGGTTGCGGCAAACGGGACAATGGTTGCCCGGCTGGGCGCTGCCGGTGTGCCGATGATCCAGCGGGTCGTAAAAACGCCAAAAAACTGGGCCGGCATTATCCTTATTGCCGAAACCCGGGGTGTTACCCTGCCGGAGACGCCGGATGCAAAAGCGCTTGCGAAATTCCTGCTGCAGGAAAAAACCGCCGATCCCCTCCGGTTCCCCGACCTGTCCCTGGCGGTGATAAAACTGATGGGAGCCGGCGAGTACCTGATGCTTGAACCGGGCGCTACGCCTGCTGGTCACTTTGCCCTTGCGATCATCGATTATACCCATGCAACGGCACCAAACCGGCGCTACGTGGATATCATCAACCAGCGCCAGGTCAAGGCAATCCTGGCTGGGAAGCCCGGCCCGTATTCTTCCAAAGAGCTTTTTGACCGGGCTGCATGGCTGACCGACCGGGAGAAGGCGTCCAAGAAGGTCAAGCGGTTCATGAGGAAGTCCGTTGCCGCCACGCTGCTCGGGGACAGCATCGGTAAAACCTTCGATGCCCTGGTGACCGGCGCCGCGGACAAGGGGACCTATGTCAGGCTCCTGACCCCACCAGCTGAAGGCCGGATTATAAAGGGAGAGCACGGGCTTGTTGTCGGCCAGAAAGTGCGCGTAAGGCTTATAAAAACCGATCCCTACAACGGTTTTATCGACTTCGAATGTATAAGCCGGGAAAGGATGGTGTGACGACCCGGTTCTTACTGAGGGAATGGCCGGAAAACTGAACGGAGATAATGCCGCCGGTCCCGGAATGGGACGGAAAAAGTCCTTCAGGGGGGTGATTCCTGCAGGTTTTTCCAGGATCCCCGTTCCGCCTTTACCGGGCCTTTACCGGGGGCTTCATGCCGGCAAGACATGAAAACAAGCGCACCGGCATGAGCCAAGGTATCTCTAGGGATTTCCCGGGCCTGGAGCCGGTCTTACGCCCGTATCCATTCCCAGGCTTCGGCAAGTCGCTCCTTTTTGAAAAACCGGAGTTCGGTCCTGGTCAGGGTGGTGAATGCCTTCATCAGCAGGCTTATCCATTCGTCCCAGCTTTCGTCGATGACAAATGCCATCTTCTCGAATACCGAGGACTTCGTCCCGAGACGGAAATCTTCCCATGCCGCTCCGACCGTCCATCCTTCGAAATGCTCCATCACCATTACAACCCTGATCTTCGTGTATTCCTTCATGGCCTTGTCCATCTCCGGATCAAGATGGTCGAGATAGTCGGCTTCGGTCAGTTTCCCCCGGATCCTGAATCCGAGGATATTCCCTGAGCTCTCTGGCAGTTTTTCAATCATGGTTGTCTCAAGGCACAATCTCCCTTGCGATATTTATCGTTGCGTATCAATTGCAGATTTTGAAAACACGCGCCGGATATGGAAAAGACGGGCTGGATGATAGTATTCATCGGGAAAAAAGATCAGGAATACGGGTGGATCTTCCGGAACAGCCACACCTTGATCTGGTCGTTGATGAGGAAAGACACCAGCGCATACCCCCAGACAATAAGTGCAAATGTCCAGCCGACCGGTGTCATGAAAACACCATAGATCGCAATAAGCGTGGCGGCTACCTGGGTAATTTCTGCTGTACCAAAAAGAGCGACCGAGGGGAACGGGCGTTCCCAGAAATGCTGCTGGCCGGTGCGGGCAAGGTAAATCGTCATGTGGCCGGCAACGGCAAGCTTGAGAAAGACGAGTGTCTGGATAACGCCGGCATCGAGATGAAAATATTCCCGTGCTACCCAGAGGAGGATAAAACTGGAGACAACACCGAGGATCCCGAGGATCGTTGCGAGCGTCATGATCCGGTTCATCTGCCAGCGCACGGGCTTTGTTGCAACCGGAGCGTTGTCGAATGCAATCATCATGATCGGGAGGTCGTTCAGGATTGCCAGCACGACGATCATGAGGGCGGTCACCGGGTAGAAGTCCAGCAATACGATACAGAGTGTCAGGAAGATCAGGACCCGGACTGTCTCGGCGATCCGGTAGACTGCATAATTTTCCATGCGCCGGAATATTTCCCTGCTCCGCTGAATCGCATCGATGATGACCGAAAGCCCGGGTTTTGTCAGGACAATATCCGCAGCAGATTTTGCCGCATCGGTTGCCCCGGCGACCGCGATACCGGCATCTGCTGCCCGGAGTGCGGGTGCGTCGTTCACGCCATCCCCGGTCATGCCAACGATATGTTCGCCTTCCTGCAGGGTTTTCACGATCCGGAACTTGTCTTCCGGAAGAACCTGGGCAAACCCGTCGGCGGACTCCAGCTGTTTCAGCGCCTCCTTGCCATCACCGGCAACAAACGCGGTCCGGGGAATAATATTCTGACCGAGACCCACCTGAGCGGAAATCTCATGGGCAATGGCAATGTGGTCCCCGGTTACCATTTTTACGTTCACGCCAAGTTTGTTTGCATCAGTGATGGTGGCAGCAGAATCCTCACGGGGCGGATCGAACAGACCGATCAGGCCAAGGTACTGCCATCTCCCGGAACGATCGGTCCGTGCAACCCCGAGGGCGCGGAATCCTTTTACCGCGAACGAGGTTACCCACCCATCCAGCGTGGCGACGATGGTGCCGTCACTCCCGGCAAGGGATGCGATGGCCTGTGGAGCGCCCTTGGCCACTACGAACGTGCTGTCCGGTTGTTCCCGGACCGTGGCTTTCGAGAATTTGNCAACCGGATCGAAGGGGACAAAATCCAGTATTTCAGGACTGCCGGTATCCGATCGGGACGCGAGATGATCATACCGGGTGAAAATCGCCATATCGATGGGATCGTTGCTCTCCCGTTTTGAGGCATAAGCCGGACGCGAGATGATCATACCGGGTGAAAATCGCCATATCGATGGGATCGTTGCTCTCCCGTTTTGAGGCATAAGCCGCCGCGATTAGGACATCCTGTTCAAAAAAACCCGGGAATGTTCGTATCTCACCGATGCTGATGGAATTCTGCGTAATGGTACCTGTCTTGTCGGAGCAGAGGATATCCATCCCGGCCATCTCTTCTATGGCAGTGAGCCGGCTGACGATCGCTTCCTTTTTTGCAAGGGCCACGGCCCCGACGGCAAGAGTAACCGTCATCACCGCCGGAAGCGCCGCGGGTATTGCCGCCACGACAAGGATAAGGGCAAACTGAAGGGTTACCAGGAATGATTCAGATCTCAGGAGCGCAGCGGCAATAACGATACTGACCATCGCGATGGCAAAAACGATGAGATAGTTGCCAATCCGCTCGACGGCAGCCTGGAAATGGCTCCGCGGGGATTTTACCTGGACCAGCCGGGCAGTCTTCCCAAAAAACGTGTCCGCTCCGATGGTGGTGACCTTCGCATCCATCTCGCCCTGGCGTGCAATCGATCCGGAGTATACGGTATCGCCCGGGTTCTTCTCAACCGGGAGGGATTCACCGGTTAGTGCAGATTCATCGAGAAGGAGGTATTTCCCTTTGGCCAGCAGTGAATCTGCCGGTACGATATCACCGAGCCGGATATGGATGATATCACCGGGTACAAGTTCGCGGGCCGGGATCTCCTGCCATGTCCCGTCCCGGAGCACACGGGCACCCGGGGCAAGCTGCTTTTTTAAGAGTTCAATGGCATTCTCGGCCTTCCGTTCCTGGAAAAACCCGACAACCGCATTGGTCACAAGCAGCAGGAGGATGATGGCAAAGTCGTCCCAGTGTGTGATAGCTGCCGAGAGGATCGCGGCGATCTCAATCATCCAAGGGATCGGACCCCAGAAATAGGACAGGAACTTGAGCAGGGGGTGTTTCTTTTCTTCGGGAATGTCGTTGAAGCCGTACTGGTTCCGGAGTTCAATGGCTGCAGCACTGGTCAGACCGGCAGGGTATCCCGGAGCGGGTGCAGGGGATTCTGTTGTCGTATCCGCGTGGATTGTACCTCCAGTCATAGATACCGTTCTCCCGTTTTTCCCGGCAAAAATAATTCCCTGATGCCTTATACATTCTGATAGGGAAAAACCCTTGCGATTCTCAGAAGATATCCGGATTAATAACCCCGTTAATAAAAACAGCGTATGAGTGAGGTACCATGTGGAGAAGTACTGAACAGGCTCCACACCATCCTTCAGGTGCCATGATGATATTATATGAGCAGGCCGAACCGGTATTTCATGACCCTTGAGCGGACGATCGCGAAGGTGTTTGCACTGGACGACGCGACATGGCTGCGCCATGCCAACCCGTGGAGCGTTGCCCTGCGCAACACGGTGCTGCCCCTCCACATCCTCGCTTTCTGGAGCCGGCTCTGGCTCGGGGGGTATGCCATTGTCCCGGTCGCCATTGCCCTGCTCTGGACATGGTACAATCCCCGCATCTTCCCGGCACCGGCATCGCTTGATCACTGGGCGTCGAAAGCGGTGTTTGGGGAACGGGTCTGGCTGAACCGCGATACCGTACCTGTGCCGGTGCACCACCGGACCGTCCCGAATATCCTTTCAGGAGTCTCCGGCATCGGGATGCTCTTTGTCTTCTGGGGGGTGTTCGCGTTCGACCTCTGGCCAACTCTGTTCGGTATGGCACTCGTCTATTGCGGCAAACTCTGGTTCCTTGACCGTATGGCGTGGCTCTGGGATGACATGAAGGACGCAGACCCGGAATACCGGAACTGGCGGATTCAGATGGATAAATGAGATTCTTCAAGCCGTTTTTTTAAAAACTGAATCACTTTTACTGGTTGACAGAAATTGGAGAACCTGGATTCCCGGACCGGCCGTATGGACAGACCGGGATCGTTACAGATTCTCCTCTCTGATCTCTCGTCCGCGTTTTACCCAAAGTAATAACGCCACGATGAAGAACAGCAGGAAAAAGGTAAACCGACTGAGAATCGCCATTTGCATGGAAATTCCCTGTGGCGAGAAAAGAAAACCTGCCACAAGAAAGAGAACGGTGACGATGAAGACCGTGGGGATTGCGTAATACCGGCTCGACCAGTACGAAAGGATAAGAGGGATGAAATAGAGGAGCCAGACCGGCTCTCCCAGAGGAGTAACGGTATCGATGGCATAAACCGTCAGGATGATCACTGCGGCTACACACAGGATACCAAGATCCGATGCAAGGGAACTAAGAACCTGTGTTACCGGTGATTGGTTATTGTGTCGTGCAGATGGCATGGAATTCTCTACCGGCTGCAGTGCCGGACTTTTCTCAATAACTATATTCCGGGGTGTGTTGAAAACCCTTGCGATATTCCTTTGGAGCAGCACGCCGGGCAGTAAGAGCAATCCTGGACAGGACACCGGTTTACCGGGGCTACCCTTCTCCCGGACCGGGCCGGGTAAAAGGGGGACAGAACGTCAACCGAAGGGCGTCTTTATGGTTGTTGCCGGTCGCATGCCGATGATGAACGATACGAGCGCAAGCAGGATAAATCCAAACTGGGAGGCGTTGATGAGCTGGATATCCAGAACCGTTGAGAGAGTTATATCCACGGCATTGAGGATTGACCAGAGCAGAAGGAAGAAGAGACCTGCAAGGAACTCGTTCTTTTTCCACGTGACAGCAAGCGCAACGGCGCTAAAAGCGACAATGACACTGATAGATTCAAAGAAGAAAACCACAATATCGACACCGGGAGAAGCCATATTATGCACCTTACAGAGGTACTGACGCGGACGGTGTACTTAAATTTGTCCTGCCCGGATTACTTTTCGTGCAGGATCGGCAGGTTCATGAATGCCCCGGAGGTGACTGAGCCGGCACCGGCAGAATAACCGGCAACGAGGGCAATACAGGAAAAGAATGACGGACTTCACCGACCTAAATCGTCTTGGGGAGCGGCACGGGTTGTACGAGAATTCAGTTGCGAAGAAACTGTCATTATCATGTTTTTAATCAGGACGTGTTTCAGCCCCTGTTTACTGTTTCCGTCCTGTAAAGGGGCAAGAACACAAAGGGTTTAAAGGATGAGCCCAAAAGAAACGTTTGCTCATTTGTGCAACCGGTTACTATGAATTTCTGTTAATTGGCAATCTGAATGAACGTTTTAGCACAAATCGATCCCCTGCCCACTTACCGGCAGAGAATAACCCCAGAAACGAGGTGAAGCAATGCATCCCAAGTACATCACATCAGTTTCCGAGCTCGACAACCTTGTCGGGCTCGCCCCCAAGGCGAGGGAGAAGATGGAGACGGTGACTGACCTGTTCCCGTTCCGTTCCAACGAGTACTATCTCTCGCTTATCGACTGGAAAGACGGACACGATCCGCTGCGCAGGATCGTAGTTCCCGATCCGCAGGAACTCAGGGAAGGAGGATCTGCGGATCCTTCATGCGAGAAAAATTATACAAAACAACCCGGCCTGCAGCACAAATATAACCAGACCGGCATATTGCTCCTCACCGATGTCTGCGGCGGAATCTGTCGCTTCTGTTTCCGGAAACGCCTCTTTATGTCCTGCGAACGCGAGACCGTGAAGGATGTTTCCGCAAATATCGAGTATATCCGGGAGCACAAGGAGATCACAAACGTCCTCATGACCGGGGGAGACCCTCTCATGCTTGAGACCCGGCAGCTTGAACCCGTGCTCCGCGAACTCCGGGAGATCCCGCATGTCAACATCATCCGGATCGGCAGCAAGATGCTGGCCTACAATCCGTTCCGGATCCTTAACGATCCTAACCTCCTGTATGTCCTCTCGCGGTACAGTACGCCGGAAAAACGCATCTACCTGATGGCGCACTTCAACCATCCCCGCGAGCTGACCGACGTATCGATCCAGGCCGCAGAAGCGCTCCGGAAAGCCGGAGTCATGGTTGTCAGCCAGACGCCAATCCTGAACGGTATCAACGATACCCCGGAAACCATGACAATGCTCTTCCGCAGGTTATCCTTTGCGGGAATCTCGCCATACTATGTCTTCCAGTGCAGGCCTGCCACCGGCAACCTGTCATTCCAGATCCCGGTCGAGCAGTCCTACGAGATCATCCAGAAATCCTGGCAGGCATGTTCGGGACTTGCCAAGCGGGCACGGTTCATCATGTCGCATGCAACAGGAAAGATCGAGATGGTCGGTAAGACCGCTGAGCACGTCTTCATGCGGTACCACCAGGCAGCCGATCCCGCAAATATCGGGAAGTTCATGGTCTACCGGTCAAACCCCGTGGCCCGGTGGTTCGATGATTACCATCTGGCACTGTCGGATTTCGAGCCGAAAAAGCTGTGGCTGTTTTGAGGGGGCAAAAAGACGTGACAACATCAGCAGGCTCCCCGGACCGAGCCCGGCAGATCCAGGGTTCCGGCAACAATCCCCGTCCCTTTTCTGATCTGAGCGGACAGATGCGGAACACATGCAAGGATTTCATCTCAATCCTCAAGGCACATTACCACGGGGCTGAAAAACCAAAAGACCCTGACAAACTCCTCCCGCAGAGCGGCCCGGCACAGCAGGGCCCGGATTACTGGAAAGACTGGCGGTGGCAGGTCAGGCATGCGGTCCGGGATATCGAAACATTCCAGAAGTTACTGGGAATTACCTTTTGCCAGGAGGAGCAGGAACAACTCCGGAAGACCATCGGAAAGTTCCCGTTCAGCATTACCCCGTATTACCTCTCGCTTATCGATGTGAACGATTACAGGAACGACCCGATCTTCAAGCAGGCGTTCCCATCTCCCAAGGAACTGATCGTCGAGCATTACGAGCTCGCCGACCCGCTGGCAGAGGACAAGGACAGCCCGTGCGACTGTATCACCCACCGGTATCCGGACCGGGTCCTCTTCCTTGTCAGCAATACCTGCGCCATGTACTGCCGGCACTGCACCCGGAAGCGGAAGGTCGGTGACGTGGACTCGATCCCGGACCGGGAGAAAATCCTCGAAGGAATCGACTATATCCGGAAAAATCCCCAGATCCGTGATGTCCTCATGTCCGGGGGAGACCCGTTCATGCTCAGCGATGAGTACCTGGACTGGATCTTAACCGAGCTCCGAGCCATCCCGCACGTGGAAGTGATACGGATCGGGACACGGGTCCCGGTTGTCCTGCCATTCCGGGTAACTGATGAACTGGTAGCGGTCTTAAAAAAGCACCACCCGCTCTGGATCAACATGCAGTTCAACCACCCCAAGGAGATGACGGAATCCGCACAGGCTGCCGTGAAAAAACTTGCCGACGCCGGTATCCCGCTCGGCAACCAGTCGGTCCTGCTTGCGGGCATCAACGACTGTCCGCGGATCATGAAAGAGCTCGTCCACCAGCTTGTCCGGAACCGTATCCGCCCGTACTACCTTTATCAGTGCGACCTGTCGGAAGGCATCAGTCATTTCCGTACACCGGTATCCAAGGGCATCGAGATCATGGAGAACCTGATCGGGCACACCAGCGGGTTTGCAGTCCCCCGGTACGTGGTTGACGCCCCGGGCGGCGGGGGTAAGATCCCGGTTTTTCCCAATTACCTGCTGACCTGGTCAGTGCATAAAGTCGTGCTCCGTAATTACGAAGGAATGATCTGTACGTACCAGGAGCCGGCAAACTACGATCGCATCTTCTGCAACGGGGATTGTGTTGCCTGCAAGCTGCAGCTGAACATCAACCGTGCCGATGANTCGAAGGTTGTCGGAGTGGCAAAACTGCTCGCTGACTACGATGAGACAACGACCCTGATCCCGGCAAACAATGACCGGATTGACAGGAGGCAGGATGATGACATCCTGTGACGTTGTCCTGCACCGTGGGAACAGCGTTATCCAGCACGGTCATTTCAACAACCGGGTCTATGTCATGAAACTGGCGCCGGAAGATATTCCGGATATCATCCGTTACGCAGATTACCTGGCCCATAAGGAAGGCTATACAAAAATCTTCGTAAAGGTGCCGGAATCGTCAGTGGAGATTTTTTCTAATGACGGATATATTTCCGAAGCAACCGTCCCCTTCTTTTACCGGGGAGATGAACCTGCGGTATTCATGGGAAAATACCTGGACCCGGAACGGAAAGAGATCCCTGATGCAACACTGACAGCGAATGTCCTGTCAGATGCGTTCAGCCATGCGGGGGAGAGACATCCCCCTGCGGTTCCTGACGGTTTCTCCCTCATGCACGGCCATGCGGGAGATGCTGACGATATTGCGGCACTCCTCCGTACGGTTTTTACCACCTACCCGTTTCCCATCGGCGATCCTGATTATATCCGCGAGACCATGCAGGGATCGATCCGGTATTTTGTCATGAAAAAATCCCACCTGCTTGCGGCTGCAGCATCCTGCGAGATCGATGCAGCGAACTTAAACGCAGAAGTGACTGATTTTGCCACCGGTCAANTCTTCAGGGGACGCGGGTTTGCCGGCCTGCTCCTCCATGCCATGGAGACCGAACTGAAAAAAGAAGGAATCCGGCTTGCCTACACGATCTGCCGGGCGGGATTCGGGCCGATCAATACGGTATTCGCCGGTGCAGGATACGAGTTCGGGGGCATGCTCCCCAACAATACCAACATCTGCGGCTCGGTGGAGAGCATGAACGTCTGGTACAAAAAACTGTGAGGGAGGTCAGTTATGAACCAGATTAGATCTGAAAACCACTCGTGCGGAGGGCAAGCCCGATGCTCACAGAGTTGATTCTCGGTATCAGTTTATGCATCGTGATCTTTTCCTTCATAATCGTCGTGGGAAACGAGCTCTTCTCAATCATGATTAACGAGCAGCTCCGGTACCTCCGCCTGATCGTCCATTATGCACCGTTACCGCCTGCCGTAANTATCCCGCAAAGACCTGAACCTGTATCACGCTATGTATCGTGGGCGCTCNGTGAAAACCGGACCCCGGTCGGGTGCATGCATTTCCGGCATGGCGGCAGAATCCGGTACGGGAAGACCGGACGGTGGATGCGTATGGGCGGTGAAGGGTTTTTCTCCGCTGCCGTGCCGGCGTTCGTCTGGCATGCAACTATCACCTGGGCGCCCGGTGTATGGCTTGATACCTACGATTATTATGTTGATCGCAAAGCCGGCATGAACCTGAACCTTTTTTCCGTTTTTCCGCTGGATAATGCGCAGACTGATGAAATGAATGTCAGTGCACTCTTCCGGTACCTGACCCGTACTCCCCTCTTTCCCACGATCCTCGGTTCTTCTCCTTTCATTGCCTGGGAAAATGTTGATGATACCACAGCCAGAGCAGTGATCAGGGATGAGGACATTTCTGTCGAAGCGATTGTCCGGTTCGACAGCAGGGGGATGGTTGAGAGCATCGAATCGTGCCAGAAGACAATTCCGGAAACAGGCCGTCCGGTACCCGGTCATTTTGCCAGCAGGTTCTCATCCTGGGCGGATGTGGGGGGCTACCGGATACCGATGTTTATTACTTCGGAGATTATCCTTCCGGAAGGGGAGTACGTCTGTGCAGAATTTGCGATTACCCTGGTGGAATTCGATGCCCCCGGCACACTATGCCAGAGGGGATCCTGATGGCTGCTGCCCGGATAATCCCGATCCCGTACCGTATCGTTGCACTGGTACAGGAGCGGAACCGTCTCTTTGCATATCCTCACGAGCGCCTGGCAATTCAGATACAGGCAACCGGGTTCCGGTGTGAGTGCTGCGGGGCGTGCTGCACGCGGGCAATCAATGACCACATTTTCCTGCTCGACCGGGATGTGGAGAGAGTCAAGTCAATTGATCCCGATGCATACGAACCTGCTCCCGGCCCCGAATTTTGCGATCAGAATGGCAAGCTGTACGTATCAGGGTACGCCCTGCGGATGAAAAACGATGCAACCGGATCCTGCTGGTTCCTCAAGGAGGGGAAGTGCCGGATCTATGAACAACGGTTTTCCGGGTGCCGGATCTACCCGCATATGCTCCGCCGCAGCGCTGGCGAGCCGGGCACTATTACCTGGCGCCGGTTCGCCCGTAAAGGCAGTCATGGCCGGGAGGATCCTGAGGTTCCCTATGAAGAATGTCTCACGATCGCGCGGGAAGTCAGGGAGTACGAGAACGCATACCTCACCCAGCAGATCGCGTTTTTAGAAACCATTCACGAATATTTCACCGTGCACAACCTCCGGCATGATCCGGAGATGCATAAACGGAGTATGCAGCGGTTCCGGCAGGGCAGATCGGGAGAGATACACGTGTTCCATACCGGGGAACTGGAGAAATACAGGGTTGCATAACCGGAGATTTCCCGTTGACGCGTAATCATACCGGGGCTGGTGAACGGGGATGCAGGGAATACCCGCACAAAGGAAAATTTACTTCTTTTTAAGGCCACCGGAGGAAAAAACCTTCCGGATTCCTTATCATCGTCATACCAGGAACGAGACAATGACAAGAAACGCTATGAGGACCGCGAGGAACCAGAGAATACGGGTAATAAAACGCCGTGACAAACCCTGTGCCAGGAAATCCCTTGGGCCAATGTGGAGGAATAAGGCTCCGATGATGCTGCCTGCGATAAGACCCACAATGTTCTGGAGCGTGAGGACGGCGGCCTTTACGGCTCCCGCCGGGAACAGGACAAGAGACAGGCCGGTCAC
>JGI20214J51088_10002485_pt1 | contig 12253 bp, 10 predicted proteins | sample WetSurMetagenome_FD_51088 | JGI IMG/M metagenome (IMG submission 51088)
ATGCCGATGCCCTGATTCCCCCGGTCCATCCCCCCGCCATATCCCTGGACGTCTTTGACATGAAAGTTGCGCTTCCCAAAGTGCTCCGCGAGCATGTCGCGGAGGTCATGGAGGATCCGGCCGAATGGGCACGGATGAACGTGAAAAAGTTCGGTGCGGACATCATCACGATTCACCTGATGAGCACGGACCCGCTCTTCCGGGACGCATCGCCCCGGCAGGCCGCAAAGACGGTCGAGGAGATCCTGCAGGCCGTTGATGTCCCGCTCATAATCGGAGGTTGTGGCGACCCGAAAAAGGATGCCGCGGTATTTGCTGAAGTAGCTGCAATGGCTGACGGGGAACGGCTCCTCTTAAACTCGGTTACGCTCGATATGGCGGAAGCTAAAACGCTTCCGACCGTTGCAAAAGCAGCCCGCGATCATGGCCATATCCTGCTCGCGTTCACCGGCCTTGAACTGAATAATGCCAAGGAACTCAACCGAAGGCTCTACGAGTATATCCCCCCGGAACAGATCGTCATGGACCTGACAACCGTTGCGCTCGGGTATGGTCTTGAGTATTCCTTTACCATTCACGAGCGGGCACGGTATGCTGCCCTGATGGGCGACACCGAACTTGCCCACCCGGTCATTTCTGCGGCCACGAATGCATGGGCTGCCCGCGAGGCATGGATGACGATGGCACCTGAATACGGCCCCCGCGAACTCCGTGGCCCGGTCTGGGAAACCCTGAATGCCCTGACCCTGCTGCTTGCCGGTATCGATCTCTTCATGATGATGCACCCGGCATCGGTTCTGACGCTCAAGGATGTAATCCACCGGCTCGGAAACAACGGGACAACCGGTGCGAGACCGGTGCGTGACTGGGTGGGTGCGAGGATATCATGACGAACGGGGCGATACCAAAAGAACAGCGGAAAAAAAGCATCCGCGAGATAAGCCCGATTGATGTTTACAAACTGCTGCCAAAGACCAACTGCCAGGAATGTCATGAATCCAACTGTATGGCATTTGCTACCAAGCTCGTAAATGGCGAACTCGTGCTTGCAGACTGCCCGCCTCTCTTCACGGTTGAATACCGGGTCTCCCGCTCTGATCTCGGGATTCTTCTTGCACCGCCGGTGAGGGCTGTAACATTCGGCACAGGCTCCCTGCAGTGTACCATTGGCGGAAAATATGTCCTGCAGCGCCATGAGTTCACGTACCACAACCCGACCTCCGTTGCTATTGATGTGGATGACCTGATGACCGAGGAGGACCTGCGTGCGCGGGTCCACCGGATTGAGCAGTTCGCCTACAATTATATCGGCAGGAAACTGGTCCTTAACGCAATTGCCATCCGTTCGATATCCGGAGATCCGAAAGCGTTTGGCAATGCAGTCAGGACGGTTGCCGGTACAACAAAACTCCCCCTTATCCTTTGCACACCCGATCCGGCCGTTATGGAAGCTGGCCTTGCGGAGACCCGGGACCGCAGGCCCCTCCTGTATGCCGTGACAGAAAAGAACTGGAAGGCCATGACAGATCTTGCGCTTGCCTTCCATGCCCCGGTCGTTGTTCAGTGCGACGGCGATCTTCCGCTCCTGCGCAGCCTGGTAAAAACCCTGAATGCCTGTGGTCTTGCCGATCTGGTACTTGATCCCGGGACTCTTGCGGAAGATGGCCTTTCTGAAACCCTTCATACGTTTACTGCCATACGGGCGGCTGCCTGCCGCGATCTCGATGAACTCTTCGGTCACCCGCTGCTGGGAGTACCGCTGGCGGTCTGGACCGGCGAGGAGATCTCCATGGACGTACTGAAATGGCGTGAGACGATCACGGCCTCCATGCTCATGTCCCGGTACGCGGACCTGCTCATCATGCACAGCCTCGATGGCTGGGTACTCCTGCCCCAGCTGATCTGGCGCTTCAACCTGTACACGGACCCGAGAAAACCGGTATCCGTGGAATCCGGTATCAGGACCTTCGGTCATCCCAACAAGAATTCCCCGGTCCTTATTACCACCAATTATGCCCTTACGTTCTTCACCGTGGAATCGGATATCAAGACCGCCGGTCTTGACTGCTACCTGATCGTTGTTGACACCGGGGGCCTCAGTGTGGAGAGTGCCGTTGCCGGCAGGTACTTCTCCGCAGAATCGATCGTTTCTGCCCTGAAAGAGACCGAGGCAGAAAATTTTGTAGATCATAAAACTCTCATCATCCCCGGCCTTGCCGCCCGGCTGAGCGGCGAGACTGAAGAGGCGAGTGGCTGGAAGATCCTGGTCGGTCCCAAGGACTCATCGGGACTGCCGCAGTACCTCCGCGAACGCTGGCCACCCAAATCAGCCTGACCTGTTACTTCCGGATTACCCGGACCTGAGTTGCTACCATGCTCTGCCCTCACTCACAATTTCCCGATCCCCTTCATGACGAGGCAGGGTATGACTGACACAGCCCGTGTTCTCTTTCATCCCGTGAACAAGCTTGTCACGATTCATAAGAATTCCACGGTTCTTGACGCCATACGGCTGGCCGGGATACCGTTNGAGAGTATCTGCGGCGGAAAAGGGGAATGCAACAAGTGCAGGNTGATCTTTCTTTCCGGCTCCTGCACGGCAGGTTCTCCTGCAAGCATAAAAGGCCTGACACCGGTGGAGATTGAGCGCAGGTACTGTCGCGCCTGCCAGACCCTGATCACCGGTCATTGCGAATTCGCACTGCCGGTTGAAAGCCGTATTGACACACCCCGGATTCTGCTGTCGTATTCTGATCTTCATACGCCCTTGTCACCCGCAGTAAAAAAATATCTTCTCCAGCCAAAACCGGAAAGCCANNTCTCCCCCGTCCACCGCTCNCTCCGTCTTGAGGGTTATTCCGGTACCCGCCCGCATATGACCCGGCAGCAGCACGATGAACTTCTCTCTGCTGAAAAAATTGTCACGGTCACTCTAACGAGCGCCAAAGGGTATCCCGAAGTAATCCGGATTGAAAACTGCGATACAATGAATCGTCTGTATGGCGTTGCGCTAGACCTTGGGACAACAACGGTTGCGGGTGTTCTTGTCAACCTTGCAGACGGCGCTGTCCTTGCTGAAGCATCAGCCCTGAACCGACAGATCACGTATGGGGAGGAACTCCTGACCAGGATTGCGTATGCCAAGATCCCCGCCGGATTAAAGCAGCTCCAGGAAGCAGCCATAGAGAGCATCAACGAGGTGATTGAGAAACTGACAGCTACGGCACAGGTTCCTGCATCATCGATAACCGATGTCTGTCTCGCCGGCAATACCGTCATGAGTCACCTCCTGNTCGGGCTGGATACGCGGGGGCTTGAACANCCAGACCCGGACATTTCCCGTGATCCGGTGATTATTAAGGCAAACCCCCTGGGGATCAAATCGGATCCGGATGCATACATCTACATCCTCCCGGCCGTAAGCCGTTTCATCGGTGGCGATGCAGTCGGCGATGTTATCACGAGCGGTATGGCGGCATCACAGGATATTTCACTCATGATCGACCTCGGGACAAACGGGGAGATTGTCCTTGGTAATGCGTCCTGGCTGGCGTCGGTTTCATGCGCATCCGGTCCGGCATTTGAGGGAGCCGGTATCTCATCCGGTATGCGTGCAATGCGGGGCGCCATCGACCACGTTACCATNGATCCTGCCGGTTGCAGGGTCTCGTATACAACAATACAGAACGAACCCCCCCGGGGAATCTGCGGTTCCGGCATTATCGATGCAGCAGCAGCAATGGTATCGGCCGGCATCCTTGACTTCACCGGAAAACTTGTTGACACAAAACCCGGTGTCAGGCCGGGCGACGATGGGCCTGAATTTGTACTTGTGCCCGGGGATAAGACCGGGACCGGCCGGGATATCTGCATCACCAGCCAGGACATGGTCTACCTGATGGACTCAAAAGCAGCGGTATGCGGTGCTGTCGGGGTGCTCCTGAAAAAGTACCGGGTGGGTATCCGGGATGTCCGCCATGTATACCTGGCCGGAGCGTTCGGGGCATTCTCGGATATGAAAAATATTGTTGCGTTTGGTATCATTCCCGATTTTGCAAAAGCACAATACCGGGGGATTGGGAATGGCTCGCTGGCCGGTGCTATGGCATGTCTCATCTCACAGGAAATTCGTAGGAGAGCACATGATACAAGCCGGCAGATGGTGTATATCGATCTCCTTATCGATGCAGATTTCATTGAGGAATATTCGGCTGCACTTCACATCCCGGGAAAAAAAGAGTACTTCTCCCGTTAGACAATTTTTCTTCAGATATTTCTGTTGCATCACATACGCTCCTGGGAATGACCAATACGAAATTTAGGGCTGGAGAAAAACCCGATGTCCTTTGACATGCAAAACGTGACGGAACGTGGGATGAAGCGCGAGAAGCGATGCCAATGAACCGCCTGGGTTCATGAGCAAACGAGAATGATGTCCGAAGAACTCTGAAGATTTCTGTCGAAGCACTTTACGATTCTTTTTATTGTTTCTGACCTGATGAGCCATTCATTACTCAAAGAGCCAGCCCAAATCCTGCAGTTCTTCTATGTGAGCCAGTTGTTTGTTGATATCTGTCTTTTCCGGGATCTCGATCTTGGCAATAATCTTGTTCGAACCGCCAAAGGTATCGAGCGTTGCACCGAGGGCAACGAGATCGCGCAGGATCTCGTCCTGCATCTTCTTCCGGTCACCGTCTCCAAGTTCCGCAACCAGCTGGAATTCAGGATGCTTGAGGATGGCAGTTTTGTTGATGGTAATACCGTTATGGCTTTCGACCACAGAATCGAATGACTCCCGCCGCATCCGCTGGTTTTCCATATGGGATGAGATCCGGTACCCGCTCTGGATCGATGTTGCAATATCGTCAATCTTGCTGACTATCTGATCGACAATTGCATCAAGGTGTTCGGTAGCATGGGTGATGGCGAACAGGTGGAAATCATCCGTGTAGATCCACTGGATCTCGGTTGTGTTGGCTTTTTTATAGATCCGTTCGATGATCTCCCAGGTCCCTTTTTTCAGGGTAATCCCGAGAAGTGAAAAATTGGGATTCTGTTTTGCCAGAACCGGGTATATGTGAAGGTCATCGATCAGGGAAGAGTTGCTGTCGCGGTACTCGATAATAACCAGTTCAAAAAAGCGGGTCCTGGGGTGGGGGGGTTTTAAGACAACGCTGTCAAAGACTTTCCACTTATATTCCATTATCTGCTGGACTTCGATCTCTTCCCCGACATCGATCAGGTAGGAATGACTGATATGGTTTTTATCAACCTTCTGGTACTGATGATAGATGATCTCAGTCATTCGGGGACCCCGGAGGACGCGGACTGGCACTCATGATATAGTAACTGGAATAATGTAAGGTGCGTATGTCTCTACCTATCCTGATTTATCTTTTTATTCGTACTTATATGAGTGCTTTGGTTGATAGCATGCAGAATTCTCTTAAAAAGACCTGAAAAAGCATTATGGTGCAATTACCGGAATACGGGCACGGCTGTCAGATTTTAGCCTTATCCCGAAGATGCGTGCCTGAAAAGACCGACGGGTATATATTAGAGAATAAGGCACAATATGAACCATCATGACCCGGGGAGAGAATCCATGGGATGAGGATTACCAGCGCCGGGGCCGGCTCTGGGGTGGCAGCGCTGCTTTCCTTCCTTGTCTTCTTCCATCATCGCGGATTCTCGAACTTGGTTGCGGGAACGGAAAAACCGTTTCATCTCTTGTCCAGGCCGGATGCTCTGTAACCGCTATTGACTCATCCTTTCATGCTGCATTGCTCTGCCGGGATAATTGCCCGGATCCGGATCGGGCCGGGATCCTTATCGCTGACAGCCGGGCAACTCCCTTCCGGAACGAATCGTTTGATGTCGTCATTGCCTCTCATATTACCGGGCATATTTCCCATGCCCACCGCGCTCTGTTTGCCGGGGAGATCCAGCGGCTCCTCCGCCCCGGAGGTACGATGTATTTTCGTGATTTTTCTACCGGTGATTTCCGGAATGGCCGGGGCATTGAGACCGAGACGGGTACATTTGCCCGAAAGAATGGTATTGCAACGCACTATTTTACGGAAAATGAAGTACAAACCCTCTTTTACGGACTTGCAATACAATCTATAGAACAACACCGGTGGGAAATGCGAATCCGGGGAACGGTTTTCCCGCGTGCTGAAATTGTGGCGGAATTTAAAAAATCACTTTGATCCGTTTGTCATCGCCACAAACCCTTTGTTATCGTACGATCAACCTTGACCAGAAGCATATCGTATGAAAAGAACAATCCTCCTGCTCTCAGTATCCGTCTGCCTGTTCCTTATTATCCTGCCTGATGTCAGTGCAGCCTGCCTGCCCGTCCAGACTGCGACACCCACAACCGCCCCCCCGGGCCCGGATGGGACGATCTATGTTGAATCATCACCGGCCTGGGCGGTTGTCTATATCAATGGTGACAATAAAGGTCATGCTCCGGTCACGATCACCGGACTCTGGCCCGGGAGCTATTCCATTTCTGTCGAGATGCCCGGGTACCAGGATTTTACTACTACCACATCCATTTCAGGAGCTACCCGATCCGCAGTTTATTGCACGCTGATGCCTGATGTTACCGGCAACGGGTTGTTTGTCGTGTCAACTCCGTTAAAAGCCCGGGTTTATCTTGATGGCGCCCTCAAGGGACTGACCCCGTTAATGCTGAGCGCTACTCCCGGAACCCATACTATTCAGCTCAAACTTTCAGGGTATTCAGAATGGAAATCAACGGTCGAGGCTCCTGTTGGCGGCACAAAAACCGTTTCAGCCATCCTGGAAGAGACTGACGTCAATTTAATTCGCGGAATCAATATTTCCACAAACCCGAAAGGTGCCAGGGTGATACTTGACGGTGTTGCGAAGGGAGTTTCACCCGTAACCCTGAATGATATTGCTGCTGGCATTCACGTCCTGGAGATTGAAAATCCCGGGTATGTATCGTGGAAATCGACGGTTGATGTTCCGGAAGCTGAAATTAAAGATATTTTAGTTAACCTGGTACCAAATCCTGAAAGGATGCCCGGGTGGATTGTCGTATCCTCAAAACCAGAGAATGCTTCTGTAACTGTTGATGGAGACTACGCTGGCCGGACCCCGGCTAACAGTACCCTGAATCTGGATACTATCACGCCCGGCGAATATACGATCGTCCTGTCACTTCCCGGTTACCGGCCGTATTCCACGAAGGTTACGGTATCGCCAAACCTGGTCACCCTGGTAAATACAACTCTTATACCCGTTTCCGGTCCTGGAGCAAAAGGCGCGTTATCGGTAACATCAGAGCCCGCTGGTGCAACAATATTTGTCGATAATAAATCCATGGGTATCTCCCCCCTCACGGTTAATGATATCTCTGTCGGAAACCATGTTGTTGCTGCCCGGATGGATGGTTATGATGATTATTCAACCAGTATCCTTGTTTCCGCTGGAGCCACCCGTACCGTTTCAGCAACCCTCCTGAAGGTTACCCCGACGTTACATTCTCCGGTTTTCCCGCTGCTGGCACTCGTTGCCCTGGGAATCTTTGGTCTTTTCATCCTGGGGAAAAAACGATAAATCTTCTTTCATGAACAGCCGTTCCGCATGACCGGAATTTTTGCCTGGCATGCCATGGATACACCAGCAAATATCGACAGAATAATAAGAATCTCCAGCCATTTCTCTCCCGAACATTTTTTATCAGGATGCGTTCAATCATCCTCCGGATGAATATACGTATGAAACGATCAGGTTTTCTGTTCTGTATAACGATCTGTCTGTTCATTGTACTTCTGCCGGTTGCCAGTGCGATTGGCGGGGGTGAAGGATGGATCCAGATCCAGTCTAATGTCGACGGGGCATCGGTCAGTTTTAATGGTGAGCATAAAGGAATCATCAGCGGCGGGTCTCTCACGGTCCCGGTGTACACGACCGGGACACCCTATACCTCATTCAGTGTCACAAAATCCGGGTATATGTCATATGATGGCGGGCTTTCGATGCCCGCTGAAGGTCAGACCAGCACCTATTATGCCACGTTAAATCCTATCGAGACACCGACCATCTCTCCGCCCGTGCGATACGGTTCTATCTCCGTGGAGTCATCACCCTCCGGTGCGGAGATTTATTTTGACGGGAATTACCGCGGCCGTACCCCTCTCACGATATCGGATGTCTGGCCCGGTGCATATACGATCGCGGCTGAGATGAACGGATACCGGACCTATACAACAACAACCGCGGTCTCGAGCGATGAACGTTCGTCGGTCTATTGCGCCCTGACACCGGAAAATACAGCCGGTGCACTGTATGTCATCTCATCACCTGCTGATGCGATTGTCACTCTTGACGGGCTCTACAAGGGAAAAACGCCGATAACCCTGAATAACCTTGCAGCCGAAACCCATATTATCCAGCTCGACCTGCCCGGGTATTACGACTGGAAATCATCTGTTGATGTCCCGGCGGGCGGAACCAAAACCATCTCGGCGACAATGAACCCGATGCCTGTCAGTTCAACCGGATGGATCTACGTCTCTTCAAGCCCGGGCGGTGCCTCGGTCACGCTTGACGGGAATTCCGTTGGCCAGACCCCGGTAAGCGGTTCACTGAAACTGAACAACATTGCTGTCGGAGAACATACCGTAATGCTGGCTCGTTCCGGTTATAAATCACAGTCCTCGCGGACAAGCGTATCGTCCAATACCGTTTCAGAAGTGAGTGCGGTACTCGTGCCCGAGGGTACATCTCCCGGAAAAGGATCTATGTCGATCTCTTCGAATCCGTCCGGTGTGAATATATTCTTGGACAACAATTTCATCGGGGTATCGCCGCTCACCGCCAACGATATTGCCGCAGGCAATCACCTGGTCACGTTCAGGATGGATGGTTACCAGGATTATTCAACTGACGCCCTTGTCAATGCAGGAGCAACCAGTTCTGTATCAGCGGCGCTCCTGCCGGTCACACCAACGCCGAAATCGTCAGTACAGCCATTGACTGCACTGGCGGCTCTGGGAATTCTGGGTCTTATTATCCTGCGGAAACCAGAATAACTTTTTTCTATCTTACCGCTTCCCGGAACTGTATATTTCCGGCAACCCTGCTATTTTATCAAAAGGCTTGTTTGAAATCTGAATAAAAACCTGATTTGTTTTCTGTTGGAAATCTTTCTCGTTTGATACGATACCATCCATTTGCGACANTNCGTTTAAGGCTGCAGGTAATACGCCACTATCGCAATCGGGAACTGCCCCCGTGGCGGGGGTNAANCCCCCGGGGAGCGCCGGAATGTTCTGAATGTTCATTCCTGAAAATCAAATCATTTAAGGCAGAATGATGGGGGTTGAGACCCCCATACCCCCAAATACGATATTAGCCACCCCGACCGGGTACCGCAGCAGCGGATCAGGGCGATTGAAAAATTATCTTCTGATGTTCATGACCCGGGTGTGAACCTGATCGGTTTATGTTTGGTTCTCCAGAGCATTTTTTTTAAGTCTCCTCTCCCATCTCCAGCCGGGAGTGCACCGGATGATTGAAAAAAGATGGGAAAAAAAGATGAACTGTTTTACTCAGGCTTATCCCGGGTATCGTTATTTTCCGGTTCTTTGTTGGTAATATCTTTGAGCATTGTTACTCTGACAACGGTATTACTGACTTTTGGTTTACGGGCCGTTGGAGCGTGGGCTGTAGTTTTCCTGACTTTCGGTTCATGGGCATCTGTCTCGCTGACAACCGTATTACTGCCGTCAGGATCCGGGGCGGGTGTATCGCTGATTGCAGGCTGACTGACTTCCGGTTCAGGTGCAGCGGTATCGTTGATCACGGTATTGCGGGTTCCAGGTCCCGGATCGGGGGTATCGCTGACTACCGGATTACCGGCATCAGGTTTCCGGGCTGTTGCAGTAGTTACGGCCGTTTTCCCGGCTTCGGGTTCGCGGATGATAATATCTTTAACTACCACGTCTTTACGAACCGGAACATGGCTTTTGGTCTCGCCCGTTTTCGGGGTTTTCCCCATGCCCCATCCATTCTTCTTTTTTTCAGACCAGTAGTAATACCCGCCAATGGCAATTACCATTAGGCCAATCATTACAACCAGCACCGGAACCCAGGGGAACGAAGAGGTATTTTCCGTTGTCGCAGACTCCCCATAGGAAAGCGCTACGATAACATTTGTGGTTTTTCCTGAAATTACCACTACTTCTTTTTTAACGGGTGAGAATCCGTCTTTTGAAAATTCCATGGAATGGGGACCGGCAGCAATCTCCGGAAAGAGGGCGGGGGCTTCACCAAGATACACGGAATCCAGGTACACCTTCACGGCTGAAGGTGTTGAGGTAACATAGACGGAACCCTTACCGGAGGTTGTTGGAGTAACGGCTGGTGTTGCGGCAGTACCAGTTGAAGCCTGTGCCTGTGCATCCGCCAGTGCTCGTGCTTCTGCTTCAGCCTGCAACCGGGCAATCTTTACCGGATCTTCAATAATATGGGAAACTGCAGGGAGGACATCGACATTGGAATATTCTTTCTTATACGAATCCGGGAAGGTCAGGGTAATCTTTTCCGGTGAAAAATCTGCAGATACCACACTGCTGAGCCCGGAATTCTCCAGAGCGATCTCGGCTTTTTTAAAGTCCATGGTAGCCGTGAGATAATTGGTCCCTGTCGGCACATCGGAAATATCGGCAAATTTTTTCATCTGGAGGACGGCTTTTGACTTGTCCATGGATTTGAGGACCGGCGGGTCTGAACTCGTTGCGAGCCCCCCGATGAGTTTTTCCTCAAGAACAGACTGGGGGATGGCATTCTCGACAAAACCCTGGAGCGTGAAACTGAACGTTGCTATTGCGTCGCCGTTTTCATCAATGATTATATCAAGTGAGTTTGCTGTAAATGCATGCGCCGGAATGACGGTAAAAAAACTGAAGCAGGCAAGGATCAGATAGCAGAGGAATATTTTATTGGTGTTCGACATGGATGGTTTCCTACCGGATCTGTGTTCTGGTATTCTAGTACTCAGCACTCATAAACGATAATCATTTCAGTAGGTCAAGTCAGACCGCACGGTGAATATCCCGGATCCACCGGTGTTATGGTAACGTTCTCATGCGACTCTAAATTAATATAGAAACCGAGCGCATAATTTTTCAGCACATATGATTGATTCCCTTCTCACCATTTTTCTTCATCTTGACCAGAATATGGCCACGGTCGTTTCGGAATACGGGTTCTGGACGTACTTTCTCCTGTTCTTTGTAATCTTCTTTGAAACGGGGTTTGTGATCTTCCCGTTCCTGCCCGGGGATTCCCTTCTCTTTGTCGGGGGTGCTGCGGCGGCAAGCGGGATTCTTGATATCCGGTTTCTCCTTATCGCGATCATTCTCGGGGCAGTTATCGGCGATACGGTCAATTACTGGATTGGGAATTATGTCGGCCTCCACGTCTTCCTTGAAAAGTTCCCGACACTTGTCAAGAAAGAGTATATTGATCGCACCTACGGTTTCTATGAAAAATATGGCGGGGCAACGATTTTCATTGCCCGCTTTGTCCCGTTCGTTCGTACATTCGCACCATTCCTTGCCGGTGTCGGCTCCATGCACTACCGGCGTTTCCTCCTCTACAATGCTCTCGGCGGTATCTGCTGGACACTTGCGCTTGTCATTGGCGGGTATTATTTTGGCACCCTGACCGTAGTCCAGGAAAATATGGGCCTTCTTATCATCGGCGTTATGCTGTTAACCGGTGGTGCCGTGCTTTTTATTCTTTATAACATTGTCCGTGGATTGTGGGACGGGCGCCCGAAAAAAATCTGATGGGAAACGATCTGTACGGATTTTCTGTCAGTGAAATTTTTAAAAAAATGTGCCCGGTAGTGAACTTTTCTCGCCCTATACGATACTCCTCCTGCGTCACCAGTTTACCGTTGGGGGCGGGGCGTATCACGATAATCCGGTTTGGTTGCAGGAAACGTCGTTGTCGCAATCGGGTGCTTCCCCGGTGAAGGGGGCTAATCTCCCGGGAGCGTCAGAGCGTTCTGAAGGATTTCCCCTGGAATCATTTAAGACAGAATGATGGGGGTTGAGACCCCCATGCCCCCAGATACGATATATGCCGCCGCCCCCGAAGGGGCGCCCCGGCGGATCAGGACGGGGAAAAAAATATTTACTGATTTTCAATTACTGATTTTCATTGCCTGGGTGTGAACCGGATCGGTCATGCTTGGTTCTCCAGA
>JGI20214J51088_10002486_pt1 | contig 12253 bp, 10 predicted proteins | sample WetSurMetagenome_FD_51088 | JGI IMG/M metagenome (IMG submission 51088)
GATTCTTTCGGAGCACCTGAATGTATAAGATTATCTTATGCAACATCAGATGAACTGCTGATTGAGGCAGTGAAAAGAATTAAGGGAGCGCTGGAGAGACTACACTAACTCAAAAACCCCCTCTGTCGCTTCGCGACATCTCCCCCAAAGGGGGAGAAAAAACCTATAACAAAGTAGATTTTCTCCCCCCCCATCGGGGGGAGTGGCCGAAGAGCTTTCCCCGCTTCAGCGGGGCCGAGGGGGGTATATAGCCAACAACAAACTAATATCTATTATACGATACAGTCTCTTCAGCTGGCTTTCTCTTTTTTTCACGCTTTTCACTCAGCGAATAGCCTAAAGTGATAATCAGTTCAACTCGTTTCGATTTCGGGATACCAAGAATTTTTCTGATCATTCTTTCATCAAACCATCCTATAATACACGATCCGATTCCTTCGGCCGTAGCCTGCAGGCAGATGTTTTCGGTGGCAATACCTATATCTATGAGTGAATAATCTTTATTTTTTATTGTGGCGCCCACTTTCGATGACATATTTGGTTTCTCCCTTACAATCACCAGGATAACTGAAGCCTGGGCGACAAAGCTGTTCATCCCAATCAGTTTAGCAGAAGCAGCTTCAGCAATTTTAGGGATAATCTGAGGATCGCTAGCAACAACGAATTTCCATGGCTGTGCATTACAGGCAGAAGGTGACATTCTCCCTGCTTCAAGAATCCTGTCGAGCTTCTCCTTCTCAATAGTTTTATCGCTGTATTTTCTGTCGCTCTGACGGTTGACTATCAGATCCAGAATCATTTTCGCATCGGTCATAACTAATAATTATTCGGCAGTAGTTCAAAATAGGCTTCAGGGTGAAGGCAGGCCGGACAATTTTTGAGTGGTTTTGTGCCAAAATGTATATATCCGCATTTCCTGCAATACCAGAAAACTTTTTCATCGCGCTGGAATACCTTATCCTGCATGACATTTTCGAGAAGTTTTCTATATCTTTCTTCATGACCTTTTTCTGCTGAAGCGATAGCCTTAAATGCAGCTGAAATATTTTTAAAACCTTCTTCCTCTGCTGTTTTAGCGAAAGAAGGATAAAGATCGCTCCATTCTTCATGCTCACCTTCAGCTGCAGCAAATAGATTATCTTTTGTTGTTTCCGTTTTACCTGCCGGATATGACGCAGTTATTTCAACCATGCCTCCTTCAAGAAACCTGAAGAATCTTTTGGCATGTTGCTGTTCCTGCAATGCTGTTGCCAGAAAGATACCGGAAATCTGTTCAAATCCCTCCTCTTTTGCAACCTTGGCAGCAAATTCATACCTGTTCTTAGCCTGTGATTCTCCTGCAAATGCCTTCAGCAGGTTTTGTTCCGTTTTTGTTCCTTTTAAACTTTTTTCCATGTCGGATAATTTTATTGATTTAACATCATCATATTAAAAATGAGATAATCTTGAAAATAATTGTAGTAAATATAACTATCTTTATTTTCAAATTAAGATCTGGTTTAATGTTGAGTTAAAATAATTTAAAAAACACGAAAATGATTATTGTACTATTTTTTCTCGCGATTATTGTTCTTTTCATCCTTTTTGCAGTTTCGCTGTATAACAGGTTGGTCAGACTAAGAAATAACAGGGAACAGGCTTTTGCCGATGTTGATGTACAACTGAAACTGAGGCACGATCTGATACCACAACTGGTTGATTCAGTTAAAGGTTATATGGGACATGAGAGGGGAGTGCTTACCGATATTACTGAGGCACGTACCAATGCCATGAAGGCAACAACTATTAATGAAAAGATAGAAGCTGAAAATAAACTATCTGCTGCTCTCGATGGTTTGAAAATATCAGTAGAAGCATATCCCGATCTGAAGGCAAGTCAGAATTTTATGGAGCTTCAGAATGAAATTTCAGATGTTGAAAATAAAATAGCTGCTGCCCGCAGGTTCTTTAACTCAGCTACCAAAGAGCTTAATGTAGCAACTGAATTATTCCCTTCAAACCTGATAGCTACTCTTTTCAATTTCAAACGCGAACCGATGTTTGAACTTGGAAATCAGAGAGCTGAAGCAGAACAGCCTCCTAAAATTCAGTTCTGATTGTATGAAGTACTTTGGTTTGCAGAGCCAGATCTGGAGAAATAACCAAAATTCAGTACTCTTACTGGTGATGTTTCCTGTCATCATATTTGTACTGACATGGCTATTCTTTTTCTTTTTATCTCTGGGATCAGAAGAACACAGATCGATGTACCAGATAAATCATAGCTTCATTATTACTGCTCCATTCATTTTAGCAGCTGTACTTGTATGGTTTGTGATTGCCTGGTTTTCTCATTCAGCAATGATAAGGTCTGCCACCGATTCAAAATCACTTTCGAGGACCGAAAATAAGAGAGTTTATAACCTGGTTGAGAACCTGTGTATATCAACCGGAATGACAATGCCAAAAATTAATATTATTGACGACGATTCCTTAAATGCTTTTGCAAGTGGAATGGATCAGAGGACATTTTCAATCTCACTTTCCAAAGGCATTATTGAAAAACTGAATGATGAAGAGCTTGAGGCTGTTATTGCACATGAACTTACTCACATCAGAAACCGTGACGTAAGGCTGCTGATTATTTCAATTATTTTTGTCGGTATTTTCGCCTTCATCTCACAGGCTATATTCAGAGGAATACAATTTGGAGGCACAGGAAAAGGGAAAAAGGGTGGGGGCGGAAGCGCCATAATTATTGCTCTGGTGCTGGCTCTGGTCGGGTACCTGATCACATCGCTTCTGAGATTTGCCTTATCAAGGAAACGGGAATTCCTTGCTGATGCCGGCTCTGCCGAGCTGACGCATCGTCCACTGGCCCTTGCATCGGCCCTAAGAAAAATTTCTGTTGATCCTGTTATTGAAGCAGTAAAACGAAAAGATATTGCCCAGATGTTTATTGAGAATCCCCAGGTACCTGATAAAAAATCTTCTTTTTCAATTGATTCATTTTTTGCCACACATCCGCCGATAGAGAAACGTATACAGGTGCTGGAACAATTTTAAGGGCACATGGGCACATTGGCACAACGGCTCAACGGCACAATGGCACAACGGCACAACGGCTCAACGGCACACTAGGAGCGAAGCGACGCAGTTCCGCGCAGCGGAAACGGCATAACGGCATTATATAATATATACTTATTAAGATACCTTTGCACCCTTGCGCCTTTGCACCCTTGCGCCTTTGCACCCTTGCGCCTTTGCACCCTTGCGCCTTTGCGCCTTATAATAATCAGCCTATAGTATTTTTCCTTTTCCTGAAATTGATAAGCTTTTTCTCTTCTCCTTTTAATAACCTGCCAATATTCTCCCTGTGAGTTATAAGCAGACCTATAGCCGCCAGAATTGAAAATATCTTAAAGAGTACCGAAGGTGTATCGAAAAACAGGAACAAAAAGAGAGGGAAAGATATTCCACCACTCATAGAGGAGACTGAAACAATTCCGGTAAGGAGCAAAACGACCAGGAATACACCCATGCTGCACAGGGTAAGCAGTGGCTGCAACGCGAGGAAAACCCCAAAGACTGTTGCTACTCCTTTTCCTCCCCTGAACCCTGCAAAAACCGGGAAAATATGTCCTATTATTGCAATAATACCTGTCATCATCTGCAGGTTCGTCAGAAGTGCACTTCCATCGGGAGCAAGATGAAGAAAGACCGGCAATATGGCTGCCAGCCAGCCTTTTGCAATATCAATAAGCAGGACAGGGATCCCGGTCACCCATCCAAGTACCCTGATAGTGTTGGTTGTTCCGGCATTTCCGCTCCCATGTTCTCTTACATCAATATTGTGAAATCGTTTTCCGATCCATACAGCAGATGGTATAGATCCAAGTAAGTAAGCCAGAACAACTGCCAGTACCGCATTAAGTAAATTCATACTTCAAAATAATTTTGAGATGGCAAATATAACAATATTATTTGCCACAGGATATTCAGATTATCGGACCTGCACTGACAAGCTTTGCCGACTCTTCGCTGGTTGTAAATTTGGTAAAATTATTAATGAATTTAAGGGCCAGGTCGGTCGCAGCTGTGCGCCACTTCGACTGAGAATCCCATGATTTAGCGGGATCGAGTATACCGTCATCAACTCCTTTGATTCTGAGTGGAATATTTAAATTGAAAACAGGAAGGGTAACAAATTCACTTTTTGAAATCGAGCCATCCAGTATTGCATCGATTATCATCCGGGTGGCTGGCAGGTCGATCCGGGTACCTGTCCCATAAGGTCCTCCCATCCAGCCTGTATTTACCAGCCAGGCTTCTGCATTATTCAATTTCATCTTCCTGATAAGCTCGTTTGCATAGATGATGGGATCGAGCATAAGGAAAGTACCCCCAAAACAAGCCGAGAATGAAGGCAGTGGTTCAATAATTCCTCTCTCTGTTCCGGCAAGTTTGGCGGTATAGCCGCTCAGAAAATAATATCTTGTCTGTCCTTCAGTGAGACGACTGACCGGCGGCAGAACACCGAATGCATCAGCGGTAAGAAAAATAACTTTTTTCGCAGGTCCTGCTTTCGAAACAGGTTTTACAATATTATGAATATGATATATCGGATAAGCAACCCTGGTGTTTTCAGTCTTGGCATTACTATTAAAATCTATTGTCCCGTCGGATAAGACTACAAGGTTTTCGAGCAGTGCATCGCGCTTTATTGCATTATAGATATCGGGCTCCTTCTCTTTGCTCAGCTTGATGCATTTTGCATAGCAGCCTCCTTCAAAATTGAATACTCCTTCGTCGTCCCAGCCATGTTCATCATCACCAACCAGAGCTCTTTCAGGATCGACCGACAATGTGGTTTTTCCGGTTCCCGAGAGGCCGAAAAATATAGCTGTGTCACCATTTTTACCCACATTGGCTGAACAATGCATTGAGGCAATCCCCTTTAGTGGAAGGTAATAATTCATAACTGAGAATATCCCTTTTTTCATCTCCCCTCCATACCATGTACCTCCAATAATGAGCATGCTTTCGGTAAGGTTGAAAAAAACAAAGTTTTCTGAATTGAGGCACTGGCTCTGCCATTCCGGGTTTTTGGCCTTTGACGCATTAAGTACCACAAAATCAGGCTTGAAATTTTCGAGTTCCTCAGGTTCTGGCCTTATGAACATGTTTTTAACGAAATGGGCCTGCCATGCTACTTCAAGAACAAATCTGACATTGAGCCGTGAGTTTTTATTTGCGCCACAGAAGCAATCGACTACAAAAAGTCTCTTCCCTGATAACTGATTAGCTGAAATATTTTTGCAGTGATTCCATATTTCAAGCGAAATTGGTTTATTGTCTGAAACCTTAGCTTTCTCCGATCTCCACCAGATGGTATCCTTCGTTTTATCATCATAAACAACGTACTTATCTTTAGGAGAGCGTCCTGTAAAAACTCCGGTATCGATGGCAATCGCACCTGTCCTTGTTATAATGCCCTTCTCATAGCCATCCAGACCGGGTTTAGTCTCTTCGGCAAACAGCGTATTAAACGATGGATTATAAATAATCTCTTTAACGTCGTGAATACCATACTCCAATAAATCCCCGGCATTAATCATTTTATGATAATTTGGTTTATCAATAAATTCTTAGTTAAGAAAGCTTTAACTCAAATGATCGCGAAATATAATTCAATTTTTTAAGAATTATCCTGATTTGTAATAGGGTGAATAAACTATCAACGGTCATAATGTTGTTTAACAGATAAACGGATTTTATACACGATTGGTTCAGTTAGTCATGAAAAAATGAAAATAGGGACACGCATTTGCATGTCCCTATTACATTTTTATAACAGACTGAATGTTATTTTCCAAATTTTATCGAAGCCTGTGCAGCGGCCAGTCGTGCAATCGGAACTCTGAAAGGAGAGCAGCTAACATATGTCAGGCCTGCTTTGAAGCAGAATTCAACTGATGCAGGATCACCTCCCTGTTCGCCACAGATACCTACTTTAAGATCGGGGCGGGTTGCTCGTCCTTTTTCAACTGCCATTTTGATTAACTGACCAACTCCATCCTGATCGATGGTCTGGAAAGGATCAGAGGCAAGAATCTTCTTATCGAGATAATCATGAAGGAATCCGCCGGTATCATCACGGCTGAAACCAAAGGTCATCTGGGTAAGGTCGTTTGTTCCAAATGAGAAGAATTCGGCAGTCTTAGCCATACGGTCGGCCAGGAGACATGCACGTGGGATCTCAATCATTGTTCCGTATTTACATGGGATAGATTTCACTCCGAATTTTTTGCAGAGTTCTTCATTCACTTTATCGAATACTTTTTTAGTATAGTCAATTTCTCCAACCTCGCATGTTACAGGAACCATTAATTCGGGGTAAGGTTTCTTTCCTTCTTTCGTAAGTTCCAGAGCAGATTCGAGCATAGCCCGGATCTGCATTTCTGTTACTTCAGGATAGGTAATACCCAGACGTACTCCACGGTGACCCATCATCGGGTTTGATTCGTGTAATGCTTCGCCACGTTTTGCTACATCTTCTTTTTTAATACCAAGTGCTTTTGCCAGTTCTTCCTGTTTTTCTGCACCCTGTGGTACAAACTCATGGAGTGGCGGATCGAGAAGCCTGAATGTAACGGGTAGTCCGTCCATAGCAGCCATGGTAGCTTTCATATCTTTCTTAACAAATGAGAAGAGCTCATCGAGAGCTTTTCTACGTTCTGTTTCATTTGCACTCAGGATCATCTTGCGAAGAAGGAAAAGTGGTTGTTCAGAACCTTTTCCGTAGAACATATGCTCTGTACGGAAGAGGCCGATACCTTCTGCACCATAATTACGTGCTATAACAGCATCTTCAGGAGTTTCTGCGTTTGTGCGTACGCCCATCTTGCGATACTTGTCAACAATTATCATGAATTCCTTAAAGCGTGGATTCTCTGTAGCATCCATAAGGGTGATAGCACCTGTATATACATTACCTTTAGTTCCGTTAAGAGTAAGGACATCACCTTCTTTAATAACTATATCAGAACCGGCTATTTTAGCGATCTTTTTTGCTGCGTCAACATGAAGTGCTCCGGCGCCAACGATACAGCATTTACCCCAGCCGCGTGCAACAAGTGCAGCATGAGATGTCATACCTCCACGGGCAGTTAAAATACCTTCGGCAGCACGCATTCCTTCCACGTCTTCAGGATTGGTTTCCTCGCGGACCAGAATAACTTTCTCACCTTTGCGGAACCATGCCACAGCATCCTCAGCGTTGAAAACAACTTTTCCGACTGCTGCGCCAGGACCAGCCGGTAAGCCTCTTACTACTGCTTTTACTTTCTTTTCTGCAGAAGGATCACATATCGGATGTAACAACTCATCTAGCTGTACCGGATCGACACGCATGACAACTGTTTTTTCATCGATAAGTTTCTCATGAAGCATGTCCATTGCCATATTGAGGGCAGCTGTTCCTGTTCTCTTACCTGTACGGCACTGAAGCATATATAATGTGCCTTCCTGAATTGTGAATTCTATATCGAGCATATCGTGGAATGACTTCTCTAGTATATTCCTGATATCCCAAAGCTCCTTGTAAGTAGATGGCATTGCCTCCTGCATACTGTGGAGATGCTGATTCTGGTCATTTTTTGTATCATCGTTGAGAGGGCTCGGAGTGCGGATACCTGCTACTACATCTTCTCCCTGTGCATTTACCAGCCATTCTCCATAGAAGAGATTCTCACCAGTAGCCGGGTTACGGGTAAATGCAACACCTGTTGCAGATGTATCACCCATATTGCCAAATACCATTGCCTGTACGTTAACAGCAGTTCCCCAATCATCTGGTATACCTTCTATACGACGGTAAGAAACAGCCTTTTTGCCATTCCAGCTTTTGAAAACGGCTTTAATACTTCCTTCAAGTTGTTCTTTTGCATCATCGGGGAAGGGTTTTCCAAGAACTTTAACAACAATCTTCTTAAATTCTTCTGAGAGAAGCTTTAATTCATCAGCCGATATCTCAGTATCAGACTTATAGCCTTTCTGTTTTTTGAACTCATCAAGTTTTTCATCAAGCTGCTTACGGATGCCTTTACCTTCGCCAAGATCAATTCCCTCAGCTTTTTCCATTACAACATCAGCGTACATCATGATAAGCCTGCGATATGAATCCCAGACGAAGCGGGGATTGTTAGTTTTCTTAAGGAAGCCGGGGATTGTTGCAGAACACAGACCTATATTTAGAACAGTATCCATCATGCCAGGCATTGAACTGCGTGCGCCTGAACGACATGATACCAACAGTGCATTTGATGGATCACCGTACTTCATGTTCATTGTTTCTTCTGTTTTCTTCATTGCTGCCCATACTTCAGGCATTAATTCTGCCGGAAGAGTACAGTCGTTCTTATAGTACTCATTACAGGCTTCAGTTGTGATTGTAAAACCTGCAGGAACAGGCAACCCAAGCAGACACATTTCAGCCAGGTTGGCGCCTTTTCCTCCAAGGAGGTTTTTCATGTCGGTTTTGCCCTCTGCGGTTTTCTTTCCGAAGGAGTAGACTCTTTTAACTTGTGACATAATTTTATCGATTTGAGATGAGGTTAAATTATTGTTTTTGCAAAATAAGCCGCAAAGTTAATATTAAAAATTGAATTTTGAAATGTGATTTTCGCTGTAAGCCTCTCCCTAAATCCCTCCCCCAAGAGAGAGGGACTTAAGTAACTAACAAATTGCGTCTTACCCCCTTCTCCCGCTTCGCGGGAAGGGGGCAAGGGGGAAGAGGTAAAGAAGTAAAGAACTGATTTTGATTTATGAAGAAATAAAATGATTTCAGGCTCTCGGATGGAACATAATCAGTGTATCGCGTAAAAAACTGCGATCGATATGCGTATAAATTTCGGTGGTAAGAATTGATTCATGTCCAAGCATTTCCTGAACTGCCCGCAGATCGGCTCCTGCTTCAATCATATGAGTTGCAAATGAGTGCCTGAAGGTATGAGGGCTTATGTTTTTCTTAATTCCGGCTTTAGCTGCCAGATCCTTGATTATCGTGAATATCATAGCCCTTGTGAGATGNCCTCCCCTCCGGTTCAGAAACAGAATATTCTGATCTTTCACCACCGCCAGCCTGTTCCTGTCNNGTTTATATATATCTATCTCCTTCAATGCTTTTTTGCTCACAGGAACAAGCCTTTGTTTGTTCCCTTTTCCGGTAACGACTACAAATTCATCATTGTAATGGATATCTGTTAAACGGAGGTTCACAAGTTCGGAAACCCTTAATCCACAGCCATAAAGAGTTTCAATAATTGCTTTGTTCCTGTGTCCCTCCGGTTTGCTCAGGTCAATTTCACCAATAATCCTGTCAATTTCGCTTACAGAAAGCACTTCAGGAAGCCTGAGTCCTATTTTTGGAGATTCGATGAGTGAAGCAGGATTCTCNTCAATTTCTCCTTCAATAAGAAGATATCTGAAAAAGGCTCTTACTCCCGAAAGAACCCTCGACTGGGTTCTTGTATTTGTGTTGTTTTCGCCATACCAGGTCAGAAATGTTTTAAGATCTGAATATTTAACACTGTTGGGTGAGATATCAATACCGGCCTGGGCAAAATATTTCTCGAGCTTACAGACATCATTAAGATATGCTTCCACACTGTTGCCGGAAAGTGATTTCTCGAGCCTGAGATAGGTCTCGAAATTTCTGAACGACTGTTTCCAGGTAAGACTCATATCGAAAATGCTGAAGGACTGAATAACTGATAAAAGTAATCAAAAGAATTTTTAAATTAAATGTTTCCCGCTGATCTCGCTGATTTACGCAGATTGAATTAATTGATCAACGCCAATCTGCGATTCCGTCCCGATAGCTATCGGGAGCTATCGGAACTGCGGGAAAAAGAAAAAATATCGGTACTCAGAATATTTTTGACTATTTTTACCATATTAATAAAACCTGAGTCATTTATGCTTTTGTGACAAAGTAACACAAAGGAGAATGGATCAAATTTTATCTCTATATGTATATACAAATTATTAATGGTCCCAATCTGAATCTTCTTGGCAAGAGAGAGCCTGAAAAATATGGTCATTCTTCTTTCGAAGATTATCTTCTGGTTCTTAAATCACGCTTTCCTGATATTGACTTTAATTACTTTCAGTCTAATCTGGAAGGAGAAATAATCGATGAAATTCATAAATCAGGATTTTCATCTGATGGAATTATTCTTAATGCGGGTGGTTATACACATACATCAGTGGCAATTACCGATGCAATAGCTGCAGTAAAAACACCTGTTATTGAAGTACATATTACAAATATCCTGGCGAGGGAGGAATTCCGTCATACAAGCCTTATCGGAAGGAACTGTACCGGAAGCATATCAGGATTTGGCCTTGATAGTTACAGGTTAGCTGTTGAGGCAATTATAGAAATTAATAAATTATTGAAATAATAACAGATGGAAGCTAAAAAGACCAAGATAGTCGCCACAATATCTGATAAACATTGTGAGACAGATTTTATAAAGGAGCTCTATGAATCCGGAATGAATGTTATCAGGATCAACTCGGCACATCTTGATATTGAAGGAGCGCTTAAAATAATAAAGAACACCAGGGCAGTATCTGATAAAATCGCGATTCTGCTCGATACAAAGGGTCCTGAAATCCGGACTACTATCTGCGACTCTCCGATTCCTTTAAAGAAAGGTGCAACAATAAAAATAATAGGAGATCCCGGTAAAAAAAGTTCTCCTGAAGCAATATATGTTTCATATAAGGAATTTTCTTCTGATATCCCCCTTGGATCGCGGATATTAATGGATGACGGTGAGCTGGAACTAAGGGTGTTAAGTAAACAGGGAAGCGCTCTTGAATGTGCCATTGAAAATGACGGGATTCTGGGATCAAGGAAAAGCGTTAATATTCCCAGTGTTAAGATCACACTTCCATCTCTGACTGATAAAGACAGATCTTTTCTGGAAATGGCTGCCAGGAATAATATCGATTTTATTGCTCACTCCTTCGTGCGATCAAAGCAGGATGTGCTTGATGTTCAGTCTGTCCTTACCTCTTTTAAAAGTAATATAAAGGTAATAGCCAAGATAGAAAATCAGGAAGGCGTAGATAACCTCGATGATATTCTCGATAATGTTTATGGTATAATGGTTGCCCGGGGTGATCTTGCAATAGAGATCCCTTATGAAAAAATACCTGTCATACAAAAGATGATTATTACAAAATGCATCATAAGCAGGAAACCCGTAATTGTAGCAACACAGATGCTTCATTCGATGATAACCAATCCACGTCCTACAAGGGCGGAAGTAAGCGATATAGCCAATGCGATTTATTCCCAGACTGATGCAATAATGTTAAGCGGAGAAACGGCCAACGGCAAATACCCGGTAGAAGCAGTAAAAACAATGACTAAAGTGGCATTGGAAATAGAGAAGAATAAGGAGAAATTTCTCGACATTCCATATCTTAATGTTACCGGTGAAATATCTGCCTATCTTGCTAAAGTTGCTGTTAAGACCGCCTTCAGGATAGGGGCAAGGGGAATTATTGCGGATACCACCGGTGGAAGGACGATCAGAGACATGGCATCATACAGGGGAAACAATCTGATCCTTGCACAGTGCTACTCAGAAAGTACTATGCGTGAACTGGCATTGTCTTACGGGGTTTATGGCAGTTATCAGGAACGAAAAAAATCTGTCGATGAATTCATTCATATTGCTTTGAAGAACCTTACTAAAACACATAATCTTAAAAGCGACAATATTGTAGTTGTTCTGGCCGGGAACTTCTCAGGTGGTTCGGGTTTCTCATTTATTGAAGTAGGATCGGTAGAGTATCTTCAGGATCGGGTAAGTATTAATGATTAATCAAAAATTGGTCTGATTTTTGCAGCACAAATCTGGCTGAAACTAAAGAATAATGTTCAAATTTCTGTTCATTTCATTATGGTTCTTTCTTCATCTAAAATAAAACAGAACACGCAGTGAAAAATTCTATTGCCAAGAAGTTGATTTTACTGGTATTGGTATCTTTTAGTTTTGCCAGCCTGTCCGCAACCCACAACAGGGCAGGTGAGATAACGTATGTTCAGTTATCGGATCTTACTTATGAGATTACAGTTACGACTTTTACATATACCTTAAGCTTAGCAGACAGACCAACTCTGGATGTCGATTTTGGAGATAACTCCATTTCTACCGCATTTAGAATAAATGGTCCGGGTCAGAGAGGGGAAATC
>JGI20214J51088_10002487_pt1 | contig 12251 bp, 10 predicted proteins | sample WetSurMetagenome_FD_51088 | JGI IMG/M metagenome (IMG submission 51088)
CAAAAACACTGTCAAATGTTTCAGGGATACTTACAGTTGCGCTTGAACCACTTCTAATCAGACCATTGCTGTTTGGAAAAACAGCTTTGAATGTAGCACTTCCGGTTTCAGTTGAAATTAAACCGCTTGCCATTTCAACCCTTCCCTTTTCTGGATATTCTATTCCATTAGCAAGTATAAGAGTTACAGGCGGTATGTTTTTAACTTTATCCTCAACTGATTTCCCCGGAGTACTTGTCAGAAGATCAAGCAGCTGCTTCTCGTTCCATGAAAAATATGCCAAAACATTTGTTATGTCAGACAGTTTTGTGAGTGCTTCGGTACTTGTACTGCCAACGAGTGCTCCAACTTTATATGGTATTGTACCTATAATTCCATTCTGTGGTGCTTTAATAACTGTATAACCCAGGTTTGCTTCTGCATTTGCCAGAGTAGCTTTCGCCTCTTCAAGCTGTGCCTTCTTTGAATTTAAAGTAAGTTCAGCCGATTGCATACGGTAGCTGCTTACTATTTCTTTTTCAACAAGTGGTTTTACTTTTTCTACCTCAATAGCTGCAGAATTTACATCAGCTTCAGCGCTGTTAACACTTGCCTTTGCCGATACAACTGCCTGTTCATATTGCGGATTCCTGATCCTGAAGAGTATCTGGTCCTTTCTTACCTGATCTCCCTCATTGACGAGTATCTGACTAATATATCCGCTTATCATAGGTCGTATCTCAATTACCTGTTGTCCCTCAATTGTAGCCGGGAAATTTTGATGAACGGTAACACTCTTTGGTTCCAGAGTCATCACAGAATATGCTTTGACCATGTTGCCGGCATGTCCCATTTTATTACCTGTCATCAACCCTCTCTTTTCATTATTACAAGAAAACAGAACAAGGGTCATCAAACAAACGAATAGAAGAACTTTCCTCATTTTTCAAATATTAATATTGTTATACTATAAATATATGTATATGATCTGACTTTTCCAGATCTGGTTCGTAGTAGAAATCTATCATGTCAGTTCTCCTGATATATTTTTGTGGTGGGTGATACTTTACCGCATTCTTAACATTTATATCAGAAAAATAAAAACAAAAAACCATACTTATTACCTATTAGAATATTTATATGCTTAGTTATCGTTTTTTAAGGTTAAAACAATTCATAGGCTCTAATTGTTTTTAAAATTATTATTTGTCTATTTATCTGAAGAACTTTTTAGACAATAATGAAATGTTTGCCGACATATAACCTTAAAAATCCGACAAGCAGGAAAAGAAAAAGAGATTGAATACAATAAGAGTTTTCAATCCATTTTCAAATACTGATGATTTTTATTTTTCAGGATATCATGGCAATGACCACTTAAATACGGTTCCTCTTAAAGAAAAAGCTATTGGTTTCCGGATTTTATTTTATTTATTTAACTGACTTATAAGTATTCTACAGTGGAAGGTTTCCCGATTTCAAAATCTCTGAACCCAAAATCAGTTGTCCTGAATGAGTTTACTTTATAAATATCGCTACCGATGCCGGGAATTGATGGATAAAATGAAAAAGATATCTGGAATGTACTGAAAATAAGGTTTTCATTTTTGATTAAAACGCCAATGCCAATTTGTGAATATAGTTTACTGTTTTTTAAGCCGGTTATCTCATCACCCAGCATACTTAGAGAAATAATAAGATAAGGTCCAAAATGAAACCCGAATAAATTCCATGGGAAGTATGATTGCGTCTGCAGGTCAAGTGTAAGACGACTATTGCCGGATAATGCTGTTCTATTTGCAATGCTTAATTCAAAAAAGTCATTTAGTGTCAGACTGTCATTAGAGAAGCGATTTGTTCCAATTATTAGCTGTGGTTTTATAAATTGTCTGAATTTCCATTTTCCGAATTCAATCAGGCCGGTGAAGTAATTTACATTGGCTGTAAAAACACCTTGTTCTGCCTGCCCTGCGTGGAAGAATGTTCCATATTCAAAATCAGAACTCATGTATCCCCAATCATTATAATTGCCAACAGAAAATTTTACTCCTGTATATAATCGCCCTGAATTGTTTTTCACCTGATAGCCAGCAGTCAGACTGTAAACTTTTCCAACGGGTACATCTTCTGTCTCCCCATATTTAAAAATGTATTTATCCTGTATGTATTTTCGGGTTGAGATACCAATACTTGCAAGGTAAAAATCCTCATTGGAGATTTTTTGATAAGAATCAAACACTTCAATGGGTTTCTCAAGGTACCGGATACGTAAATATCTTAATGATGAGATAAAATTGGTTGTACGTTTATCTTCAGTGTTACCTTTAAATATAGGAGTGGCATAGCCGACCCAATAATCCTGAACATTATATTTATAGCGATGTTTCAATAAAAACGTGTCGCCGAAATAAACAGAATCATTTAATATTTGTGAGAACCTGGCTCCCGCAGCCCACCTTGCAAAAGGTGAAAAAAACGGGCGGTCAACAGCAAATCTTTTGACTGACATGTTGAGAAGGTCACGGCTAAGAAGGATAGTTGAGTTTATATAAGTATTGCGGATATTTGGTATCAGGTAGTTTACTTTATAAGCATAGTTATTGTTATTCCTGTCCCATCTGAAATCATTATTTGATTCATGTCCCAATCCAATAAAGTTTTTATCAGTTAAATTAAAACCGAAGCCTGAATTGGATATTGAGACTTTCGGAACGAAACTCCATTTGTCTAATTCACGAATAAAAACATCAACAGAATCTGAGTTCTTTGAAGTAGCTGTAAAAGCAAAAGAGACATCATGCACATATTTTCTTGTACGCACTAGACGCTCAGATTCTTTTACCAGCAATGAATCGAAAAGTTGATTTTCTCTAATTAACAAAAGGTTTCTAATTGTAATCTGTTGAGATTTAATGTGTGCTCCATTTCCGGTTTTTGGAAAAAAACCATGCGGAGATAGCAAAGTGTCGGCAACCGAATATCCAAACGGATCAAGGGTTTCAATATTTATCTGTCTAATTGTTTTTCCTTCAAAAGCTTTGTATGATTTTTGTATTTGTCTTTTATATCTCCTCTTATTGGCAGGCTTTCTTTGCAAAGCAGAGGCCTGATGCTTAAACACTAATGTGTACATTAACTTAGTGAGCTTTCTCTTTTTAGAAAAAGATTCTATATTCTTATAAATAGTAGTTGAGTCATTTTTTATAGTAGATTGCTGTGCGTTCGCAAGCTCTTTTACAAATAGTGAAAAGAAAAAAAACAGTAATAAAATTTTGAACCACCTTTGCATATAGCGCTTGTGAATTTGTAAAAATTACCTTTCAGAAAATATTTCCAGACAATCAAGATTGAGGTACCTAAATGTGAGAAAGGCTATTCTGAAATATCAATCAGAAGTTTAAGGTTTTTCCGATTCATCAATTGTTTTCTGTTTCTCTTCCTGAATTTTCTCAGCATCATTCCGGTTTCTTAATTTTTCTCTTGCTTTTCTTCGGAAATATCCTTTGAATAGTATACTTTCCTTTGCCGCATTCATGTTTTCATTTAACCCTTTGCTACTTTTTCTCAGATTCACGATTGTTTGGTTAATATTATCAGCAATTGTTGAATCCTGAATTAATCTGCCAAGTGTTCCGTTTCCGCTATTTAGGTTAACCATAATTTCAGCAAGTTGTTGTGAAATAGTTTCAGCATTGGCTGCAGTCTCCTCCAGACTGGACATGATGTCATCCATTTCTACAGGCTCTGTTGAAGAAATCTCCTGATTATCTTTAACGGAAGGAGCTTCGGTACTGCCTTGAGAGATTAATACAATACGATCACCGATAATTCCTGCAGTACCTATGCCGGCCTCACTGTCATCTTTAATAAATTTTTGCACATTTTTTAAGATTGACATATCAACCCTCACGGTTGAATCGTTAATTATTTTAATGTTATCAACAGTGCCAACATTGATACCGGAAAATCTTACATTACTTCCAACCTGTAATCCGCTTACATTATAAAAAGTGGTGATGAGGCTAAATACAGGATTAAAAATGTTTTTCTGCTTACCTATTATAAAAATAGCAATTACAAAAAACATTAAACCCCCAGCAATAAACAAGCCTAACCGCACTTTAAATTTTTGATTGTGTACATCCATGTTTTTATTTATTAGTCTTTGTTTTAAAGAACGATTGTATAAATGCATCATCTGACTTTTCAAACTCCATCAGTTTTCCCTCCTTATAAATTTCCCCGTCGTTTATAAGAATAATACGATCTGCAGTAGTTTTTACACATTCAATATCATGTGTTATTATAATTGAAGATGTTTTATATTTTTTTTGAACATTGTTTATAAGTATACTTATCTCATCTGATGTTGTAGGGTCAAGTCCTGTTGTAGGTTCGTCATATAACATAATAACAGGGTCAACAACAATGGTTCTTGCAAGGCTTATTCTCTTACGCATTCCACCTGATAATTGAGATGGCATCTTATTTATAGAATCGGGTAAACCCACATGTTCCAGTACTGCATTTACTTTTTCAACTATTTCATTTTTAGTAAGATTCTTTCTTATTCTATGTAACTGGAACTCAAGATTTTCTTTTACAGTCATAGAGTCGTATAGGGCGCCACCCTGAAAAAGAAAACCAATTTTTTTTCTCAACTCGTTTAAATCATCTCTGTTAAGTGAATTTACATCTTCTCCCAGAACGTTTATTGTTCCATAGTCAGCAGTTAATAAGCGTACAATACATTTAATTAGGACTGATTTCCCTGAGCCCGACTTCCCAAGTATCACCAGGTTCTCGCCATTATGTAGTTGTAATGAAATATTTTTAAGTACTTCCTGTTCACCAAATGCTTTCTTAAGGTTATTTATTTCAATAATCTTTTTGTGTGTATCTTCTTTAACTGGATTGACGACTGATGTTGAATTTGCATTCATTTTAGAATAGTTTTAAAGCATATCTGTAATTTGAACTGCTATCAGATCTAAAATTATCACTAACAGCGATGCCAGCACAACAGCTGAATTTGCCGCAACGCCAACGCTTTCTGTTCCCCGGCCTGCTGTATAGCCCTTATAGCATCCCACTAAGCCTATTACTGCTCCGAAAAAGAATGTTTTAATAAATGCGGGTATAAGATCATTAAATCCAATTTGTGCAAAAGCCTGTTTGAAAAACAATAAAAATGTCACATCCCCTTTGATATTTACTCCAGCCCAGCTACCTAATATACCCAACCCGTCAGCGTATATTACTAACAAGGGTATCATAAGTGTAGCTGCAAGTACTCTTGTTACAACTAAAAACTTCATTGGGTTTGTTGATGATACTTCCATGGCATCAATTTGCTCTGAAACTCTCATTGAACCCAATTCAGCACCAATGCCAGAACCTATTTTCCCGGCGCATATTAATGCTGTTATAACAGGTCCCATTTCTCTGATTAGAGATACCGTTACCATACCGGGGAGCATAGACACCGAACCAAACCGTATCAGAGCAGGTCTTGATTGGATTGTAAGGACAAGTCCAATTATGATACCTGTTACTGATATAAGAGGTAATGATTTATATCCTATTTGGAAACACTGACGAAAAAACTCCCTGTATTCAAAGTCACCAGTAAAGGTTTCTTTGATCGTTCGCGATGTAAACAGAAAGAAATCAGCAATTTCTGTAAATATATTATTTGATTGCTTTGTTTTTTCAATAGCCTTTTCACTGAGTTTGACAGATTGCTTAATTGCAGCATCACGAAGTTTTGGTATTACTTTGGTAACCGAAATTTTTTTATTCATGCTTTTTCGTCATATTCCATTCTGAAATGGTTTGAAATAATATCATTAACTGAGCGGTTATTATGTTCAAAAAGTCATCTTTAAACGCTTCTGCAAGAATCGATAAAAGATGACTTTTTAGGCAAGTTTTTATATTAAAGCGCTGCAATAATAGTGTTTATCTCTTCCCTGGTTTTACCCAGTTTCACCTGAAGCTTGCCGAGCATCTCATCTTTTTTACCTTCAACATACATTAAGTCATTATCTGTTAATACAGCATATGCCTTTTTAAGCTTACCCTTCTTCTCATTCCAGGTACCTTCAAGTTCTGTTTTGTTTTTCATTTTTTATGTGTTTTAGATATCAATAAATTCTATACCACAAAGGTGAATAAAGAACATGCCTATAGTGTTACATAACTATAAGAATAAGTTATATCATTCACACATTTAAATTATGAATCATTGAATCAGACCTGCTAGGGAGCATTTAAAAACCGATTCCGGAAATGCATGACTAACAGAACCCACAAAAGCAAACCATAAGCCAATAACACGAACCTTTTTTATTGAGCCAAAAAGCCACCATCAATTTCGAGCACTGTTCCTGTCATAAATGAACTATCATCAGTGGCAAGAAATAAAAATCCAGAGGCAATCTCGTCAGGGTTTCCAAGACGTTTCATCGGATGAAGGCCGATGATATATTTCTGTATATCTGAATTATCATTTATCCCGGCATTAGCAAGCAGAGGGGTTTTAATAAATCCCGGACTAATTGCATTAATTCTAATTCCCTCAGTAGCATACTCCAACGCTGCCGCCTGAGTCAACCCGATTATGCCATGTTTAGAGGCAACATAATGTGAGGAATTTGCAAAAGCGACCCTGCCAAGAATAGAAGACATGTTTACAATAACTCCTCGCTTTTGCTTTGACATTTGTGTCAACTCGTGTTTCATGCAATTAAAAACCCCATTAAGATTCACATTAATCACTTTCAACCAGGCGGCCTCACTCATATCTCCTGTTTTGTTCGCCTCGCCACCAATACCTGCATTATTAAGTGCTATATCCAGAGTTCCAAAAGTTTCAACTACTTTTTGAATTGCTGCCTGTGTCTGTTGAAATACTGATACATCACATTCTATAAAAATTGCTTTTGGGTTTTCTTTTCTTATTTCAAGCATAGTTTTATCACATTCAGGAGTTTTTATATCTGCAACTGCAACATTTGCACCTTCCTTTGCAGCAGCAAAAGCACATGCCAGACCTATACCCGACAATCCTCCCGTGATAAATACTGTTTTGCTTTCTAATTTTTTCATTTTGAAGTTGCTTCAGTTCAAATTATTACCAAAAATGGCACCTGTGGCCATGAACACCTGTTTCAGTGTGTTGGCAAATGCTGTTCGCTTTCAATTAAAAAACTAAGATTTTCCCCGGACAATATAATGCCAGCATATTTTTTTACAAAATCAACAACCATTAGTGGTGCACTATCACTTATCTGATGAAGCTCTGGGTCGTTAATGGTTTTTAAGACCTGAGTGGTATTTACTTTGTAATAGTTTATTTTGTTTGTTTGGTTGGAATGATTAATAGCGGTATTTTACTATGTCGGAGAACCTCTCCGGTAACACTTCCCAACAGAATATTTTCAAGCCACTTCCGGCTGTGTGAACCCAGAATTATCATATCTGCCTTTATCTCTTTAGCGGATTTTAAGATTGAATCAGCATAATCGCCTTCCCCCAGCATGGTTTTAATTGTTTTGTCATCAAGATGTTGTTTTGATTTTTCAAGAAAGTTAAATGCTGCCTTTTTAAGAGCATCAAGATTAGTCAAATTAGTCTGACCCATCTCAAAAAAACCATTAAACCCCATTATTGGAGAGTATTCCTCTGATGAATAGTATACCGGATCTGATATTACATGCAGCAATGTAATATCAGCCTTCATAGCTTTAGCCATTGCATATCCCACTTCTGCTACCTTTTGTGCTGTTGGATTATAATCCAGGGCTATAAGTACCTTTTTTTTCTTATCTGTCTTCATGATTCACAAATTTGTTAATATTCTAGAAATTATAATACTATCCAAGCCGCTCAATCAAACCTCGCTGAGTTGGTCTGACAATCATGCTCCCAACGATAAAAATGGAATTAACAAATACATATAATCCATTTTAATTTCCTCCCTTTAATCAGCGTTTAAGAAAATCTGGTTCGATGATAATGAACATTTCTCATACATCATCATCATTGCTTAAAAATGTTGAAGTTATATAAAAGCAAATGCAAAACCTGAGCCTTTTACTACTCAGGTTATCTTAAAACATGCTCAGATGAGTGCAAACAAAACACTCACTTCCTGACTTTTAAACTGATTATAATANAACGATCAGGAGAATTACAATAAGAATAAGTGCAGCAGCTGAAAGATATACACCACCACTAACTTCACTAAGACGATTTTTAGTCAACTTTACTTCTTTCCGTAATTCTTTCTTTTCTTTCGGTGAGAGTGAAGATTTATCCATATTCTTTATTTCGTCTAACCTCAGTAATAATTCTTTGGTTTCTACTGATTCTTTTGATTCTACCGGTTTGGGATCAACCAATGAGGCAGAAATAGGTTTGGTATCCGGACTTGCCTGAAGCGGCACTAATGTAAATGATAATGCTGCTACCATTAAACAAAGGATGATTTTTTTCATGTTACCTGAATTTTTAGTACGATTTAAAAATTAGTTAAATTACCAGTTCATTGAATGAGCAAAATATCTCATGTACAAAATTAGGCCTCTTCATTCAGGAAAGTATTACACAATTTTGGGAATATATTGTATAATTCACACATATGAGTTTTATCCACTGAATTTATTTATCCACATATCATTTATTCAATATTAAATGTTGTTTATCAACTTATTGGAGGTAACTTTGGTAAAAGATATTTAAAATATAAACATCCTGTTTGAAACAGTTTCTGATTGTTTTTTATGATGGATACTTAAAATCCAATAGTTTTGGTTAAGCTCATTTCAAAATACTTTTTAAGGCAATATTTGCTTTTCATCATGGGCGTTTTTTTGCCTTTTATGAATGTCTCAGCTCAGGAATATTTTCAGCAGCAGGTAAATTATAAAATTGAGGTATCGCTGAACGATCGTAAGCATGAATTGAATGGATTTGAAACTATTGAATATATAAACAATTCACCCGACAGACTAGATTCTCTCTATTTTCATTTATGGCCTAATGCATATTCAGACAATAAAACAGAATTAGCTACTCAGATATTCAGTTTGAAAGGAAAGGAAAAACTTTTTCGTGATCCCATTTTAAGAGGATACATTGATTCTTTGGATTTTGAGGCAGATGGTCAAAAGATAAAATGGAATTTATTGCCCGGATTATGTGATATATGTACATTAATTCTTAATGCACCGCTTGAACATGGTGATACAATATATATAACCACACCTTTTCATGTAAAAATTCCAAAAGGAGTTACTTCACGATTAGGACACATAGATGAGTCATATCAGATTTCTCAGTGGTATCCCAAGCCGGCAGTATATGACAGATCCGGCTGGCACCAAATGCCATATCTGGATCAGGGTGAGTTTTATTCAGAATTTGGAAATTATGACGTAAGTATTACTTTACCTGCCAATTACATAGTAGGCGCTACCGGCAACCTGCAGAATGAACAGGAAAATGAAGAGATGGAGAGACTTTCAGCAGATTCTTCATGGATAAATATACCTGAGAAAAGAGTGGCAGACTTCCCTACATCATCAAAACGGCTTAAGACATTACGGTTTACCGGGGATAAGATACACGACTTTGCCTGGTTTGCGGATAAGAGGTTTCATGTAAAGAAAAGTAAAGTAAAGCTTGCGGACTCTGGAAGGGAAATAACTACCTGGGTTTTGTTTACTGATAAGGATTCTTTCAAATGGGATGATGCTATCTCATATATAAATAGTGCAGTTTTACAATTATCAAAATGGATTGGGGATTATCCGTATGATTCCTTTACTGCTGTTCAGAGTGAGCTTAGTTCAGGGTCAGGAATGGAATATCCTGGTTTGGCTGTAATAAATAATGAAGAGGATACTTATTTGCTTGACGAAGTGCTTGTCCATGAAATTTGCCATAACTGGTTTTATAGTGCACTTGGATCAGATGAACGAAGATATCCATTTATGGATGAAAGCATTACTAGCGCTTACGAATCAAGATATATGGCTGAACGCTATCCGAAAAAAAAGCTATGGGAAGTTTATTTTCGAAACAAAAACCTGGCAAAGTTCCTCAACATTTATGATATGCCCGTACAAAGAATGCAGGAAATCGAATGGTTTCTGCAGGCCAGGGCTAATTTAGAACAGCCGGTAAATCTTTCTGCTCCTGATTACAGCCAGACTAACTATAGTACCGTAATTTATGATAAAGCTGCACAAGGGTTCAACTATCTGCGTGCTTACCTTGGAGATTCACTCTTTGACACAATTATGCACGATTACTTCCGTACATGGAAATATAAACATCCCCAGCCGGATGATCTCCAAAACATCTTCGCTTCGCATACAGACAAAGATCTCTCATGGTTTTTTAATGATTTTCTGAAAACGACCAAAAGATTGGATTATAAAATAGCTCGTGTCTCAAATCAAAAAGTGCTAATAAAAAATATCGGTGAATTAGATGCGCCACTGGTTATTACAGAGATGATTGGAGACTCAATCTGTTCTAAAAAATGGGAAAACGGATTTAAAGGGGAAAAGTGGTTTGACATAATGCCTGGAAATTATTCTGAAATAAGGATAGATCCTGAACATAAAATGACAGAACTGTACAGACTTAATAACAATATCAGAACTTCAGGTATTTTCCGGAAAAAAGATCCGGTTCAATTCCAACTCTTATATACTATTGATGATCCTGACAGACGTGCTTTGGTCTATTTTCCTGCTTTTGACTGGAATAGTACAGATGGTTTTATGGTTGGCATGTCTTTTAAAAACTCTATACTTATTACAAAAAAAATTGAATATATTGTTATTCCGTTTTATTCATTCCGTAATCATGGACTCACTGGCTTCGGGAATATTTCATTCAATTTCACTCCATTTGACAGTTTTGTCAGGATGGCCAAATTCTCACTTGAAGGAGTACAATTTGGTGCTCCGGGAAATCAGAACTATCATAAAGTAAAAATTGGATTAGAGCTTGATTTCAGATCCCTTGATATTATTAATTCTTTAAGCAACAAGGTTTTCGTTTATTATGTTGCTGCATCAGATCTCCTACAGATAGAGCAACTAAATGATGCAAAGATGCGTTCATATTTACTGACCGGATATATGCGGGAAAATCCCAGTAAAATAAATCCATACCGCATTGTGGCTTCTTTTGAATCCGGTAAATCATATAATAAAATATCGTTTGAATTAAACTATGAGTTAAGCTATAATGGTCTCAACAACGGCCTGGAAATAAGACTATTTGGAGGGAGCATGTTTATGAACAAATCCGCTGATCCTGTTTTTTGTTTTTCCCCTGGTGGCAGGAGTGGTCGTGAACAATACTTATATAATGGTGCATTTCCAGATCGATTTAGTGAGTTCCCTAAAACATTCTGGTCAAGACAAATGACTTTGTCTGAAGGAGGGTTAGTGGCTTACGTAAATGACAGTCTTGGATATGGCCGCTGGTTATGTTCGCTCTCTTTTGTAAGTAGCCTGCCTGGAAAAACCTCGGTGATACCAATTAAGCCATTTCTTAATTTATTAGTGAACAATCCTGTTTCTGATGGATACACTAAATCTTATTTTTACTTTGAAGCTGGCCTAGAAACCGGAATATGGAACTTTTTCGAGATCTATTTACCTTTGCTTGTCTCCGATAAAATAGATGCAACAACTGGTTCTTTCAAAAACAGGATCCGCTTTGTTTTCAGCCTTGATAAATTAATCAGATAAAAACAATATCATTTTATCTTAGCAGAATACATGAAAATGTGGTATGGATCAGAATTCACTAAATTTCCGTAATCAGGCAGTTCAATATAATTATCTCTTGCCGTGATTTTTCTGATTATTTTGTTTCACAGAGCGTCCTTTAATCCAATGATAACCCTTTTGTGATGATTGAAAATGACCTGATACATATGTACGGCCCTGAGATGGTTGCCTCCAGTAACCATTATGCTCAACGTAAGAATGAGTTTGATGATTATATGTCCAATCGCCATCTATCCAAATGTAGCTATTGCCTGGTTGTGGTGGTCTGTCAGCATGTCTGTAAGTTGGTTCTGTTGCGACATAACCTGCCATGCAACCATTAAAGAAAATCCCTGTACATACCAAACCCGTGATGAGAACAATTTTTCTAAGGTTCCTGGAAATGTTCGTGTTGGTCTTATGTTCATTTAAGCTCAATAACGATTCACTTTTATTTCCCCGCAGAGTGTTTGT
>JGI20214J51088_10002488_pt1 | contig 12249 bp, 11 predicted proteins | sample WetSurMetagenome_FD_51088 | JGI IMG/M metagenome (IMG submission 51088)
TGCCGGCCAGGCTGGGCGCGGACAGGTCGCCGCTGCTGACCTGTGGCCTGATCTGGGTCGCGCCGGCACGCACGAGCCAGTCACCCGCCGATTGCGCCTGCGCCGNTCCGGCCAGTGCGANGCAGGCCACGGCCGCGGCCGCCCACAGTTGTTTGCTGTTCATGGTCGAATGCTCCTCGAGGCGATCGGTCACAGACGGCCGCTGCTGGCCAGGTCCAGCGCGATGCGCTGGAAGAGCAACTGGTGCCCGTACGGCGTCGGGTGGAAGCTGTCGGAGAAGGCGTAGCTCTTCCACCAATCAGCGCCGCCGGTGGCGCCAGCCGGCGGTGTCTGCGCCGACAGTGCGGCGTCGGTGCAGGTCGGGAAGGTGTAGGTCGGCAGGCCGCTGCTGTCCTGGCCGGTGATCGGGCAGGCCGGGGTCGTGACGTTCTGCAATCCGTACTGCGCCGGGTGCGCGATCTCGTCGTTGAACGAGCTGTAGAAGTCGGTCAGCACGACGCTGGAATTGCCCTGCGCCTGCTTCGCGAGTTCGGCGTTGAAGGCCTGGAACCAGCTGTCGAACAGGCCCGCGGCCTGCGCGCGCGCGGTCGCGCCCGTGGTACCGCCGCCNGCGGCCGCGGCGATCGCGTCGAGCACCATCTGGAAGCGCGGCGTGTTCGTGACGCCGGGCATGTTGAGGATCACGACGTTGGTCGCGCCCTTGTCGAGCGCGTTGGTCTTGATGGCGGCGTAGAAGCTGTCTGCCAGCATCGTCATGTAGATGCCGCCGAGCGTTTCGAAACCGTTCGTTCCCGCCAACGTCGTGCCGATCACGGTCTGCGGCACCAGGGTGCCGATCAGGCCGAGGTAACTTGCACCCTGGTCCGTCTGTGCCTTGAGGTAGGCGCCGACGAGGTCGGCCGCGTCGTTGCCGCCACCGTCGATGACGAGCAGGTCGGCGGCCGAGTAGCTGCGCACCGCCGCGGCCGCGGCGAGCTGGGTCGGGATCGAATAGGGCGAGGCTGGCGCGGTCGGAATGTTGATCCGGCCGCCGCCGACGGCGAACCCGGTGCAGCCGGCGGTCGCATTCTGGGTGAACTGGACACCGTCACTGCTCTGCCAGTACGGGCACAGCGAGTTGATGCCGTAGGCCGCGGCAANGCGCTCGGGATAGATCTTGGAGGCCGTGCCCTGGACGGTGAACTTGTAGCCGAAGGTGCCCACGTCGGCGAGGCTGTCGCCGAAAACCTCCACCGATGTGATCCCTGCCTTCGGTGTCGTGTCCGCGCCGCCGCCGCCGCAGCCTGCGGCCAGCAGCGCGGCGGCGAGGACGGCCCAGCCTGCCCTGAGGTTCTTCATCCGCTGTCTCCTTGGACTCGAATAAAGCGAACGGTCGTTCGCTTTTCCGGGGAGACTATATGAAGCCCCAGTGAAGATGTGGGCTGGCGCAAACCCTAGTCAATGGTGCCGGATGCGTTGCCGGCTGCGGCGGATCAGAACGGGTTCTGACGCGCCCGGTTGATCGCCAGCGTCGCCAGCTGCGACTGCACGCTGTACGCGGGGCGCAGGTCGTCGGCCCACATCCATGTGGTCGCGGACCCGTTCGCGACCAGCGTCTGCGTGTTGCAGTCGGGCGGCGGCGTCGTGGCCAGGCACACGGCGTCGGTCACGTCGGTGAGCCCGAAACTGCCCGGCGAGCGCACCATTGCCTGCGTCTGCTGGTCGATCTGCACCAGGCCCACGTAGCGGCCGTCTAGGATGATGTTGACGCCGAGCTGGAGGTTGAACGCCGCGGTCAGGCGCGACAGCAGCGCCGCGCGGTCGGTGTCGGAGAAATCCACCTTCTGCTGCAGCGCATAGGGCGTCAGCCCCATGTCTGGCACCGTCGAGACGATGACCTTGGCGCCGAAGCTGACCAGGCGGTTCACCTGGAGCGCGAGCGCCTTGCCGCGCGCGCCCAGTTCGTTGGCAAGGTCGGCCTCGGTCCGCGCGGGGTACTGCTTGTAGAGGTCGATCACGTCGTTGCCCCCGGCCAGCACCGTGACCAGGTCACCGGCCTGGAAACCGCCGGCGGCGATGCGCGCATCGATCTGCGCCGCGATGTCGTTCACCTCGGCACCGGCGAAGGCATAGCTGACCGCCTGCGGCGATGGCACATGACCCGGGTTGCATTGCGTGAACGTGAGCCCGAAGGCACTCGCCAGCGACTGCACCCAGATCGGCTGCACCGTGCAGTCGAGCGTCTTCACGCCGCTGCCGTCGGTGGCAGTCGAGAAGCCGTTGACGCTGTACTTCAGACCGTCGGCGGTGAGAGCGCTGTTCTCGTCGCCGAACGAGTACATCCGCGTGGGCACGTAGGCCTTGTAGGCGCTGGTGCCGCCGCCGCAACCGCCCAGCAGCGCGAGCGTGCCGACCGCGATCGCGCGCCGGAGCCTGCCCGAGGCAGCAGGCGTCGGGCGGCCGGAATTCCTGTTCAAGATCATCTTCGCTCCGAAGGGGTTCACCGTGCACGCCCGGCCCGGGAGGCGGGAGTTTCAGGCCGCGGCGGCACGCTGGAGCCGGTCCCGCACGCCGTCCCATTCGGGGTCGGGGGGCGGGCGCTCGACCCAAATGTGCGACGCGCCACTGGCATCGAACTCGCGCAGCACGGCGAACAGCTCGTGCGCCACCTGCGCAGGCTGTCCGGGCATCAGCCGATGCAGGGCTGCGACCGGTGCGGGTGGCGCGACGCGGGAATATACCGCGAGGCGCGGCGGCAGCGGCCCGGCGAGCGCGCGCGCCAGCGTCGGCGTGTCCATCAGCACCAGGCGCGCATCGGGCGCGTAATGCGCCGCCAACGTGCCCGGCGCGCGCGGCGAGCGCGCGTCGGCGCCGGCCAGCGCCTGGCCGAGCACCGCCTCGATCTCCTGCCGGGGGATGGCGCCGGGGCGCAGCAGCGCCGGCCGTGCGCGCGTGCAGTCGACGATCGCCGACTCGATGCCGACCTCGCAAGGTCCGCCGTCGACGACGAGCAGCCGCGCACCGAATTCCTGTTCGACATGCGCCGCGGTGGTCGGGCTGACGCGGCCGAAGCGGTTCGCGCTCGGTGCGGCGAGCCCGGCCACGCCGAGCCGGGCGCATTCGGCAAGGAGTGCCTGCGCAACCGGGTGCGACGGCATGCGCAGCCCGATGCTGGCCTGTCCGCCCGCAGCGGCCTCGGCGACTCCGGGGCGGCGCGGCAGGATCAGCGTCAGCGGCCCGGGCCAGAAGCGTGCGATCAGGGCTTGCGCCGCCGCACCGGTGGCGGCCGCGAAGCGGTCCACTGCGGCGGCCGAGGCGACGTGCACGATCAGCGGGTGGTCGGCCGGCCGGCCCTTGGCTGCGAAGATCGCGGCGACGGCGGCGTCGTCGTCGGCGCGCGCGCCCAGGCCGTAGACGGTCTCGGTGGGGAAGGCGACGAGCTCGCCGCGCGCCAGCCTGGTGGCGNCATCGGCCAGTGCNCGCGCGTCGCGACCATCGACGATCGGCATCGCGGCTGGCGCGTCAGAAGGCCGGCAGGCCCAGNCAGGCCGCGGCCTGAAGCGCGACAGCTCGCGCCTGTTCGGGCTCGGCCGCGGTCACCGTGAGGTGGCCCATCTTGCGGCCCGGCCGCGGCTGCGTCTTGCCGTACAGGTGCAGGTGCACGCCGGGCAGCGCGAGCACCGCGGCCCAGTCGGGCGAGCGCGCCGGCATGCCGGAGGTGCCGAACCAGAGGTCGCCGAGCAGGTTGAGCATCACCGCGGCCGAGTGCTGGCGCGGCGCCGGCAGCGGCAGCCCGGCGAGCGTGCGCACCTGCAGGTCGAACTGCGAGAGGTCGCAGGCGTCGACGCTGTAGTGACCCGAGTTGTGCGGGCGCGGCGCCATCTCGTTGGCGACGAGCGAGCCGTCGTCGAGGACGAAGAACTCGACGCAGAGCACGCCGACGTAGCCCATCGACGCGGCCAGCCGTTCGGCGAGCGTGATCGCGGCGCGCGCGGTGGCCTCGGGCACGTCCGGCGCGGGCACCTGCGTGACGGCGAGGATGCCGTCGCGGTGCAGGTTCTGCTGCACCGGCAGGTGCACCAGGGCGCTGTCGGCGCCGCGCGCGACGATGACGCTGAGCTCGCGCTTGAGCGCCAGCCGCTTCTCGAGCACGCAGGGTGCGCGGCCGAGCTGCGCCCAGGCGTCGGCGAGCGCCGCGCGCGACGGCACGCCGATCTGGCCCTTGCCGTCGTAGCCAAGGCGGGTGGTCTTCAGGATCCCGGGCAGCAGCGCGTCCAGGCCCGGCGCGGCGAGATCGGCCTCACTGGCGATCGCGGCGAAACCGGCGCAGGGCACGTCGCAACGCTGGAAATGGCGCTTCTCGGCAAGTCGGTCCTGGCAGATCGCGACGGCCGCTGCGGCCGGCGCCACCGGTACGGTCGCGGCCAGCGTCTGCAGCGCGGCGGCCGGGACGTTCTCGAACTCGGTCGTGACCGCGGCACAGCTGGACGCAAGGTCGGCCAGCGCGTCGGCGTCGAGGTAGGGTGCGCGCAGATGGCGATGAGCGGCCGCGCCGGCCGGGCTGTCGGCGTCGGGGTCGAGCACGGCGACGCGGTAGCCCAGCGTCTGCGCCGCGTGCACGAACATGCGCCCGAGCTGGCCGCCGCCGAGCACGCCCAGGCAGTTGCGGCCGTCGGGCAACACAGGCGTCGTCATTTCAAGGTCTGGGTCATCGCGCGCGCCGCTTCGGTCTGCGCGGCGCGGAAGGCCTGCAGCCGGCTGCGCAAGTCGGGCTGTTCGCCGGCGAGCATCGCGACCGCGAACAAGGCCGCGTTGGCCGCGCCGGCGGCGCCGATCGCAAACGTGGCCACCGGCACGCCCTTGGGCATCTGGACGATCGAGTAGAGCGAATCCAGCCCTTGCAGGTGGCGGCTCGCGACCGGCACGCCGAGCACCGGCACAGTGGTCTTCGCGGCCAGCATGCCGGGCAGATGGGCCGCGCCGCCGGCGCCGGCGATGATGGCCTTGAGGCCGCGAGCCTCGGCCTGCTCGGCGAACGCGAACATGTCATCGGGCATGCGGTGGGCCGAAAGCACGCGCGCCTCGTAGGCGATCCCGAACTGGTCGAGGATCTCGGCGGCGGCGCGCATCGTTTCCCAGTCCGAGGACGAACCGAGGGCGAGGGCAATGAGGGTCATGCGGGTGTCGGGTTGGGCCGGCGGCAGGGAATCAATTTGAGGGCGAACAGCGTCGCGACGCGCAGTGGCCGGCATTGGCCGCGAGGGTCCGGCGCGCCGCGGCCTGCTCCTGGTGCCATTGCATCGCGCCGCGGCGTCCGCGGCCAGGGCCTTGCAGCGCGGCACTTCGTCGCGCAGGCCCCGTGCCGAGGCGATGTTCTGCCGGCGGCGCGCAAAGACCCGACGGTCGGCGGCGTCCATCGCGTCGAAGGCCTCGGCATCGGCGGGAAGCTCGGACGCAGGCGGGGGGCTCGCGCAGGCGCGGCCGGTCCCTGGCCAGGTCTGCAGCCCGCCGCGGTCCGACTCCGGCTACCGGACGGAATTTCGGCACTGGCGAGCAGGGCCTGCAGCCGCGCCCGCGCGGCTTCATGCTGCGCGCCGGCGCAGGCGGCGAACTGCTCGTCCAGCCGGGTCAGCAGGGGCGCCATCGGCGTCTATTCGGTGAGCTGGCGGCAGGCGTCGGCGTAGCGGGCCGCGCTCGCGGCGGCCACGTCCGCGGGCAGGCGCGGTGCCGGTGCGCGCTTGTTCCAGGGCTGGCCGTCGACCTGCGCCGCCTCGAGCCAGTCGCGGATCGCCTGCTTGTCCAGGCTGGGCGGGTTCTGCCCCTCGACGTAGGTCGCGCGCGACCAGAAACGCGACGAATCGGGTGTCAACACCTCGTCCATCAAGGTCAGGCGGCCGGCTGCGTCGAGCCCGAACTCGAATTTGGTGTCGGCGATGATGATGCCGCGCGACCAGGCATGCGCCGCCGCCGCCTGGTAGAGCGCGATCGAGACGTCACGCACGCGTGTGGCCAGGTCGGCACCGATCTTCTGCACCATCTGCTCGAAGCTGATGTTCTCGTCGTGCTCGCCGGCCTCGGCCTTGGTCGCGGGGGTGAAGATCGGCGCCGGCAGCCGGCCGGCGAGCTTGAGCCCGGGCGGAAGCACGATGCCGCAGACGCGGCCGTCGTGCTCGTACTCCTTCCAGCCCGAACCGGCGAGGTAGCCGCGCACGACGGCCTCGACCGGCAGCGGCTTGAGCCGCTTGACGAGCATGGAGCGGCCGCGCACCTGCTGCGCCTCGTCCGGCGCGACGACCGAGACCGGGTCCTCGCCGGTGAGGTGGTTCGGGACCAGGTCCTTGAGCTTGTCGAACCAGAACAGCGCCATGCGCGTGAGGATCTCGCCCTTGCCCGGGATCGGGTCGGGCAGCACGACGTCGAAGGCCGACAGCCGGTCGCTGGCGACCATCAGGATGCGGTCGTCGCCGACCGCGTAGTTGTCGCGCACCTTGCCGCGCGCGAGCAGCGGCAGGGAATGCAGGTTCGACTGGAGCAGGGCGGTCGGCATGACGGCTGGTCGACGAGGCAGAAGTGAGGTGGCGAAGTGTGACGCGAAAACGCCCGCGGGTCGCCGCGCGCCGGCGCTTCAGTGGACGAGTTGCTGCAGCTGCCCACTCGAATAGCGCTGCGCGATCTCGGCCAGCGCGAGCGGTCGGATCTTCGCCGCCTGGCCTTCGCAGCCGAACTCAAGGTAGCGCTGGCGGCAGATTGCCTTGGCGGCCTCGCGCGCGGGCTTGAGGTAGTCGCGCGGGTCGAACTTCTCCGGGTTCTCGGCCAGATACTTGCGAATCGCCGCCGTCATCGCCAAGCGCACGTCCGTGTCGATGTTGATCTTGCGCACGCCGTGCTTGATCGCTTCTTGGATCTCTTCGACCGGCACGCCGTAGGTCTCCTTCATGTTGCCGCCGTACTGGCGGATCACGGCGAGCAGATCCTGCGGCACGCTGCTCGAGCCGTGCATCACCAGGTGCGTGTTCGGGATGCGCTGGTGGATAGCCTTGATGCGGTCGATCGCCAGGATGTCCCCGGTGGGCTTGCGCGTGAACTTGTAGGCGCCGTGGCTGGTGCCGATCGCGATCGCGAGCGCGTCGAGCTGGGTGCGCTTGACGAAGTCGGCCGCCTGTTCGGGGTCGGTGAGCAGCTGCTCGCGCGTCATCGTCGCGTCGGTGCCATGGCCGTCCTCCTTGTCGCCGCGCATCGTCTCCAGCGAGCCCAGGCAGCCGAGCTCGCCCTCGACCGTGACGCCCAGCGCGTGCGCCAGCGCGACCACCTGCTTCGTCACGTCGACGTTGTAGTCGTAGCTGGCGATGGTCTTGCCGTCGGCCTGCAGCGAGCCGTCCATCATCACCGAGCTGAAGCCGAGGTCGATCGCGCCCTTGCACACGTCCGGGCTCTGGCCGTGGTCCTGGTGCATCACCAGCGGCACCGAGGGCCAGGACTCGACGGCGGCCTGGATCAGGTGCTTGATGAAAGGCTCGCCGGCGTACTTGCGCGCGCCGGCACTGGCCTGCAGGATCACCGGCGCGCCGACCTCGGCCGCCGCGCTCATCACCGCCTGCACCTGCTCGAGGTTGTTCACGTTGAAGGCCGGGATGCCATAGCCGTTTTCGGCCGCATGGTCGAGAAGCTGGCGCATCGAGACGAGTGGCATGGTGGGTTTCCTCGGGTGGTTCGTTGAGTCGGCGCGACACCTCGGCGTCGCTACCGCGGTAACTGGGCCGTAATCGTCGAATTCTAGCGAGCGGCCCCGTGCGGAAACTGTGGGGGAATAGCCTCGCTTTTCGGTCTCAAGCCCGGTCGTGCGGGCCGCGACACTTGCGGCCCGGGCGGCGTGCGCCGCCGCACTTCCTCCCCTCGTCCGCATCCTGGAAGACCGCAGCATGGCCCGCATCGATCTCCCCGCCGTGACCCGCTGGATCACTGTCGCGACGCACGAGCATGGCGATCGCCTGCCGGCGCACCTGATGGAGCGCCTGTCGCTCGGCCGGCGCAGTGCGAACGCCTTGCTCGCGCGCCTCGTCGCCGCGCAGTGGCTGCGGCGCGAAGGCACGCCGCGCAAGCCGATCTTCAGGCCCGGCCCCCTCAAGCAGGTGGTGCAGACCTATGCACTGGCCGGGCTGCAGGAAGACCTGCCCTGGCAGCGCGACTTCGCGCCCCATTTCATGCTCGCGCCGAATGTCGCACGCATCGCCCAGCACGCGTTCAGCGAGCTGCTCAACAACGCCGTCGACCACAGCGGCGGCAGCCAGGTCACGGTGTCGATGCGCCAGACCGGGCTGCACCTGCAACTGCTCGTCTCGGACGACGGATGCGGCGTATTCGGCCGCATCCGCCAGGCCTTCGAGATCGCCGAGCCGGCGCTGGCGATGCTCGAACTGAGCAAGGGCAAGCTCACGAGCCAGCCCGATCGTCACGCCGGCCACGGCCTGTTCTTCACCTCGCGCCTGGCCGACGTGTTCGACCTGCACGCCAACGAGCAGGCCTTCCAGTACCGCGGCTGGGAGCGCCGGCGCTGGTTCGCCGGCAAGCCCATGGCGCGCCAGGGCACGTCGGTGTACTTCGCGATCGCGCTCGACACCGCGCGCACGCTCGACGAGGTGCTGCGCGCGCACGCGAGCGACGCGGGCGGCTACGCCTTCGAGGCCACCCAGGTGCCGCTGCAGCTGATGACGGGCGCGCAGACCGGGCTCGAGTCGCGCGCGCAGGCGCGGCGCGTCGCGGCGCGGCTTCAGCACTTTCGCCGCGCCGAGCTGGACTTCAGCGGCATTGCCGATCTCGGCCATGGCTTCGCCGACGAACTGTTCCGCGTCTTCGGCCGCGCCCAGCCCGGTGTCGAGCTGGTGCCGGTGGGCATGACGCCGCGCGTAGCGGCGATGGTTGACAGCGTCCGTCCAGACCGATCGGTTTGATCAGCCGCGAGCTGACCGCCGACTCAATGCGCAAGGTGGGCACCGTGCCGCTTGCGTTCGCGCTTGAACTGCCCCGAAACTTGCGCAGGCTCCAATATTTGGGAAGACGGAGNCATGCAGAAGTTCGTGAACTCTTCGGCCGAGGACCACGAGCATGTCGCGCACAGGGGCGTGGAGGTGCAAGCGGGGTGGCTTGCAGTGCATGATCATCGTGTCGATCGGATTGAAGATCGCCTGCGCCGCCGGGGCTCAACATTGCCGTGAGCGCCCTGTGCTGATTGAGACTGCGGGACCTGCGAGGATTTGACGACAGCGAGGCACTTCTGCCAGCAAGCGAGGCGCGACTTGCCAGACCCAGGAAATGACGAGCGGCCCAACTAGGTGGGCCGCCCTGCTGCTCATCCCGAATGCAGTGATCCGGGCTACAGGCAAACTACTTGCGACGCCGCGACACCCCAATACCGGCCACCGCCAATCCCACCAGTGCCAGCGTGCCGGGCTCGGGCACGGAGAGGCGCTCTGTTGAGATCGTGTATCCGAAGGCGAGAGTCGTGTTGCCGCCCTCAGGCGTGGTGAAACCGAAGCAGCCAGTGGCGGGTGCCGCCGAGTTGACGGCGTTAACTGCTTGGCATGCCGTGTCCTGAAGGATGCTCAGCACGCCGCCCGACGTCGGGAAGATGTTGACGAAGTATGTCTGGCTGTCGTAGCTGAACGACTGGTTAAAGAAGCCGCCGAGCAGCACAAATATGTCGTTGCAGGGGTTGCCTGGCGGGCTGTTGGCCGCGCAAGGCGTCGCATTCGTCGTTTCCAGGAACGCGATGTCGAAGTCGATGGTTGGCAGGGTAAAGGGCGAACCCGTTGTCGGGACTTCGGCTGTGAGAGTGAGGGAGTCTCTCAACGTGGCGCCGGTCATCGGCGAGTTGGTGATCGGTACGTTGTGGTGGGTTATCGAACTTCCAGGCACCGTGAAAGCGGCCGGCGGCGATCCGCCTCCGATGTAAGTGTTTACGAGCTGGTTGGCAGGCGGATCAGCGATCGTCAGCGAACTCTGGCCGTTGCCAATGTCGGTACCCCAACTGAGTTGGCTCGGCGTGACAGTGACGCCCGGACTTGCACTGAGCCACGTAGCCGAGTCAGTCGCCGACCATTGGGTCACGATCGCCGCTTGTGTCGAAATCGCGGCGCCCCCCAGGACAAAGGCTCCCACCAAGCCCTTCAGAAACCACTTCATCTCGTTCTCCTCGAGCTGGGATGCGCGAATTGCGCGCCCACAGGCTGTCATAGAGCGAGTTCTGTGCCATAGCGAAAATTCTCAAAAAATATCCATAAGATCAACGATCTAGATCGCGCTCCCCGATCTTCTGGCGCAGAATGATGATCGGCTGTAATCATTCCTGACACTTCATTGAGCCCGGCGAAGGGGTGGGCGAGCTACAGCACAAGCATGTCCCGAACATGCCTTGCCGCTGCATACGCAATGCCGTGGAATCATCCTGTTGGCCGGCTTGGTAACCCGCGGGCGACATCGCGGGTGTTGGCAAGTGCGCTTACGAAGCCATGCGCCCGTAAACGCCCGTCAGGTGGCGTCGACCGCTGAAGGAAAGCAGCGACAAGGCCAGACGGCGTGATCGACCAGCGCGTACGCGTCTGCACGCTTCCCGTCGCGTACGCTGTGCAATGGGAGTGCCCGGTGCGCGCTGAACAACCACGCCAGCCAGGTCACCCTCAGGCGACGCGGCAGACCTTGAGCATGTTCGTGCCGCCTGGGTAGCCCATCGGCTCGCCGCAGGTGATGGCGTAGGTATCGCCGGGCTTNAGCGCACCGCGCTCGACGAGCAGCCGNTCGGCNTGCGCGAGCGCCGCGTCGCGGTCGGTCATCATCGGCATCAGCAGCGGGCGCACGTTGCGGTACAGCATCATGCGTCCCTGCGAGCCGGCCTGCGAGGTCAGCCCGTAGATCGGCACCTTGATGTGGTGGCGGCTCATCCACAGCGCGGTCGAGCCCGACTCGGTGAGCGCGATGATCGCCCTGCAGCCCAGGTGGTGCGCGGTGAACAGCGCCGCCATCGCGATGCTCTGGTCGATGCGGCCGAAGCGCTTGTTCGTGAAGTCGGTCTCTATCGAGACGTCGTCGGCGGCCTCGGCCTCAAGCGCGATCGCCGCCATCTGCGTGATCGTCTCGACCGGATACTTGCCGGCGGCGGTCTCGGCGCTGAGCATCACCGCGTCGGTGCCGTCGAGCACCGCATTCGCGACGTCGCTGACCTCGGCGCGCGTCGGCACCGCGTTGACGATCATCGACTCCATCATCTGGGTCGCNGTGATCGCGACCTTGTCCATCTCGCGCGCCATNCGNATCATGCGNTTTTGCAGCGCNGGCACCGCGGCGTTGCCGACCTCGACCGCGAGGTCGCCGCGCGCGACCATGATGCCGTCGCTGGCGCGCAGGATCTGGTCGAGCACGGGAATAGCCTCACTGCGTTCGATCTTCGCGATCAGCGCCGGCTTGTGGCGCCAGGGCTCGCCGGCCACGTTGGCGAGCTGGCGCGCCATCTCCATGTCGGTCGCGCTCTTCGGGAAGCTGACCGCGAGGTAGTCGCACTGGAAGGACATCGCGGTCTTGATGTCCTCCATATCCTTGGCCGTCAGTGCCGGCGCGGTGAGGCCGCCGCCGGCCTTGTTGATGCCCTTGTTGTTGGACAGCTCGCCGCCGACGACGACACGCGTGCGCACCTGTTCGCCGACCACGTGCTCGACGCTGAGCCGGATCAGGCCGTCGTTGAGCAGCAGCGTGTCGCCGGGGCGCACGTCGCGCGGCAGGTCCTTGTAGTCGAGGCCGACGATCTCGGCGTTGCCAGGTTCGGTGCGCGCCGCGTCGAGCGTGAAGGGCTGGCCGTTCTCGAGCAAGGCCTTGCCGCCTTCGAACTTGCCGACGCGGATCTTCGGGCCCTGCAGGTCGGCCATGATCGCCACCTCACGGCCCGCGCGCGCCGCCGCCTCGCGCACCTGCGCGGCGCGGTCGATGTGGTCCTGCGCCTTGCCGTGCGAGAAGTTCAGACGCACGACGTCGACGCCGGCGCGGATCATCGCTTCGAGCACCTCGGGGGACGACGAGGCGGGGCCGAGGGTGGCGACGATCTTGGTGGCGCGCATGGTTCGGGTGTCCTGGTGTCGTGGGGCCCCGGGGCGGGGCGCCCGAAGCCCGGCGATTATCGGCGCGCCCGTGCCGCGCGCGGTTACGCCGCGGTTACGGCGGCCGGGCCCTCAGCCCGCGGCGCGCCGCTGCAGGATCTCGAACGCCGGCAGCGTCCGGCCCTCGAGG
>JGI20214J51088_10002489_pt1 | contig 12248 bp, 4 predicted proteins | sample WetSurMetagenome_FD_51088 | JGI IMG/M metagenome (IMG submission 51088)
TTTGTTCTGCCAGGCGGCTTTGCATAGATGCCGGATCCCTTCCCAAAGCCATATACNAGGTATTACTACTACCATACTAGTTTAAAAATTTTTCCAGCGTTTATCTGATATTCATTCTTATTATCTTGATGGTATAACAGAAATCATCAATATCCTGAGGCTTATCAATCTCTTGGTATTCCCTTTCCGGTAATCCTTAATTTTAATAGTATATTTATTTATTACAATTTAAAAATATAGAAAGATTTAAATTCTGGCAGAGCAAGCGTATTTCATAAAGGGATAGGGTGCAACTGCGAGGGGCTTAAAAGATGGGCATGAGGTATTTTCTATTGATTCTGGCGTTGATCTCATCCCTATCCTCAGCCCTTGGCAGCGGCTGCGGTGACTGCGAGGTCCACTATGCCAACCTGACCAACATCGGCTTTGTCAATGCCACCAGTGGCGTTGGTCGGTCCGTAGGCTCCCATGAGGCATACGGAAGCGTAAACGTCTCTTATTGCGGCTGCCCGGACCTGAACAACACAGTTGTCGCGAACGTCACGGACCAGTTGGGCAACGTCCTCAGCCCCAAGGTTGTCTACCAGAAGATCAACCTCACCTACTTCGCAGGCCTGGACATAACCAAGGTCCCTTCTCTGGTGACCAACATGACCGAGGTGGGCCCGGATCTGGTTCTGGTCGAGTACAATATCACAGTGACCAACATCGGCCAGGTCAATGTCACCGGGATATGGGTTTACGATCCACGGCTCGGGAACTATTCTCTGGGCAAGCTCCTGCCTGGAGAGAATACCTCCATCGACCCCTATCCCTACTACATAGTGACACCGGATGATGTCCAATACTGCTCCATAAACAATGTAGCCCTGGTCCAGGGAGTAGATAGGTGTTGCAAGCCGGTTGACGGCGTGGCCTACGCCAGCTTTCCTCTGGCCCCAAAGAACCTGGAGACCTACCTGAAGATCTACAGCGCGCAGCTCATAGAATACGGCTATGAGCTGAAAGAAGAAGGCGATGCCCAGGACCTGGAGAATTATGAGGAGATGATCAGGGTTCAGGCCAACCGACTGATGGTGCTGGGAGAGGCCATGCAGGGCAACGTCAGCTCCTGCCGGATCCCAACCAACTTCAATATCGCCTCAGTTCAGGCCAGGGACTCTTTCGGCAGATCAAGCTGCCCCCAGGCCGCCTCCCAGGCAGTCTCACCCCAGGTTCATACCTGAGTCTCACCTCAGCCGCATGATCATTGTCAGATTTACCGACTGCCACGCCCCCAGCGGTCCCACATTTTCCCAGATTATGGAGGTGCCTGTTAGAGTCCCCGGCGGACTGGTGGATAGCAGTTCCATCTCCGGAGGCAGGTAGTCCACCACCCGGACAGTCTCCTGGGTCAGATTTCCTGTGTTGGTCACAGTGATGGTGTAGGTGACATTCTCATTCCTCTGAGGGCTGGTGTTATTCGCGGTCTTGACAATCTTGATGGAGGAAGTGATCTCCGGCAAGGGCAATTGATCAAGATCCCAGACATCCCTTCCCACCGGCGGAGTGCCGGAGGCATTGACCTGATTTATGAACCCGGAGTCGCTGTTGCCGTCAAAGCGGGCCACGATTTCCCTGAAGAGGGACTGGCCGGGATAGAGAGGTCCTGGAATGGTGCCGCTGACCGATCTGCCGGAGACGATCGCAGAGAAATTATTCGAGACATGCTCCATGCCGTATGGCAGCAGATCGGATATCAGGATGGGGTCGAGAACAGTCTTGCCGGAGTTGGTCACATTGAGGATGAAGGTGACATTGCTGTTGGGATAGTCAGGCAGCAGATCAGCGCTCTTATGGACGGTTATGGCCGGCAGATTGAGTATGCCCGAGGAGCTGGAGCTCCCCCTTATGCTGCCACTGACATCCTTCCAGGTCATGGCTGCCCAGTTCTCCTCGATGATCCCTCCGGCCCTACTCTCCGGCGTGTCGGCCACGGTGGCATTGAAACGGATGGTCACATTCTGCCCGGCTGAGTTGTCCACATCACCCATATACATCCTGACCATGGTCAGGGTGGTGCCGTTGTTGGGCGGTTCTACAATGACCGGAGAGATCACGGCTGAGGCCGCCCCGGTGATCTGGAGGGTGCTGTTGTCGTAAATCAGCCCCACCGGAATGGTGTCGTTGACCCATAGCTGTCGCACTATGGCCTTGGGCAGCCGCAAGACCATGGTATAATTCGACTGCAATCCGATTGAGGTATTTCTGGGCTCCTTGGGGAGCTTGAGCATTCCGGTGGGGCTGTCCACCCGGACATTGGCATGTGCTCCCCGGTTATAGTCGTCCAAGGCGGTCCGGGCCCCATGTCGCTCATCTGGATTTGGCCCGCTGGTGCTGGTCCAGTTTATGGTGGCATTGTTCCGAACCGTATCATTGACCATCAGGCTTCCGACCAGCGTAGCATTGTAGATCATGGCCAACGATCCGCCCAAGGGAATGCGGTCGTATCTCCAGGAGATGATCTGCCCGGAGACGGAGGTGGCATTGGCGGGGGGAGTGGAGGAGTAGCTCTGCAAGGCCATCTCGTCAGGAATGTGGTCGGCGATTATTACATCATAGGCTGGCAGGCTGCTCGGAGGCCCATTGGTGGCGGTCAGGGTATAGCGAATGGTATCGCCGGCATGGGCCTCGGTTCTATTGGCGGCCTTGCTGATCTGCAAATCGGGCTCCCTGATCAGGACCCGGGCGGAAGTGGCGACAGGAGTGGTCTTGCGGGTCGAGGCATAGTTGAGCCAGGATAGGGTGACGTCGTTTTGGCTGAGGAGAGTTCCATTCTGGCTGGAGAGGATGTTTTGGACAGTGGCATTGAAGCGAATGGTGATATCCTTATTGGCGGAGTTGTTGACATCGCCAAAGCTCCACCCTATGATGGTGGGGCCGCTGCCGCTGATGGTCACCGCCTTGAGTGTGCCAGAGCCGCTGATGACAAGGGTGCTGTTCTCATAACGAAGGCCAGCAGGCAGGGTGTCGTTGATCCATGCTGCCCTGGCCGTGGCCGGGGGGAGGTCTGCGGTTATGGTGTACTGAACTGTCTCCCCGATGGTCCGCACCAAGTCCGAGCCTGTGGGAGCCTTGCTGATGGATGCCGAGTCATTGACCGTAGAGGTCACATTGGCCCGCCGGTTGTAGTCATCCAGCCCGGTCTCCCGGCCCGATCTCTCGTCAGGATTCGCTCCCCGTGTGCTGGTCCAGTTGATCCGCCCGTCATTCTTCAGGGGCGTGCCCATGATCACCGGCCCGCTGACCCTGGCCAGGTACTCTATAGTCACGCTCTGGGCAGCAGGGACCGCATTGTAATTCCAGCGCAGGTTCTGGCCGGAGAAGGCTGTGGCATTGGGGGTGGGGCTTGAGGTATAGCTTAAAAAGGATACTCTTGCAGGCATGACGTCGGTCACATTGACCTCATAAGCAGTCATGATGGAGCTGGGTGTCTGGCTGGCGGTCAGGGTGTACTTGAGTATGTCCCCNATCTGCAGGTCTGCGGTCTTGTTCACNGTCTTGGTCAGGGCCAGATCCGGCTCTCTGATCCGGACCTGGGCGGATGTGGAGGCAGGGGTTGTCTTGCGGGTCGAGGCATAGTTGAGCCAGGATAAGGTGACGCTGTTTCGATTGAGGAGAGTCATCTCCTGATTAGAGAGGATGTTTTGGACGGTGGCATTGAAGCGAATGGTGATATCCTGATTTGCTGAGTTGTTGACATCGCCAAAGCCCCAGTTTATGCTGGTGGGGCCGCTGCCGCTGATGACCACCGCCTTGAGTGTGCCAGAGCCGCTGATGATAACCGAGCTGTTCTCATAACGCAGGCCGGAAGGCAGGGTGTCATTGATCCAGACCGACCTGGCAGTGGCCGGAGGAAGGTTTGCGGTTATGGTGTACTGCACAGTCTCACCGATGGTCCGCACCAGATCCGCGCCTGTGGGAAACTTGCTGATGAAGGCCGAGTCATTGACCGCAGAGGTCACATTGGCCCGCCGGTTGTAGTCATCGAGCAGGGTATTCTTTCCTGATCTCTCGTCAGGATTCGCTCCCCGTGTGCTGGTCCAGTTGATCCGCCCGTCATTCTTCAGCGGCGTGCCCATGATCACCGGCCCGCTGACCCTGGCCAGGTACTCTATAGTCACGCTCTGTGTGGTGGGGACCGCATTGTAATACCAGCGCAGGTTCTGGCCGGAGAAGGCAGTGGCATTGGGGGCAGGGTTTGAGGTATAGCTCAGTAATGATATTCCTGCGGGCATGACATCGGTCACATTGAGATCATAAGCCGGCCAGTTGGAGGTGCCGGTGTGGCTGGCGGTCAGAGTGTACTTGAGAATGTCCCCGATCTGCAGGTCTGCGGTCTTGTTCACAGTCTTGGTCAGGGCCAGATCCGGCTCGCGCAGTGTTACATTGGCGATGTCGTTTGCAAAAAAGGCTATACCTTCCGGATTCTGGTGCAGCGATTGCACCAGGTTCACCAGCCGAACACCATTCTGATTGGCTAGAATGTCCTCCACTATGGTGGAGAGGTTGATGGTGACCCGGCGGGCCCCGGTGAAATTCCCCAGATCCCAGGTCAGATTCTGGCCGCTGACAGAGAATGAGCCACAGCCGCTGCAGTTGTAGCTGGAATACTTGAGGCCCGCTGGGAGGGTATCGATTATGCGGGAGCGGTTGTAGCTCTCTCCCGAGCCCCAGTAGTCCACCACTATTGTGAAATTGGCATAATCTCCTATGCTCTCATCGGCGGCGTCTCCCTTGCTGATGTTCACCCGTGAGACATAAGAGACATCCCGGTCCTGGCTGTAGATGCAGCCATTGGGGCAGACGCCCTTTACTGTGACATTATTGACCATTCCACCTGAAGGATGGCCGCTGGCCTTGACATTCCTCACAAATACATTGCTTCCCACCGGCAGATTCAGGCCGGACCAGACTATGCTGGTATAGCCGGCTGAGGGCTGGTTGGGATAGATCGTCCCGCTGGGAGGAGTGACCACGGGGCTGGTTAATCCCGGCTCCAAGACCTCGGTCAGCATGACGTTGTTTGCAGTCATATTTCCGCTGTTGCTAACCGATATGGTCCAGGTGGCACTGGCTCCGGTCTGGGCCAAGGGTGTCTTCTTCACATCGAGCACTGCCAGCTTGGGGGATACGGCCAGGTCAAGCTTCTTGGAATAGNGATTGGCGCAGCTGTCGGTGTAATTGAAGTATGCGGTGTCTTTTCCCGGCAGCACCACTTTATCGCAGCAGCCGCTGCAGCTCTGAGTCGAGAACTTGACGGTGATGGTCTCTTCCCGGTAGAGCCGGTCGATGGAAGAGGTATTCCATATGATGGACCGATTGGAGCCGCTCAAGTCCAGGGGCTCGTCTGGCAGAGCGTCCAGAATGGCATTATGCGAGGCATTATTGCTGCTGATGCTGGCAAAGCCCGGTTTGTATATGAAGCCCACCGGCAGGATATCCTGAAGGCGGGGGCTTCGAGCCGAGGTGCCGCTGTTGCTGATGGTTATGGTATAGTTCCCGCCGCAGGTATCGATGAACCCCGAACTCTTGGAGAGGCTGACATCGGGCAGGGTTCTGATGCTCGCAGTGGACTTGGCAGACTGCCGCAGGCAGCAGCCCCAGGAGATCGTTGCCTCATCCTTGGTCTCGGCTGTGCAGTTGGACACCCTGGCCGCTACGGTTACGGTCCGGGTGGAAGAACGGGGCATGTCCGCCAGATTCCAGATCAGAGGGGAGGCGAGGGTGCCCAGGCCACTATTGGCAGGAGGACTGCTGTTCCCGGCATCGTAAACTGTGTTTTCAGGCAGGATATCGGAGAGGGTGATGTTCCTGGCGGTATCCCTTCCTATGCTTTTGATGGTGACCGTCCAGGCGATCCGAGAATCCTTTTCCAGATAGGAGAGGGCGGGAGTCTTGCTGATGGACAGAAGGGAGCTGGACCGCTTCAGTCCCAGAATTCTGCTCGATATGATTCCCGCGCTGCCGCAGGGGTTGGTGTAATTGATTGAGGCGGAGGCCTGCCCGGAAGAAAAGCTGCATGGGCTGGTCACTGTGGCATTGAACTTGATTGTCACCCTGGTTCCCGGGGCCATCCCTCCCGGCTGGTCGAACCTCCAGACCAGGGGGTTGCCCGCAAGGCTTGTGCTGGTGGGAGTCGCCCCGGTGACTATGGAGGAGCCCGGAACAATGGCCAGGCCGGCGGGCAATAGCTCGCTCATGGTGAGGTTGTAGGCATAAGCATCTGCAATCGCCGCCTCAATGGTGAATGTGGTGTTGGCGCCGCAGTCGTCCATAACCCCGGCATTATGCTGGGCGATTAGCACCGTCGGTTTGAGGCCGATGACAGTGGAGTCGTCGGATATCTCCGGGCGGCAGAAGCCGGAGCAGCCCCATCTCGCCACCACATGATTATTGAGGTTCTTGCATAGGCCAATGGTGGCATTCAGCTCGATGATCATCTGCTTCTTGGCTGGAAGGTCACCCAGCCGCCAGGTTATATTCTGGCCTGCGACGGTGGTATTTGCAGGGTCCACTGCTCCGTTGATTCGCGATCCATTGTAGACCAGCCCGGACTCCAGAGTATCAAAGAGAGTTGTATTGTAGGCAGTTCCCGAGCCCTTATTGGTGAGATAGATCCGCCAGACCACCCTCTTGGCAGGAGCATAGATCAGCTCCGGGGTCTTGTCGATGTAGAGGCTGGCCTTGTTCATGATCAGCGGCCCTCCGGAGAAGCTGCCGTTCTGGGGCGAGCCGCAGTTGTCCTTGTAGCTGAGGTTGGAATAAACCTCACGGTTCTGGTCGCAGCTCTTTCGAACCGGGAAGGATATGCTCCCCCCGGAGGTGATCAGATCGCCCAAATACCAGGTGAGGAGATGGCCGCTTCTCGTCGGCTCAAAGGAAGGCACGGGAGAGCCGTAATTGGCGATTCCGCTGAAAACTGCCGGGCCGACATAATTGAAGTTGCTGTCGTTATAGGAGACGCTCATATTGCTGCCGTTCCAGGGCCCGTTCTTGTTTAGGTTTAAAGTGAAATTATAAGGCCCGCAGCTCTCCATGACCTGGGGAAGGTTCATGGATAGGGAGAAGTCGGAGCGTCCCACGCTGACCATGACAGCATCATGATAGCACCGGTCGCTGGGGCAGCCGGAGGGCGCCGGTCCGATGCAAAGGTCCGACCACTCCACAAAAGGCCCTGTGGAGGGCTGGAATAGTGTCACATAGATCTCCAGGACGTCGCCGCTCTGCAGTGCTGAGCAATTGGAGAGGAAGGATAAGTTGATGGGCGAGCCCAGAGTTATGCTCTTATTCTGCGAGCAGCTGCCATTGAGGACGAATGTTGCCGTGCCTGTCTGGCTGCCGCCGTAAAATGTCTGATTGTTTCCTCCTCTCTCGGTGAAGTTGAGGTCGCCCCAGGTGAGGTTCCCGGTCTGGTTGAAAGTATATTTGGTCTTATAAGTTATATTTCGGCAGCTCTCCTGGGGCTGAGGTGTGGCGCTCTTGCCGGAGGAGAATATGCTCTCATTTTCGCAGACGATGAGGGTCGAGACTGTGCTGCTGCCGCTGAGCGGACAGCCGCAGCAGTCGTCCTCCCCCGTGGCAGTGACTGTGTTGTCCAGGCTCAGGCCGCAATTGCAGGGAGCGCTAGCCTGAGCCTTGAGCGCCATCTGCCTCTGCCAGGGGCTGCCGTCCTCTATGGTCTGATTGACCCAGGTGATGGTATGGTTGACGCTGTCCACAGTCCCGCCGCCGTTCTGCACTACCTCGAATCCGGCCGGATAATGATCGACTATCACATCCCGGGTTAAGTTCTGGCTACAAGAGCCGGCGGAATAGCTCACGCTGAGATTGTAGTTTCCGGTCTGGCCCACATAAAGCATGGCCGGCCCGCTCTTGCTGACGGATAACGCCGGCCTGCTGGAGGCATCCATGGAGTAGGAGATCAGTCCGGTGGGCGGGGTCCAGGGCCGGCCACAGGCATCGATATAATGGGGGAATATGGATATGATCCCCGAGGAGGGGCTGCATGCGCCTTTGGGCAGGCCCAGGTCGAAGGTGAAATATTTTGTCTGTCCGGGATCAAGGTTTCCGGCCAGAAATGAAGCATTTGCGGGAAAATAGGTGGCTCCGCTGACATTGGATATGATGTAATCTGCAGGCATTCCCGAGAACTCCATCGCCAGACCCATGACGTAGCTGACCGTCAGTCCCAGGTTGGAGAGGGTGACATTCACAGTCCGGTTGCCGCAGTAGGGAACGGTGATGGGGTCCGGGGATATGGAGTACTCGAAATTAGGGTCCTTGGAGACAAACAATACGCTGGACTTGGCTGACTTCTGATCGCAGGCAGAAGAGTTGCAGCCCCAGGAGGCAGAGACATCATTGACCAGGTTGGTGCAACTGTTGACTATGAAGCTCAGGTTCTCCGTCTTCTTCTCTCCTGGCATCACCACGACATAAGACCAGTTCATGCCGCCTGCGGTGGAATAGGCCAGGTTGAGGCCGGCGCTGGGGGAATCGTTGACCAGAACATTGTACATGGGCCCTGTTCCCGTGTTTTCTACAGACACCTGATAGGTGACGTTATCGAACCGGTGGGCATTGATCACAGGGGGAGTCTTCTCCAGCTTCATTATGGGAAAATTGACCGCGATAGGATCGGAGGTGATGCTCGATGAGCCGTTGGCCCAGGTCAAGGAGACCAGGACATTTCCTCCGAACTGGAATTCGCACAACGTAGTGAGATTGAAGGTGACATTCATGGACTCTGAGGCATTGAGAGCTTCTCCCATGACATCAGTAAGATTCCACTTCAGGCTGCTGCCGATGATAAGGGGGTCCTGGGCAGAGCTTCCTCCCGGATAAATTATCTGCGTGCTGCTGGGAAGGTACAGATCTCCAGCAGGGACGGTTACGTTAAGGAGGATATTGGTCTCCTGATAGAGTCCGATGTTATTGATGGACACCTCATAAGAGGTGTTCTCGCAGACGTTGACTGCTGCAGGAGTGGTTATCTGGGCGTCCAGGCTGGCCGAAGCCAGTGAGACAAGCAGGCAAAAAGAAATCAAAGATATCGATTTGATTACCTGGCGTAAAAATGAAGTAGTCATCACTATTTCTCCATTAATAATACTGTTAATCTCTTCCAAAACAAATCTGGTCTACTTCGACTCTTGCAAGCAAGGGGCACTCTACTGCTACAAGGCCCAATTATCTCAAAATTGAATATCCCAATTTGTGCCCAGAGGCGTCTGCACCGCATAATAATCCTCCCAGCTATTGATCCCACCCTGACCGAACTTCTTGGACATCAGATTCTCAAAGCCCCTGATCAGGTCCGACTCCCTGCGCAGCAGGTCTTCGAAGCTGGATAGGAATTCCACCTGGGCTTCCCTCTCCTGAGAATCGGCAGCCTCATCTATCTCATGAAAGAGGACTGCAAACCCCTTGTAGAGCCCAACCTGCCTCTTGAGCAGATCCTCGAGGCTTGCCAGCAGCTCCCACTGGGCATCCATCGAGTGGCCGGGCGCGGCGTAGCCGTCCAGGCTATGCCATGATCCGTTCATCTTGGCCTCGAAGCCCGCGAAGAGATCCGCCTCATCCCTGAGCATCGCCTCGTAGCTTCGGAGAAGGTAGAGCCTGTCATCTTTCCCAAAATCCTCGTCCCAGCCCCAGCCTCTCTCATTCGCGAGCAGATCTTGAAAGCTGTCTGTTAGGTGAGCCTGCATTCGCAAGAGCTGCTCGAAGCTGGCAGTGAAGCTGTAGTTCTCTTCTCCACCCCGCGGCACCTGCATGAGAAGATCCTGGAAGGTGAATAGGAGGTAGGACTGGTTATGAAGCAGATCCTCAAAGCTCTTTGTGGCCTCCGTCTTGTTGTATCCTACAAGAGGAACATATGTAGAAATGCTGGCCGTATTGTTGCCGGGATTTGGATCTCCGTCATACCTCAGGCGGGCAGTGACGTAGAGGGTTGATGGAGCCTCTGCCGGGGAGGTCATTGTGATATTGACGTGCCTTGAAGGGCCGGGCAGCAGCTCCTGGAATTCTACCTGGAGGAAGTCTCCGCTCCGCCTTATGGAATAATCCTGCGGCAAAGCGGGATATATCTGGGCCCCGATATAGAGCGCATCATAGGGCAGCTTGATGTTTAGAACTGCATCTTCTGCCTGGCAGACGGGGCAGTTATTTTTTACTGTGACATTGTAGCTAAAGGTCTGATTCGGAGCGACCTCACTGACTGGCACCCTGCAGCTCTCAGCGACAAGGCTCAGGCCCAAATCAGCAGTCTGGGCGGCAGAGGCCTGTGAGCAAAATGCCGAAGCTAGGATTACAAAAACAGAAATCAATAGGCATATTCTTATTGACACAGGGGCAGCCAATATTAACACCTTATTAATTTATTACTACTACTCAACATACATCCAACCTTAAAAACCTTTCTATAATAATTATAACTTATTGGAATAGATAGATTTTTTAAAATATATGTAGGCCACCACACACTTAAAACTCGAAGATGGAGAGAGAATGAGGATGAGACATCAACATCCTCACTCCTGATTCGCGACGATCTTTATGGTATTGCTGGACAGGGCTCCGCCGTTGGCGCTCGCTATGCCCAAAGCCTTCTGATCACCCAGTCGGATACCTTCGGTGTTGTTCAGCTTAATGCCGCCTATCTTCTGGTTCTTTTTTATCTCTATGTTGTTGAGGGCAGCCGGCGGGTCTGATCCGGAGGTGAATGCATACTGCCTTCCGACATCTATGCTGTCTACATTGTTGCCGACGATGATTGCCAGATTAACGCATACAGTGTTGCTATCGTCGATCAGCATCTCTCCGCAGGGCCCCTCGCCATAGGCCCTGGCTGTATTGCAGGTGCTCCCGGTTAGATAAGCGATCCTGTAAAATGTTCTCTCCTCCTTCGGGCCTAAAGTTATGTTCTCGGCGATCTTTCCCAGCTGGTCGTCGACTATGCTTACATTGGTTATGGTTTGATTGTACCAGTTCTTGACCACATACCAGTATTGTACAGCCTCTCCCGGTCGGCATATGCAGGTCTTGTTGACATACTTTTGCACAGTCAGACCGCCGTTGGTCATCATATAAAGCTCCTCAAAGCTATTGAAGAGCTTTGTCTGCCTGCGCAGGAGGTCCTCGAAGCTCGATAGCAGCTTGACCTTTTCTTCGCGGGGGAGCGTGCCCCAGCTCTCCTCGATAGAATTGTTGAAGCTCGCAAATAGCTTGACCTCGCGATGCAGCAGGTCCTCGAAGCTGTCCAAAAATTTCTTCTGCTGCAAGCAGTCGAGACGATACCACTGGCTCTTTAAGATGCTCTCAAAACCGCTATAGAGCTTCGTTTGCCTTCGGAGCAGGTCCTCAAAGCTATCCAGGAACATGATAGTCTCATTGGTGGTTGTGTTTGTCTTGCCGAGCAATACCGCAAAGCTGGAGAGAAGCTGGGACTCTCCCCTCAGGAGTTCCTCCAGGCTGGATAAAGGATCGTTGCTGATGCTACAGTTAAATTGAGAAGATAAGGCATCAATCAGGCTTTCACGCGAGTTATCATTGAGGGCAAAAGCCGAGCCGGACAGCATTGCCCCCAGCAAGAGAAGCAAAATCAAAGCTGAAAGAGCCCTTCCCATTCTGCGAAGTCTCTCTCGCTTTGACACGAAAGCATCGAAGACCATCATGAGGTATTGTGTTGCAGTTATAACTATTAAAAATTTCGGTAGTATGTAATATAAATATCAACTTAGATANAAATATATAGATATTCATAATATTATTGATACTCNTATTAGGATTATGAAGTTTAAGATCATGGATAGTCTCAATTGAACCAATATGGACCAATCTATCTCATAAATAAAATAACTATAATAACAGAATATCTTTCTGCATCATCGATTGCTAATTTTTTTGCAATACTGATCCAACTACCCGTCTCCTCCGGGGAATATTCTTATATGGCTTGCCTGCTCCCTAAAGCCCTGAAGCATTATGGTCCTGGAAAACTTAGGCGGATCGCTGCGCAATGCTCTGAAGAAGATTGCGTCTGCGAATAAGATCGACAAGGCTCTGGTTGATGATGCTGTGCGCGAGATCCAGCGGGCACTCCTGCAGGCGGATGTCAATGTCAAGATGGTGATGCAGCTCTCAAACACCATCAAAGAGAGGGCGCTCAACGAGAAGCCCGCCGCTGGCATGAACCCCCGCGAGCACGT
>JGI20214J51088_10002490_pt1 | contig 12247 bp, 6 predicted proteins | sample WetSurMetagenome_FD_51088 | JGI IMG/M metagenome (IMG submission 51088)
AAACACGCCCCAATCGGCACGCCACCGCCCAAACCTTTCGCCAAACACATCACGTCGGGTAAAATCGCATCATGTTGAAATGCAAACCATTTTCCCGTCCGCCCGATCCCCGTTTGGACTTCGTCAAGCATTAATAACCAATTGTTTTGATTGCAGATTTCGCGTAATTTTTGTAAATAACCCGTTGAAGGAATATTCACGCCGCCTTCGCCTTGGACGGGTTCGACTAAAATCGCTACAATCGATTTATCATTTGCAAGTTTTTGAATTTCCTCAATATTATTATAAGAAACGCGGATAAATCCTTGTAATAAAGGCTCAAAACCCTTTTGGATTTTAGTATTTCCCGTCGCGCTCAACGCGCCCATTGTGCGTCCGTGAAAACTCCCTTCCATTACAATAATTTTAGGAATTTCAATATGTTGTTGATTTCCCCAATAACGGGCTAATTTGATCGCGGCTTCGTTGGCTTCCGCGCCCGAATTGCAAAAAAATGCGGTTTCCATGCCCGATAAACTCGCCAGTTTATCCGCTAATTGTGACTGTAAATCGATGTCGTAATGATTTGAAGTATGAATCAAGGTCGCCGCTTGATCGGCAATCGCCGCGCTCAATTCTGGATGCGCATGACCGAGCGCACACACCGCCACGCCGGATAACACATCTAAATATTTTTCACCGTTGCTATCCCACAAATAAACGCCAGAACCTTTATTAAAAACAATAGGTTGCCGTGCATAATTGGGCATTAAATGGGTGGTTGTCATCGTGTATTCCCCCCTAAAAAACGAAAAAGCAGTCGACCAAACGACTGCTCTTTTATTGAAAAAAATCAATTATATTAGTGGATTTTCCACTTGACAAGTCACTTTTAAAAAATTAAGAAGTTTTTCGTTTATCAGGAAAAGTTAATACATTTCGTCGTAAGAACCAATATAATATTATTACATGATATATAAATTAATGAGAGAAAAGATTAAGCTAAGTTTTCTTAAAGTCAAAAATGCGTGGCTTGAAAAATTCATAGCAATCTCCTGTCAATTACTCAGATGTTTCATATTGATAATAATGTTTTCTCAACCAATTTTTTGGGGTGGATCAGTACCCCAAAACTAGAGAACTCATTGAAGAAAAAAGTATCGTTTAGTTTATCTATCTCCTTAATTAAATAGGATAGAAAAATATTGGGGAATTATTAAACACCATATTCAGTGATTTTGGTATTTTTTCTCTCTTGAAGACACTCTTTTTTTATTTTTAATACCTTTAACCCTTTTTGTATTTTAACAGGAACTTAACTATAATAAAAAAACCTGCTTTATTTTACAATTAGCAGGTCTTCTTTTGTTGGAGAAATCGATTTTTTAAGCTTTATTTTCACTGTGCGTTAAAATCGGATTTCCAAACAAGGCATTACGAATGACTTTACGAGTTAAATCCGCAGGAATAATTAATAATGCAAGCAATGTCAAATACACCCAGTCCATCGCATCTAATCCAACTACCCGCATAACATTTCCTCCCATATAAGTGAAGACAATTTGTAAACCAATGATTAAATAAGTAATCTTCATAAAATAATTGTTTTCATTCAGATTTTCTACTAAATTAAAACCTTCTGTTCTCACATTAAAACGGTTAAAATTTAATAAGAAAACAAAAAATCCAAAAAACGCTGTGAGAAATATCATATTCTCACCTTTTGGAAGATTTTCCATTCCCGAATGAGTAAACAATTTATAAATAGGTGGATATAACAAAAAGGTTAAGCTAAAAAACGCTGTCACAACTCCCATGCTTAAAATCGCCGACCACATATCACCAGTAATCAAATGTGATTCCTTAGGAATAGGTTTCTCTAACATATAACGTTGTAATGCAGGTTCTCCCGCAAACGCTAACGCTGCCAAAGTATCCATAATCACATTAATCCATAACATTTGTACCATTGTTAAAGGTAGTTCAAATCCTAAAAATGGACCTAAAAAGGCTAATAAAATCGCCGACACACTTACTGTTAATTGAAATACTAAAAACTTCCGAATAGATTTAAACAACGTTCGCCCATATAATACCGCTTGTGTAATAGATGCAAAATTATCATCTAAAATCACAATATCGCCTGCTTCTTTAGTCATTTCTGTACCGCTACCCATTGCAAACCCAACATCAGCATTTTTAATCGCAGGCGCATCATTAACACCATCACCTGTCATACCTACCACCCAATTGAGTTCTTTAGCAAGTTTCACTAAGCGACTTTTATCTGTAGGATATGCTCTTGCAACTACTGCTAAATTAGGTAATATCTTTTTAACTTCCTCATCAGACATTTGTGCCAAATCTGCTGAAGTTAAAACCACCGATTGTTTCTCAATAATAATGCCAACATCTTTAGCAATTGCATGAGCAGTTTCTTTTGCATCACCAGTAATCATAACAACTTGAATACCCGCATTTTGTGACATTTTCACGGCAGCTTGAGAAGTTGGTCTTAAACCATCCCGAATCCCAAAAATACCAATTAAACACAAAGATTCAGGCAAAGTTTGCTCTGTAGAAATTGGCGTAGCTGTTGTTGCAATTGCTAATAAACGCATTGCTTGTTGAGAAAGGGCTGACATTTGCTCTCTTAAAGCATTTTGATCAGTTAATTCAACCTGTTGACCTTGTACATTTAAATAATGTGTACAATTTCTTAATATAATTTCTGGTGCACCTTTTATAAGCGTCAGATTTTGTTCTCCAGAAACCTGCATTGCAGAAAATTTACGACTACTGTTGAATGAAATCATTTCAACCACATCGATATTACTTTTTTCGAGTAAATGTTGCTCTAAAAATCTCAATAGCGCTTGCTCAGTTTTATCTGCGCCGACAATTTTGGGATTATTTTTATCAGTTGGATCAATGACTGCGCTAGTATTGTTTCTCACAGCAAAAATTAAAGATTGCTTTAGAGCATTTGGAATATTTTCTAATTTTGAATAAGCCTTTAAATCACCTGATAAAAATTTTTCTGCAACTAATTTTCCTTGCGTTAAAGTACCTGTTTTATCGGTGAATAAAATGGTTAAGCTGCCTGCTGTTTCAATCCCTAATAATTTGCGTACTAAAACCTTCGATGCTAAAAGTTTTCTCATATTAATCGATAAAACAATAGCGATCATCATTGGCAACCCTTCTGGCACTGCCATAACGATTACAATAACTGCAAGTACAAATGCAGTGACGAAATCCCCCATAATTACGCCAAAATTTTGAGCAAAGTAAACCCCAAAGTTACCAGCATCCATGAAAATTTTCTTATACATAAATGCCATTGCAATAAATGTCGAACCAACATACCCAAATGTAGAAATATTTTGACCTAATACTTCAAGTTTTTCTTGTAAAGGCGACAAACGCGATTCAGCAGTGACTAATTCTTTTAATGTTTTACCATATTCAGTCATTTCACCAACGGCAGTTACTTTCATCACAGCTTCACCATCGTCAATTAAAGAAGCACGAAACATTTTGTTTTTATCATCGGGTTCAATTTCTTCTGAAGAAACCGCCATTTTTTTCACTGCTTCAGACTCTCCTGTTAACGCAGCTTGATTTACACTCAAATGTCCTGCAACTAGGAAACCATCACCAGGAACGTTATCCCCAGGTTGCAATAAAACATAATCACCTGTGACTAATTCAGTAATGGGAATTTCCTTTAAGCTATTGCTCCGAAATATTTTGATTTTGATAAGCGAGGCTTCTTCTAATAATTTTTGAAATTCATTTTCACTAGAATATTCTGACCATGTTGCTACCAATGTTGCGATTAAAACAGCAATCGCAATTCCAATTCCTTCATACCAAGGAACGTAACCAAAAATAGATAACAAAACTGTAATAGCTAAGGCGACGACTAAAATAATAATAATTGGGTCTTTGAAATTACCAAAGAATTTATCCCAAAAGGTTTCTACTTCGCCAGTATTTATAATATTTGTACCAAATTGCTGGCGAGAATTTAAGACTTGTTGTTCGTCAAGTCCAGGATAATTAAATTTCATATCTACTCCTTAAATTTTGATTAAACCACTAAAACCCATAAATGCAATCGACATTAAACCTGCAGTGACTAAATTAATGGGAGCACCTTTAAAGGTATTAGGAATATCCGCAACGGTAAGACGTTCTCTCATTGCAGAAAATAACGATAACACTAGAGAAAATCCTACCGCCGCACTAAATCCAAACATAGCAGATTCTAAAAGATTATACTGATTTTGGATATTAAGTAAAGCTGCCCCCAAAACAGCGCAATTCGTTGTAATTAAAGGTAAAAAAATCCCTAAAATTTGATGTAAAACAGGGCTTGTTTTTTTAATCACCATTTCAGTAAATTGAACCACTACGGCAATTACCAAAATAAAAGCAATTGTTCGCAAGAAATCTAATTCAAATGGCGCTAATAAATAGTGATTTACAAGATAAGTACAAATTGATGAAATCGTCAACACAAAAGTCGTTGCTAATCCCATTCCAATAGATGTTTCTAATCGCGTAGAAACGCTCATAAAAGGGCATAAACCTAAAAATTTAACCAACACAAAATTATTGACTAAAACCGTGCTGACAAATATAAAGAGATATTCCTGCATGTATTTTCAATACGTTTAAAAAATAATAATTTTATCACATGTCCTTAACTTAACCAAAACTGATTAAAAAGCGGGTAGTGACATAGAAGAAATAAAAAAATCGCTCAAGCGTGGGGACAAGAGGGGGATTAAGAACATTCTAATTTATTCATTACTAAAAAACGCTGACAAATTTAGTGGTTCGTTTTACAATTTCAATCTTTCGATAATTTCTATAGACAGGAGTAAGTACCTTATGAATATGCCAATTCAACCAATTGAAGCTAAACGTTTGGATTTTAATGAATTAGTCGATTTCCATTTAAAATACTCTTTGGGTATTAGAGTGAAACAAGCAACTGTTCAAGATTTATTTGGTGCATTAGCATTAGCAACGCGTAACTATTTAATTGATCGCATATTTGCTACTGAGGATATTTTACATAAATCTAAGGCAAAGAAAATGTACTATTTATCCTTAGAATTTTTAATTGGTCGTTTGTTATCCAGCAATTTACAAAATTTAGGGATTGAAGAACAAGCTAGAACGCTTTTGGAAAAATTTAATTTAACGTTAGAGGACATTGAAGAAGTTGAAGCCGATGCCGCGTTAGGAAATGGTGGTTTAGGGCGTTTAGCTGCTTGTTTTTTAGATTCTTTAGCAACTTTAAATATGCCTGGATTTGGATATGGTATTAACTATGAGTATGGTTTATTTAAACAACGCATAGAAAAAGGACACCAAAAAGAAATCCCCGATCATTGGTTACATGAAGATGCTCCTTGGCTATTAGAACGCCATTATGAACCTTATCAAATTCCTCTATATGGGAAAATAGATCATACAGGTGAAAAAGGTAAATTCGGATACTGGAAAGATTATAAAATTATTATCGGTGTTCCTTTTGATATTCCTGTAGCAGGATTTGGAGGAAAAACAGTTAATTATCTGCGTTTATTTTCTGCCCGATCTTCAAATGAATTTGATATTCAAATCTTTAACGGTGGCGATTATATTCATGCGGTTGAAGAAAAAATTTATTCCGAGAAAATTTCTAAAGTTTTATATCCTTCTGATTCGTGTTGGGGCGGTAAAGAACTTCGTTTAATTCAAGAATATTTTTTAGTGGCTTGTTCTTTAAGAGATATTATTCAAGAACATATAAAAATCTATTCTACCTTAGAAAACCTTCCCGAAAAAATCGCATTACAACTGAATGATACTCATCCTGCTTTAGCAATTGCAGAATTAATGCGAATTTTAATTGATGAACATGATTTCTTATGGGAACGAGCTTGGGAAATAACGCAGGCTTGCTGCGGATATACCAATCATACATTATTACCCGAGGCATTAGAAAAATGGCATGTAAATATGTTTGAGTATGTTTTACCACGCCATTTAGAAATTATTTATGATATTAATCATCATTTCTTAAATGAAATTCGTCGCCGTTGGTCAAATGATGGTGATTTTATTCGTCGTTTATCATTAATAGAAGAAAATGGAGAAAAACAAATCCGCATGGCACATTTAGCGATTGTAGGAAGTCATTCGGTCAATGGAGTTGCTGAGCTACATTCTGAATTAGTAAAAACCCGTTTAGTTCCTGATTTTAACGCACTTTATCCTGAACGTTTTAATAATAAAACAAATGGGGTTACGCCACGTCGCTGGTTACTACAATCAAATCCGAGCTTATCTACCTTATTAAAGGAAACTATTGGTACGGGTTGGATAACTAATTTAGAACAATTAAAAACTTTAGAGCAATATGCTGAAGATAATAGTTTTCATGATCGTTTTAATAATTCTAAGAGAATCAATAAAGAACGGCTTGCCTATATTATCAAAAATCATGTTGGTGTAAATGTTGACACGTCTTCAATGTTTGATGTTCAAATTAAACGGATTCACGAATACAAACGTCAATTGTTAAATATTCTACGAGTCATTCATGATTATTTGAGCATAGTTGAGGATCATAAAACCTTGATTGCTCCTAGAACCTGTATTTTTGGAGGAAAAGCTGCCCCAGGTTATATAATGGCGAAAAGCATTATTAAATTAATTAACAATGTCGCTGAAATTGTTAACAATGATCCGATTGTATCAGAGCAATTAAAGGTAGTTTTTATTCCAGATTATCGGGTTTCTTTAGCAGAGAAAATCATCCCTGCGGCAAATTTGAGCGAGCAGATTTCTACTGCAGGAACAGAAGCATCAGGAACAGGTAATATGAAGTTTGCAATGAATGGAGCATTAACGATTGGAACTTTAGACGGGGCGAATATTGAAATTCGTGAAGAAGTAGGTAAAGATAATATTTATATTTTTGGTCTGAAAACGCGCGAAGTAGAAGAAATGCGCCGTTCTCACACTTATCATCCTTGGGATTATTATCATAGAAATCCTACAATTAAACGAATTATGGATAGTTTAGTAACAAATCGTTTTTCGCCAACTGAACCAGGGATATTTCAAATTATTTTTGACAATTTGTTAAATGGTGGAGATTATTTCTTTCACTTAGCGGATTTAGAATCTTATATTTCTGTTCAACAAAAGGTGAGTGAAGATTTTATGAAAACTCAAAAATGGACGAAAAAAGCGATTTTAAACGTTGCACGAATGGGTAAATTTTCTAGCGACCGAACGATTAGAGAATACGCAGAAGATATTTGGAAAATTGAACCTTTATATTAAAAGGAATTTTGAACAATGGCAGAGAAAAAAAAAGCCGCTTCAGGAACGATTTGTTTAAATAAAAAAGCAGGATTTGATTACTTTTTAGAACAACGTTTTGAAGCCGGCATGGTATTACAAGGTTGGGAAGTGAAAAGTTTGCGCGCGGGTAAAGTACAACTGCGTGATTCGTATGTCATTATTAAAAATGCAGAAGCATGGTTATTTGGAGCATTAATTACACCGTTAGGAACGGTTTCTACGCATTATGTCCCAGAAAATAATCGCACGCGCAAACTATTATTGAACCGTGAAGAATTAAATAAATTAATTGGATCGGTAGAACGTAAAGGAAAAGCCGTAATTCCCGTGGCAATGTACTGGAAGAACAATCGAGTAAAACTTGAAATTGCATTAGCCACTGGTAAGAAAGAACATGACAAACGTGATTCAGAGAAAGATCGTGATTGGCAACGTGAGAAATCACGCGTGATGAAAGCTCATAATTAATCTTTGCAAAGATGGTGGAATAAAAATATTAGAGTGGGGAGGATTTAGCTAAAAACTAGACGAGGTAGTGAGTAAATTAGAATGTTCTTAACCCACGCTCAAACGTGGAGACAAGTTTTTTTCATTTCTTCTATGTCACTACCCGTCCCGTTGTCGTGCTAAGTTTTCTCGTCTTTAATCATTTCCTTTATAAATTACATTGTTATGTAAAAAAGATTTTACATAACAATTCTTTTAAATCAATTGGATACTTAGTCGTCAATAATTCTAACGAGAGAAAACAAATGGAGCTTATACAACAAGGTATTAAACAGGGCTTAATTAGTTTTGATAATGAGCAAAAACAAATCACTTACATTCATCAAAATAAGCGCCGCAACTATACAAATCCCGAAGAACAAGTCCAAGCAAAAACCTTTTTAAAATTGGTTTTAGAATATGGTTATCCAGTTGAAAGAATTCAACAATTTGTTTCAGTAACGATGGGAACAACGACTAAAGAAGCAGATATTATCGTTTATGAAGATCACCAACATACTAAGCCCTATATTATTGTTGAATGCAAAAATCACGACATTACAGAGAACGAATTTAAGCAAGCTATTGATCAAGCCTTTAGTTATGCACACGCCTTGGCTGGAACAACTAAGTTTATCTGGATTACTAAAGGAAACAAAGAAGAATTTTATCGTTTTGATAAAGAAAAAGATTTAAAAATTTCTGAAGCAAACATACCCTATTTTGGTGAAAATACCGTTAAAAAATACAAATATGCTAAAGGCAGAGAATATAAAAATAGCAAAGGAGAACGCGTTAAAACAAGTGATTTGAAAGGAGTTACAGAAAGCGAATTAACTCGTGTTTTCAAACAAGCCCATGATGCGTTATGGGATGGTGGAAAATTAAATCCATCACAAGCCTTTGATGAATTAGATAAACTAATTTTTTGTAAAGTCTGGGATGAAAAAGAAACGCTTAAAGGAAATCCCTATCAATTTCAAATTATTAGCGAATATGTTGATAATGAAGAAAAAAACCTTGAAGCATTGAAACAACGCATTAATGCTTTATATGAACAAGGTAAAAAATACGATCCTGAAATTTTTAATAAACCTATTGATTTATCAAAAGAAAAAATTAAAAGTATTGTCGAATATTTCCAAAGTATTAGTTTTTCAAATACTGATTTGGATAGCAAAGGTAAAGCCTTTGAAACCTTTTTAGGAACTTATTTTAGGGGAGAATTCGGACAGTTTTTTACACCGCGTAATGTTGTTAAATTTATCGTTGATGTATTACCAATTACCAATCGAGATCGCGTATTAGATACTTCATGCGGATCGGGAGGGTTTTTATTATATTGTTTAGATAAAATCCGCAATCAAGCTGATCAATATTTTGAGTTACCAAATGATAAAGTAGATCATTTCAGATATTGGCATGACTTTGCAGAGAAACAACTCTTTGGAATTGAAATCAGCGATCAAATTAGTCGTGTTGCAAAAATGAATATGATTATTCACGATGATGGTCATACTAATGTGGTAACATTTGACGGATTAGAATTTATTGAAAATATTGCAAATAAAACTAAAAATCAAGGATTTATAGAAAACAGTTTTGATTTTATCGTCACCAATCCGCCTTTTGGTTCGACAATTAAACAATCTGAAAAATATTATATGAATATTGGCAATAAAAATACGCCTTATTACGATTTCTCGATAAAAGAAATGCATTGGATTGATTCAAGAATTAAAGCTAAAAATGCGCTGGTCATTCGTGATAACCAAAGCACTGAAATTTTATTTGTCGAACAAATTCATAAATTCCTCAAAATTGATGGCTATGCGGCAATTGTATTACCCGACGGTATTTTAACTAATAGTAGTTTGCAATATGTGCGTGAGGGAATCGAGGAAAAATTTAGAATTATCGCGGTAATTTCTTTGCCACAAACTACTTTTACACATACGGGGGCGGGAGTAAAAAGTTCGGTTTTATTTCTTAAAAAATACTCTCCTAAAAAAACCGAGGAAATCCGTCGTATCAAACAAAATTTACAAGACAAATTATCTCAACAATATCAATTGGTTAAAATATTAGAACAATGGGATAAAGACAAAAAAATCGCCTTGAAACGTTTAAAAAATGTGTCCAATGTTGAAGAACAGAAAAAAACCATTAATGAAGAATTTACCGATAAAATAAACAACTTCAAAGAAGAATTAGAAGAACTTTATCAAACCCAAAAACGCGAACGTTTAGAAAATTATCCGATTTTTATGGCGATTGCGGATAACATTGGTTTTGATGCAACGGGTCGAACAATTCCTCAAAATGACTTAATTGAAATTAGCGAAGAATTACGGCGTTTTATTCAAAGCATTAAATTAGAGCAAACCGATTTTTTTCTCTAAGCCCTTCTGTTGATACTAATAAAATCTTTTTAGTGCAGAAGGGCGAAATTGAGGGAAGATTTGATCCCGATATGATTTTGTATAATCGGAAAACATTAAGATTTAATTTTCCTGTAAAACAGCTAAAGCAATTATTAAGAGCAAAACCTCAATATGGTTCTAATCAAGCTGGCATTGACAGAAACTCAATACACGAAGCGCGTTATATACGAATAACAGATATTGACGAGTATGGATTACTTAAAAATAATTTGGGAGTAACTGCTGAATTTATTGAGGAAAAACATACACTTAAAAACAACGATCTTCTATTTGCACGAAGTGGAGCGACAGTAGGAAAAGCATATTTACATACAACAGATTCTGTTAATTATGAATGCTTTTACGCTGGTTATATGATTAGATTTTTAGTGAACGAAAACTTACTATTGTCTAAATTTTTATTCTGTTATACACAATTAGAAGTTTATAAAGAATGGGTAAAAGCTATTCAACGAGCAGCAGGGCAACCTAACATTAATGCTGAAGAATACAAATCTTTAAGCGTTCCTGTACCCTCATTAGAAACCCAAATTCAAATAATAAATATCTTTGAAACCGCTTATAATTCAAAGAAACAAAAGGAAGCGGAAGCGGCTGAATTATTAGCGAGCATTGATGATTATTTATTAGAACAATTAGGGATTACTTTACCACCACAAACTGAAAAGAAAACGTCTTTTATTACTCACTTTAATCAACTAAGTGGCGGGCGTTTTGATCCATATTATCATCAAAGTGAATTTAAAGAGTTAGAAATATCATTAAAAACAGGAAGATACCCAATTAAATCATTCAACAAATTGGCAAAGAAAATCACAAGTGGTGCAACTCCAACCTCAGGAGGAAATGATTACACCAGCCGTGATTTAGGAATCCCATTTATTAGAAGTGGAGAAATCAATGAATTTGATGAAGTTGATTTTAATAGTGTTATTTATATTAAACCTATTGTTCATAACAAAACATTAAAATCCTCTCAATTAAAAAAGAATGATTTAATGATTGCAATTGTGGGAGCAACAATTGGACAAGTTGGTATTTTTAAATACGATTTTGAGGCAAATATAAACCAAGCAATTGCTTTAATTAGGTTTGATAATTCTGTAAATGTTGAATTTGTAAAATCTTTTTTAAAAACAACTATTGGACAAAAAGTTTTAGATAAATTAAAAAGACCTGTTGCAAGAGCAAATATTAATCTCGAAGAAATTTCATCAATACAAATTCCGCTTCCGCCGATTGAGAAACAAGAAGAAATAGCAGCGCATATCAGCAGGATTAGAGCGAGAGCAAAACAATTACAACAACAAGCCGCCGACGCATTAGAACAAGCCAAACAAAGCGTTGAAAAAATGATTTTAGGCGATTAATTACCTAAGTTTCTACGCTCGAGCGTAGGAACGAGAGAAATAGGTTACAGATTATAATTTTGAAATCTATGTAAGAACGTAACTATTTGATTTATCAATTATTTTTTAACATTTGTGATCTTAGCTATATTTTTCTATTTTAGGTAAAATATATGAAAAACAATTTCTATTGCGATTAGTAGTTATGAAAATATAGCAAAACGAGCAGATTTGTATGATTGATAAAATATTTATTGATACAAATATTTATGCGCTTACCCAATCAATTGCCATAGCAACATGATGAAAATAAAAGAAAAATTTCATTTCTATGAATTGAAATTACTTTAAAAAACAAAGGGATAAAAGAAAATGTCAGGAAATACGTTTGGGAAGTTATTTACGGTGACGACGTTTGGGGAAAGTCACGGGGCGGCGATTGGAGGAATTGTTGATGGGTGTCCGCCGAATCTGAGTTTGTGCGAGGCGGATTTGCAAATCGATTTGGATCGCCGCAAACCCGGGCAATCGCGCTACACCACCCAACGCCGCGAAGCCGATGAAGTGAAAATTTTGTCGGGCGTGTTNGCGGCGTTGGGTGGTGTAGCGCGATTG
>JGI20214J51088_10002491_pt1 | contig 12244 bp, 9 predicted proteins | sample WetSurMetagenome_FD_51088 | JGI IMG/M metagenome (IMG submission 51088)
GATATATAGAACGCAGGCAAATATAAATAATAATGCAAATGGTACTTGTCGTGAACAAAAACCGAAAACCAAATGGGTTTCAATCTGTTTCTTGAGCCAAGGCGCATCCAACATAGCAAGAAGATCTACATTAAGGTTTGTTCCCATTTGCTTCCTCCCTTCTCACACGGCATTCTCTGTGGTGCGTCTTGAGAAAGCTCTCGAGTGATTCGCCGCAGCTAAAGCAGTCCATCGCCAGACCCATTTAAGCCGGTAGTCGTTTCACCCATCTTTGCCGGAAACAGACGAACTCAGTGCAGGATTTGGCTCAAGAACAGTTTCGAACGCTCATGCCGAGGGCTCAAAAAGAATTCATCGGGGGTGTTTTGTTCAAGGATTTGCCCGAAATCCATGAAGAGCACTCGGTGGGCAACGCTCCTGGCAAAACCCATTTCGTGGGAAACGACCAGCATGGTCATCCCCTCGCGGGCCAGCTGGATCATTACGTCGAGCACCTCTTTTACCATTTCCGGGTCGAGAGCGCTGGTGGGTTCGTCAAAGAGCATCACCTTCGGCTTCATACACAGACTGCGGGCGATGGCCACCCGCTGCTGCTGACCTCCGGAGATCTGGCCCGGGAATTTTTTTGCCAGCTCGGCGATGTGAACTTTTTTAAGAAAGGTCATCGCAAGCTCTTCGGCTTCGGCACGAGGCGTCTTGCGCACCCAGATCGGCCCGAGGGTCAAATTCTCCAGGACGGTCAAGTGGGGGAAGAGATTGAAGTGTTGGAATACCATCCCCACTTCAACTCTGATCTTCTCGATGTTTTTCAAGTTATTGGTCAGTTCGGTGTGGTCGACGACAATCTGGCCCCGCTGATGCTCTTCGAGGCGATTGATGCAGCGGATCAGGGTCGACTTGCCCGATCCGGACGGGCCGCAGATAACGATCCGCTCCCCTCTTTTGACCGTAAGATTGATGTCTTTGAGAACGTGGAAGTCGCCAAACCACTTGTGCAGGCCGCTGATCTGAATGATCGGGTCCGCGCCGGGATCACTCGCTGTGGTGCTGATCGTTTCGTCAACCATGATTCTCGCTTCTTATGTGCGATCCCAATCGTGGCAAAAACTGGTGTTTAATTGCATCAGTTATTGACATCAAGAGCACAACGTCACCTCGATGTCCAGTGGCTCACAAAGACTGGATTCCGGCTTCCGCCGGAATGACGACCTGGTGCCATGTGTATGGCGCTTATTCCTGCAATTAAGGACTAGCGGCCGGACTCCTTCACGACTCAAGCTGCCGTTCCAGGTCACGGCTGAAGTTGGACATGGAAAAACAGCCCCCGAAATAGAGGAGGCCGATAAAAATGAAAGCCTCGGTACTGAAACCCATCCATTCCGGATTGGCAAGGGTCACCTGAGTGGTCTTTAAAAGATCGAAAAGCCCGATGATCACCACCAGGGACGTATCCTTGAACGCTGAAATCAAAATGCCGACCGAAGGAGGGATAACGATTTTCAGCGCCTGAGGCAAAATGATGAGGCGCATTTTCAAATAATAGTCCAGACCGAGTGACTCGGCCGCCTCATACTGGCCGCGAGCAATCCCCTGCAGACCGCCCCTCACAACCTCGGCGATGTAGGCGGCCGTGAACATGATGATCGCCGCTTGCGCCCGCAGAATCTTGTTCACCGTGATTCCCTCTGGCAGGAACAAGGGAAACATGACCGATGACATGAAGAGCATGCTGATCAGCGGGACGCCACGGATCAGCTCGATGTAAACCACGCACAGACTCTTGATGGCAGGCATCTTGGAACGGCGGCCAAGGGCCAGGAGCACGCCCAGGGGATAGGCGGCGGTGAGACCAAAAAGAGAGAGGAGCAGGGTCAGGCAAATACCGCTCCACTCGGTTGGTTCGACGTCGGACAGACCTAAGATGCCTCCACGCATGAGCACGCCCATGACCACTACCCCTGCGCCCCAGATGTAAACCAGCTTCCGGTTCCAGTGGCGCCGGTTCCGGCTGTAGTAGAAGAGGCCAAACAGGATGGCGATGCTGACCACCGGACGCCACTGTTCGTCCCAAGGATAGAAGCCAAAGAGAATGAAGCGCAGATTTCTAGTCACCACCGACCAGCAAGCGCCGTCAACCGCCTTGCACTGCTGGCCTGACGAATTCCACAGGCAGTCGACGAACGCCCACTTAATGAAAGGCGGAACAATCTTGCAAAGGAAAAGAAAAATAAGGAGCGTAAGAATAGAATTGAAAGGACTATTGAAAAGATTGGCCCTTATCCAACCGATCACGCCAACCGAGGTCACAGGCGGTTTGATTTCTTCCGTGCTTGCCGGCTGTACCAATACTTCCACAGCTCTACCTTTCCACCAATGCCTTTCTCTTATTGTACCAGTTCATGAAAGCCGAAGTCACCAGGCTAAAAAAGAGGTACGCAACCATGATGATGGCGACGCCTTCGATCGCCTGACCCGTTTGGTTGATTGTTGTGTTTGCCACCGACACGAGGTCGGGGTAGCCAATGGCAACAGCAAGAGAGCTGTTCTTGGTCAGGTTGAGCATCTGGCTGGTCAAGGGCGGGATGATCACCCTCAGGGCCTGGGGGAGGATGATCAGTGTCAGCACGTGACTTGGCTTGAGCCCAACGCTCATTGCAGCCTCCGTCTGACCGTGGGAAATGGCCTGGATGCCGGCCCGCACGACCTCGGCCACGAACGCCGAGGTGTACAACACCAATCCAAGGAGAAGAGCGGCGAATTCGGGGGTGACCAACATGCCTCCCTCGAAATTGAACCCTATCAGATGAGGGCTGTCCAACGCAGTGGGACCGCCGGAAACGACCCAGGCAATGACGGGTAGTGCGACGACCATTCCCGTCGTCACCGACCATACGGGAAAGGTTTGACCGGTCTTCTCCTGACGCCGCCGAGACCAGCGGCAGAGGAAGGTGCAGGCGACGCAGGCAATGACCAGCGCAATGCCCATGCGGGCATATGCGGGGTGGGGAACAGGGACGGGAAAATAAAATCCCCGGTTGTTCAGAAAGACGCCTGCCAGCGGGTTCAGGGACTGACGCGGCAAGGGCAGGCTGTCATGAAAAACGGAGTACCAAAAAAAGAGCTGCAGGAGGACTGGAATGTTTTGCAGTACTTCGATATAGCCTGCAGCGAGCCGCGAGAGGAGCCAGTTGCTTGAAAGACGCGCCACCCCGACAATAGTCCCCAGGATAATCGTCAGAATGATCCCGATTACGGCAACCTCCAGGGTATTCAAAATCCCGACCAAAAGGGCTCGGGCATAAGTGTTGGTTGCCGAAAAGGAGATCATCGACTCACCAATCTCGAACCCAGCCTCACGCCCGATAAAGCCAAAGCCGGTAGCGATGTGCTGTCTTTGCAGATTGGCCTGAGTGATGGCGAACAGGTAATAGCCCAGCGTGAGCACCACGCCTAAGGCTACAGCCTGATAGACGATCGCCCGCTTTGAGGGATCATGCCAGAATGGGATGCTTTGGGATTCTGCGCGTTTTGCCAATACTGTCTGACCCTCTGACACCTTCTCACTCTTGCATCGTGTGGATGATTTTCTTTTGGATAAAGGATTAATCGGAGCGCAGCCCAATTAATCCAGGCGCGCCCCCTCTGGTGGGATGAGTGGGCGGAGGCCGGAACCAACTCCCCGGTTCCCGGTATCCCAATCCCGGCATCCGCCCTCCGATTGTCGCCGTGTGATTTATTGGAATGGCGGTGCGTACATCAACCCACCGTCCTTCCATTGCGCATTGAGACCACGTTTGATGCCCAGTTTGGTCTTTTCGCCCACGTTTCGCTCGAAAACCTCCCCGTAGTTACCGACTTTCTTGACGATGTTGTAAGCCCACTTTTCGTCCAACCCCAAAGCTTTGCCGTTGCCCGGCGTTACCCCTAAGAAACGCTGTACCTTGGGATCTTTGCTGTTGATCATCTCATCGACGTTCTTGGAAGTAATCCCCAGATCCTCGGCAGCAATCATGGCCAATACGGTATAATCGACAATGTCGCGCCACTGATCGTCACCATGACGCACAACCGGGGCCAGGGGTTCTTTGGAGATAATTTCCGGCAGGACGATGTAATCATCAGGATTGGGAGCGACAGTCCGAATGCCGGCCAACTGAGAGGCATCCGAAGTGAGAACGTCACAGCGCCCGGCAAAGAAGGCCTTGTTGAGCTCGAGGTTCTGCTCGATAACCACGGGTTTCATGGTCATATTGTTTGACCGAAAGTAGTCCGCTGCGTTTTGTTCCGTAGTCGTCCCCGGGAGCACACATACCGTTGCACCGTTTAACTCTTTTGCGCTCTTGACACCCAATTTCTTGGGAACCAGAAAACCCTGGCCGTCATAGTAATTGACCTGAACAAAGTTCAAACCCAGATCCGTGTCCCGGGTCAGGGTGCGGGTGGCGTTCCGACAGAGGACGTCCACCTCCTTGGATTGGACGGCAGTGAACCGGGTTTGGGTGGTCAACGTGACGTATTTAATCTTCTCTGGGTCGCCAAAGACAGCAGTTGCGATCGCCCGCCCCGTGTCCACATCCAACCCACTCCAGACGCCCTTTTCATCGGGCATGCCAAAGCCGAAGAGGCCGCCGTTGACACCGACGGTGAGATAGCCGCGAGCCTTCACCGCATCGAGGGTTTCGCCGGCCATGGCCGCAACCGGGGCCAGCAGTAAGACCAGCGCCAATGATAACAGAATACCTGCCTTCAAGTGCTTCATCATCCTTGCCTCCTGAACTCTTAGGTCACCATGCCAAGCTCGGCTTGGGGGACCTCCCCCCGAAGCCGACATATTCACTTTTACAGCATACGATTACGGTTTCGACTCAAGAAACCCGTCCTCACGAAAATAGGGGACACAAGAGAGCTTGAGCCCGAGCCTTTGTAAAATGGGTGACTGATCGTTAGCAGGTAGTTTAATTTACTGGGCAACGTCTACAGCGAAAGCAGAATCATCGCCTTTATACCAATTAGCCCTGCTCCCTGTCAACAATCCTACTTGCCTCGGGTTTGATCAGGGCCGTTTCCAGCAGCGATGATCTGCCATTTAGCACCCGCGAAAGAGGTATTCAATCCGCTGTTTTCAACACCCACGCAGGCTTTATGCGGGGAACCGAGGTCCAGCCATTTTCTGATCGATTGAAAAGACTGGATTCCGGCTTCCGCCGGAATGACGGAGAGAAACCTCCTGGGCCCTTCGCCATCCCGTCCTCAACGGTGCTACAGATGCCCATATTTTTCAATTGCCTGAAGCAGCCCCAAACCGCGGGAGATGTCTTCGCGGGCNCGCGAGTCCTTGCCGCTGGTCGCGAGAACCTGTTTGAGGACACCGTCGAGGCTGTCCCAAGGCACCACCACAATACCGTCCTCATCAGCGACGATAATGTCCCCCGGCTTGATGATAATCCAATCTTCGAGTGCGCCGCGGACATTAATCGGAGCTTGCCGTGAGGTCACATGCCATCGTCCGATGGCCTGGGCCGGGGTCCGGTAGCGGGCCATGACGGGCAGCCCCAGTTCTCTGATAAAAGCGGTGTCCCTCACTCCTCCATCAACGACAATCCCCCCTACCCCTCTGGCTTTCATCGCCGTAGCGAGCAGATCCCCGAAACAGCATACCCCCCGGATATCGGTGCCGGCCCAGACGGCCACCACACCCTCGGGCATCAGGTCAATGGCTTCGAGCTTCGCCCGGTCTCCACTGCCCGACCAGGCAAAGGATTCTCCCGTTATCGTGTAAGCGCGCCCCACAAAGCGACAATCGCCACCGCTGATGCAGGTAACGCGGTTATCCACGACCAGGGGAACTTGCTGCATGGCATCGAATACATCGGCAATTACCGCCGTGCCGGCAGCGAGCAAATCAACGAATTCCGGTTTCATGGATCAAACCCTCCCGTGGTGGGTTCACTCGCGGCTCAGCCGTTTTTCAAGGCGGCGAGTGAGGTAAGAGAGCGGATAGGTCAGCAGCAGGTACAAACCCGCCAGCGGCAGATACGCCTCAAACGTCTTGTAGGTGGTCGCGTTGACGATTTCTGCGGCTTTTGTCAGTTCGCGTACGGAGATGACCGAAAGCAGCGACGAGTCCTTGATCAAGGAGACAAACTGCCCGGTCACCGGCGGGATGATGCGCTTCAAGGCCTGCGGGAAGACAATGTAGCGCATGGTCTGCCAGTCGTCGAGTCCGGTGGACTTGGCGGCTTCCACCTGCCCTTTGTCAATGGATTCAATGCCCGCCCTGACCATCTCCGAAATATAGGCCCCCGAAAAAAACGCCAGGGTAACCATACCAATAATCAGGGCGTTGTCGAAATGAATTGCGGCGGCGACACAAAAATAAAACACGTAAATCTGCACCAGCAGCGGCGTGCCTCGGAAGAACTCCACGTAGAGAGTGGCCAGTTCCCGGGCCAGGACGTTCTTGGAGACCCTGGCCAGGCCGCCCATCACCCCGAAACAAAAACCGAGACAAATAGCGCCCATCGAAACCGCCAGGGTGTAATAGAACCCGACCAGATAGAGCCTGCGATACTCCCATGGCACACGCCAGTTCCACGGGTAGTCGATCCCGGCAAAGAGAAGATAAAGGCTCGCGGCTAACCCGATCCAGAGGAGGAATCGGACACATAGGCGGTAGCGCATTGGCCTGTCGTGACAGAAGGTCGTAAGAATACTTCTTGAAAAGTCCCCGGCGACGACCATCATCCTTGATCCTTGCCAGGAAAAGCCCGGGCGAATGAAATAACCTGCCGTCGGCAAGCATACTTCATTTGCAGACGTGATTCAAAATGATTTGAGGCAGCGGTAGAAAGACCAGGAGGCAGAGAAACCCCGGATGACCGGAATCACCCGGGGTAAAGGGCAGGATCGATCACTTCGATTTCTCTACCAGAGCTCGGCGTGCCTGTTCTCTGGTCTCATAGATGTGCGGCGCCACATCCCGCTTTTCCAGTTCGTCGCCGAGCTTCATCCTCAGAAACGTACTGGTGGTGTACCGCGTCGTGCTTTCGTAAAACTGCATGACCCATTTCACCATATCCGTGTACTCGTCGACCAGTTCCGGGGCGATGTTGAAATTGTCATAGTTGACGATGGTAAAGACCTTCTTTCCCAGCGGGGCCAGTATCGCTTCCACCAACCCCTGGATCCTCTGAATTTCTTCGGATGTCTTGATATACAAATTCTCAAAGTTAACGAAGAAGAGGTTTTCCTCCGAATGGTAGGTCAGGCGCTCCTCGATGGGCAGCGTCAGCAGGTCTCTCTTCAGGTCCATGGGCTCTTCATGAAAAATCCTCGGATCCATCAGTTTGGGTCCGTTCTTGATGACCGGCCTAAAACCCATGAGTGCCAGGATATCCCGCTCCGGATCAATTCCCGGCGCTATCTCGACCAATTCCAGGCCGTCTTCGCCAAGTCTGAAGACACAGCGTTCGGTCACGTAGAGGACCGGCTGTTTGTTCATCGCCGCATATTTGCCGCTGAAGGTCTTCTGCTCGACCTGGTCGATAAACTTCCGCTCTTTCCCTTCCTGCTCAATCCTCACCTTGCCGTCTTCCACGGCAAGTTTCAGTCCTCCGGCCGTAAAAGTACCGACGAAAACAATCTTTTTCGAGTTTTGGCTTATGTTGATGAATCCACCTGGGCCCACGAACCGCGGCCCGAACTTGCTGACATTGACATTCCCCTCTTTATCGACTTCCGCAGCCCCGAGGAAGGCCATATCGAGACCTCCTCCATCATAAAAATCGAACTGGTAGGGTTGGTCGATCAAGGCATCGACATTGGTTCCGGTGCCGAAGTTCAAGCCCGCATTGGGAACCCCGCCCACCACGCCGGGTTCGGCCGTGAGGGTGAGGTACTCGATGATTTTTTCTTCATTGGCGACCTGCGCCACCCCCTCAGGCATGCCGATCCCGAGGTTCACCACGCTGTTCGGCATCAACTCGAACGCGGCCCGCCTGGCAATGATCTTTCTCGGCCCCATTTCCATGGGGGGAATGTCCTGCATGGGCATGCGAATCTCACAACTGTAGGCAGGATTATAGAATTCCGCAAAAGTCTGCCAGTGATTCTCGGGCCTGGCTACCACCACACAGTCGACCAGAATCCCCGGAATCTTAACCTGACGGGCATTCAGGGTCCCGCGGTCGGCTATCCGCTCCACCTGCACGATGACGAAACCTCCGGAATTCCTCGCGGCCATCGCCATGGCAAGCGCCTCCAGGGTGAGGGCCTCCTTTTCCATAGTGATATTTCCGTCGGTATCGGCGGTGGTTCCTCTGAGGATTGCGACATTGATGGGGATGGCCTGGTAAAAGAGGCATTCTTTCCCACCAACGTGGACCACCTCGATCAGGTCTTCTCCCTCGGTTTTGGTAATCTCGTTGAGCTTGCCCCCATCGATCCGCGGGTCGATAAAGGTCCCCAGACCGACGTAAGTGAGATGTCCCGGTTTGTGTCCGGCAATGTCGCGGAACAGATGGGCAACCACCCCCTGGGGAAAATTGTAGGCCAGGATTTTGTTGGCCCGGATCAACGCCTGGAGCTTCGGCGCCAGCCCAATGTGGCCGCCAATGACCCGTCCCACCAGCCCTTCGTGGCCGAGATGATTCAGCCCCTTGGTTTTGCCGTCTCCCTGCCCGGCTGCGTAAATCAGGGTGAGGTTCCGGGGACTTCCCGTCCGCAAAAAGTGTTCCTCGAGCTGGACCGCGATCTCTTCCGCGAAACCCGCTCCCACAAAGCCCTCGGTTGCCACTATATCACCGTCTCTAATCAGGCTGACGGCTTCTTCCGCTGAAATGATCTTGCCCTTCTTCATGCGCATCGCCTGCACCGGCGTCAGCATGGGATGGGTGGATGCTTTCTTGGAGACCATTTCTGCCATCGGAGAACTCCTTTCCATTGATTTCTAAATGCCTGAATCCGGGGGGCGCCGGTTCAGGATTGTCGGCGAGGTGCCCGTAAAAGCAACCTGGAAACTCTTCGCCGCCGATCCGGCGGGGAGAGGAAGGACCATTCGGTTCCTCCCCCTGGCCCCCCGGCCGAGCCTCATAGCTTGAAGACCGGTCTCATCGCCTTCGGGATATTCTCGCCGGCCGCCCCGGTGGTGAAGAAGGAGACGATGGTGGTCAGGATGATGGCACCCCCGATGGTGAAGAGGTAGTAAGGGAAAGGAAGTTTATAGACCTGGAAGTTCTCCAGGACCGGCAGCAGGACATTGAAGATGACGGCGAAGGTGAGCCCGGTGAGGATCCCCTCCCTCGAACAGCGCTGCCACAGGAGTCCCATGACAAATGTGGGAATCGTCACCGAGGCGAAAAATCCCCACCCGAGGGTCCCCAGGATGGCAACCGCCCGACCTCCCCAGTAACCGAACCCGATGGCAAAAATCGTCACGACGACCTGCAGGTAGCGGCCGACCACCATCTGTCTTTCATGCGCGATTTCATGGCCCAGTGAGCCCGCCAGGTCTCGGGTGATGCATCCCGAGGCCATCGAGATGAAGAAACTCGCGGTGGAAACGATGGCCGCAAGGAGCGCCGCCATGACCAGCGCCTGCATGACGCCGCCGGTCTTGCTGACGAAGAGGAACGCCGCCTTGTCCAGGTCCTTGATGGGAGCGGCTTGGCCGGAGGCAACCAGATAAAGAGCGCCATAGCCCACGAGAATCCAGACCAGAGAGGTGAGACCATAGGTGGTGCCGCCGAGGATGCCGGCCAGCTTCAGGTCTTTGTGGGACCTCACGGCGTACATCTTGGCGAGCATGGTGGGCTGACCCATGACGCCGACAAAGAAGATCAAGGAAAAAGTGATCACGAGTTGGAAAGGCATGGCCCCCGCACCGTCGACAAAGGTGGGCCCGAAATTGGGTGCATTCTGGATCACGGAAAAATCCCCACCCGTGATGGAAAAAAAGGCAAAGACCACCCCCGCAACACCGATCAACATGACCAGTCCCTGGAACGCGTCGGTGAGGATGCTGCCGGACATGCCGCTTACGAGCATGTAGGCAAGCGTGGTGCCGAACATGACCACGACCCCCCACTCCTCGGAGATGCCGAGCATCTGGTTCATCAGCTTGGCGCCGCCTTTTACCTGCGAAGAGAGGTAGGCGATCGACGCGAGGAACAACCCCAGGGCGAGAATGCCGCGCACGGCCTGGCTCTGGAACCGGACCCGGGCGATATCGGGAAGCGTCGCCACATCCGTCACTTCGGCCATGGCGCGCATGCGTTTGCCGATCACCCAGTAGCCGAAGGCGAAACCGGGACCGCAGGCGATGGTCATCCAGATGGAGGTGAACCCGAACTTGTAAACCAGTCCCGGGCCGCCGATAAACCCGAACGCGCTCATCACCGCGGCCATGGACGAAAGACCGATGACGACGCCGCCGAAGGTCTTGGTTCCGCCAAAGAACTGCTCTGCCGTCTTGGCATACTTGTTCGCATACCACCCGATCCCGATGGAAACGAGTATGAAGACAACGGTATAGCCTATGATCAATGGCGAGGGTTGAATCAGTTGTTCGTCCATATTGTTCGCTCCTTTCTCAGTGAAGCTTTTCAGGCAGGGAGACTTCCTTCATGAAAGCGTCCCATTCATCGTCCGGGATCGCCTTCTTGTCGAAAAGCAGCCAGAAGGAAAGAGTTGTGGTCAGGAAGTTTCCGAGCCAGAAGAAGACAATGGCGCCAAAGAAGCCGGGATGCAGCCCCATGATGAAGTCGAGCTTTTGCCCTTTCGTCATATAGACAATCGTAAAAGCTACGGCCTGCGTGATCCCGTTGAGAAGCACTGGCCAGATGAGCACGGACATGTGCATCTTTTGATTGACTACGGCGCCCATTAATAAATAAATGACAACGAGGACGGGCATGGTCATGAGACCAAAATAAATGAGTTGTTCATTCTTGGTGAGGGCTCCCTGCCAGCTGGCAAAGATGACAAAGCCCCAGCAGAGGGCGGCAATGAGCATCAACACATCTCTTGGTTTATCACCAATGGTAATCATTTCTTGTTGCCTCCTTTCACGAGTTGAATGGCCGATCCGGTCCTTGCATCATTCCTGAGCGTTTTTCACCCCCTTTCCGGCGGTGCCTTGACAGTGATCCTGGATGGTTGTGCAGTGTGCTGAAATCATTGTGCAATCGTTGTGCCATAGGAACAGTGGTCCGTCGGACGAGGATTTCCTCTGCGGAAAGAAGCGGTATATATGAGTTCTTGGAAAACGCGCGGACACAGAGATAACCACGGCACATGTAACGACTTTGGTACATTGCCGACCGTAGGCTAAGGATCGAGAGCGAAGAGGGGGTACCGATGAGCCTTGGACTTCTCTGTAACTCTAATGGTACGATATGTATCTATATTGGTACACTTCAGGAAATGCGGTAGCGCTTCATCTTCTCATGAAGCTTCACCCGGTGAATGCGCAGCATTGCCGCAGCCCGCGTTTTGTTCCCTCCGGCCGCCTGCAGGGCTGCGATAATGGCGGTTCGTTCAGCCTCAGCCTTGACATTGGCAAGAGAGCCCGGAGCGACATCCTTGCGTACGTTGGGCGTGGTGCGCAAGAGGTGATCGGGCATGTGTTCCGGGCTGAGCAATTTGCTCCTGGTCATCGCCACTCCCCGCTCCAGAACATTTTGCAGCTCGCGCACATTTCCCGGCCAGTCGTAAGTATTGAGAATCTCCATCAGTTCCGGGGATATGGACCTTTTGGGCTCGCCGGTATCGGAGGCAAGCCGGGTAAGGAAGTGTTCGGCGATCGCCGGAATGTCTTCCCGGCGTTCACGCAACGGCGGGATGGTGATGGGAATCACGTGGATGCGATAATAGAGGTCGGCCCTGAAATCTCCTTGCCTCACCAGCTCCTCGAGGGCCCGACCGGTAGCCGCGATGATCCTTATGTCAACGGGTCGCGTGGTGGTCCCCCCGACCCGCTCCACTTCGCGTTCTTGGAGGACGCGCAGCAGTTTGGCCTGCATCGGCAGCGGCATGTCACCGATTTCGTCAAGAAAGAACGTTCCTCCTGCGGCCATTTCAAACTTTCCCGGCTTTCCGCCCTTCCTCGCTCCCGTGAAGGCACCTTCCTCGTAGCCGAACAACTCGGACTCGAGCAGTTCGGCCGGCACCGCCGCACAGTTAATCTTGATGAAAGGGCCGCTGCGCCGCTGCCCGGCAACGTGGACGGCATGGGCGAAGAGTTCTT
>JGI20214J51088_10002493_pt1 | contig 12241 bp, 9 predicted proteins | sample WetSurMetagenome_FD_51088 | JGI IMG/M metagenome (IMG submission 51088)
GGAGAACTTCAACGAACGCCATGCCCTTGTGCTGGACAGCTTTAACGATGGTGTCTTTGAGGTGGCGCACGTCGTAGGCGTAGCTACGCGCGGCAAAGGTGAAGCCCGCGATCAGTGCCAGTCCGATGGGGTTGACGGGTTCGTTGATGTTGGGTCGGGGGAGGGCTTTGGTTTTCTGTTCCCTGCGTAGCGTGGGGCTGGCTTGGCCTTTGGTTAAGCCGTAGACGCCGTTGTTGTGGATGATATACGTCATATCCAAATCTCGCCGCCCAGCGTTGACGAAGTGCCCTGCGCCGATGCCTAAGCCGTCTCCGTCGCCGCCTATCGCGACGACTTCGAGGTTGGGGTTGGCGGCTTTGATGCCGAGGCTGAAGGGGAGGGTTCTGCCGTGGAGGGTGTGGACGCCGTAGCATTTGACGTTGTGGGGTTCCTTGCCGCTGCACCCGATGCCCGAGACGAGGACGATTTGGTGGGGTTGTAAGCCGAGTTCTGCGAAGGCCATTTGGAGGCCGTTCATGATGCCGAAGTCGCCGCATCCTGGGCACCAGTCCGCGTAGACATCAGCCACTTTGAAGTCTGAGGGTTTAAGAGCCATATATGAGCACCTGCCTTTCGGCTGCTTGGTTAGTTAAGATACGCTTGATGGCTTCGTACACTTCGGTGGTGGTCATGGGTCTGCCCGTGTACTTAAGGACGTGGTGAGTGGGTGCTATGCCTGTTTCTTCTTTGATGACTTGCCCGAGTTGCCCAGTGTAGTTGCTTTCGATGTCCATGACACGTTTTTTGCCCTCCAGCAACTTGCGTACCTCTTCCGCGGGGAACGGGCTAATCATGCGAACCTGCAGGAAACTCACGCTTTGACCCTCCTGGTTAAGGGTTGTAATGGCTTCGAGGATGGCTCCTTTAGGTGAACCCCAACTGACGACGACACTTTCCGCGTTTGGTTCTCCAAAGAAAGCCAGTTTATCTTCTGTGGGCATTTCTTTTTTGACCAAGTCAAGTTTTTTCATGCGTTTCTCCACCATTGCCCTGCGGTTTTGAGGTTCCTCACTGATGTGACCGGTTTCGTTGTGTTCATCACCAGTATAGTAGTGGACGCCGTTTTTGGTGCCCAGCGGCACGCGTGGCGAGACGCCGGTTTCGGTAAATTGGAAGCGTTGGTAAGTTTTGCCTTCGAGGTCTTTTTCGGTGAGGAGCATGCCGCGGTCGATTTTGAAGTTTCGGTATTTGAAGGTGGGGAAGGTTTGGCTGCAGTTTGCCATGGCTTTATCGATGAGGTGGATGACGGGCATTTGGTATTTTTCGGCGAGGTTGAATGCTTTGGCGGCGTCGTAGAAGCATTCTTGGATGTCGCCTGAAGATAGGATGATGCGGGGGAATTCTCCGTGTCCCGCGTGCATGGCGAAACGTAGGTCCGCTTGTCCGTCTCGGGTGGGTAAACCTGTGGCTGGGGCACCTCGTTGGTAGTAGGTTACTACGACGGGGACTTCGTTGTTGCCTGCCCAGCTGAGTCCTTCCGCCATGAGGCTGAAGCCTGGTCCACTGGTGCTGGTGGCGCTGCGTGCGCCTGCGAGTGCGGCGCCTGACGCTGAGTTTATGGCGGCGATTTCATCTTCGGTTTGGATAACTATGATGGCTTCGTCTTCGCCGCTGGTTTTGAGGATTTCGTGGGCTTCAAGGTACTCGCTTTCGTCCGCGGCTGGGGTGATGGGGTAGTAGGTTTGGACTCTGCATCCTCCCAAGACTTTACCCATGGCTACGGCTTGGTTACCCGTAAGGAAGATACGTTCTTCGGTTACGGGAACTTTTTCGAGGTAGGGTTTGAAGTTGCCCTTGAAGGTTTGGTCGGCGTATTCGAAGGCGGCGTTGAGGGCAGTGACGTTCATGTCGGCGACTTTGCCTTTGCCCGCTAGGGTGTCGCGGACGGCTTTTTCGGTGAGGGCGCGGTCATACTTGAACAACGCCAATGAAACGCCGATGGTGAGGACGTTTATCATGCGGGTGATTTTGCTGATTTGGGTGATGCCCAGCTTCTGTCCTATCTGGTTAAGGAGGGTGGCGTATGGGACGGGGAAGACTTGGACGCCGTGTTTCTTGGCGTGCTCCAGCCAGTCGTTGACGGTTTCGCCCAGGTTGTTTTCTTTCATGTAGGTTTGGAGTTGGGTTTTGAATTCTGGAGGCAAAGTGGGTATGTTGAGGACTTTGGTGTTGAGTTGTTGGGTATCAACGATTACGCCGCCGTCAGGAACCACCTCGTCGAGGTGCCGAACAACAGTTTCCGCGTCGAACGCCGCCAGCAGGTCCACGTCGTTTACGTTTGCGAGGATTTCGGTTTTCGCCATACGCAGGTGGAAGTAGCTGTGCAACCCTTTGATGTTGCTGTGGTATTCGCGTCTGCCGAAGACGTAGATGCCGCCGTAACCGCAGGCGCGTCCGAAGATGTTGGCTGCGGTGTCGACGCCCATGCCTTGGGGTCCGCCTGCCATCCAGTTAACGCTGTCTTTAAACATGGTTTCTTCTCCAGTAACAAGTTTAGTGCTGTTAGGATTGGCGAAGAATCGAAGAATCTCGGTTGGTTGGTTTGGCTGGTTATCCGCCTGTGGCTCTGCTGGGGCCAGCGCAGCAAGTGCAGCCGGAAGTTTCTCCGCAGTAGGGACAGGCGCATTTGCAGTCGTCTATGACGTTGCCGCATCTTTCGCAGCGGGGCAGTTCTTCAACTGCGTGTTTCTTCATTCAATCGCCTCTGCAGAGAAATAGGAATTTGCATGCTCCGAATTAAGCTTTCGGAGATGTGCACTGGGTAAGTGAACGTACCATAAAATGTAATTTTTGGAGATGTCCACTTCGAACAAGAACAACGTGGAAGCGAAAGAAGGATGAATTATAAGACTCCGCGGAAAATAGGGCGCGTTCTGGCAGGCTCGCTTATTCTGCTGCTTACAAGTTACGCCATCTATTTCATTCGCTACCCCATATGGAGTTGGTCAGTCGAGCCAATTTTTCTTGTTTTAATCCTGTCTTACTCAATGGTTCTGATTGGTGCTTTGGTTCTTATGAAGAAAGACCTTCACAAACCGCTTTCAAGCGTCTTTCGTTTTCACGGCTTAAGATTAATCCTGATTGCTTTAGGACTTGGTCTTCTACTTCAAGCTGTATGGTACGCGATTGCTTTGTCGATGGGTTCCAGCGTGACGTTCCTGTCATTTCCTTTATTGCGGGGATACGAATCTTACTCCTATTATTCGTTTCCAACTGCTTTTATCTTGTATTTTGTGTTTGCCTTGTTTGGGGCATTTGCAGAGGAAGTTGCTTACCGAGGGTACATGCAAAGTCGCATTTCCCTCAGGTATGGCGTCGTCGCAGGAATTGCCGCTTCGACGCTGTTCTTCTCCTTGCAGCACATTCACATTTTCCAAGCGCAGTGGCTTGCAAACTTCTTTCAAGGTCAGTTCATATCCGTCATTGCAGGTGGAGTCTGCACTGGCTACCTCTTCCACAGGAGCAAAGGTGACATCTGGAGCGTCTTCACATTCCATGCAGTAAATAGCATCTTCAGCATTTCATTACCAATCCAGATAACCTACAATATGCCATGGGCGTTCGGCATAAGTACAGTTGTAGCCTATGGCGTCCTGATTTTGGTACTTCGGTTTCTGCCTAATAGTACGTTCGTTTACAGATAGCGTTAAGAATCGCCATCCACAAAGTAACGTGAAGGGGATAGAGGACCATGAAATTCACTCGCGCTTTACTTGCGCTTTCTCTGACTCTCATCATAGCTTGCTCCTTAGCCGCTTCAATCCAGAGACAGAAAGAAGCAGACGCAGTCCTGAACCACAGTACATGGACGGACGTGCTTTGCCCCTACAGCTCACTCGCTTCTCCTACAGGCTATAGCATCACTGCAGCCTTTGCCGAGAAGGCACCCCTGCCAGTGAACGCCACCAGAACCAGCATCTTCAACTTCGTCAGCGCCAACCCCGGCGTCCAGTTCCGCGCCATCTGCAGCAGCCTCGGCTTAAGCATCGGCGTCGTTCAATTCCATCTTGCCGTCCTCCAGAAAGCAGGCTTGGTGGTGAGTATCCGCAAGGGCAAGTACAAGCGGTTTTTCCAGGCGGGCAAGTTCAGCCGCAGACAGATGGAAACTATCGCCACCCTCAGGCTCAACACGGTAAGAGATATTCTGAGGGCGCTGCTTGGTAAGCAGAAGGTTAGTCATCATGAGCTCGCGGTGGAAGTGCGGATTTCGAGTCAGGGGTTAACTTGGCAGATGAACAGGCTCCGGGCTTCGGGGCTTATTGAGGAAACCCGCGACGGCTTAAACGTCACCTACAACCTCCAGCAAATGCAAGTTTTGGCAGTGACGCAGGCAATCAACATCACAGCACCAACCTAATCCAAGAAAACCATGCGCTCAGAGAAGACACAGCGCAAAACCCGCCNAGCAAACGCACAAAGAAACTCCGACTTCACCAACAAACACAGCACCCCAGTTTTACGCACCAAAAGAACGCATCCTAACCCAACAACCTGAACCTGCAACCGTTAAGAGCATATATAGGGGATAGGGTAGGTTCTGAGAGCAACAAACCCCCAAAATTTCATTGCAGTTTCTATAAATAGAGGGGCCTATAGAAAAAAATCGCAGCTAGACTGAACCGAAGAAAAAAGGAAAGAAGAATGGTTTATCGCAGGTAATCGTCGAAGGTCCAGTAATGGTCTTCTTCTTGGTTCACGATTTCCTCGAACAATGTGCGTGTCTTGGTGTCTCCACGTTTCATGGCTTCCGCGATGATTTTGCGGTAAAGCACAATTGCTGTGTTCTCCGCTTCATGATCCAACTTCAAGAAGTCATCCGCTGTTTCACCGACGACTGGCAAAGGATCAGGAATGTTAACCGCTTCACCTTCCAAAAGGTAGATGCGCTCACTGATCTTCTCCAGGTGCTCCATCTCCATCATGAAGATGCCCTTAAGCAAGTCACTGACTACTTTCGCCTTGTTCTTCTCCTGAACAACCTCTAGCGCTGTGTTCTTCATGCGCAAAGGCAGAAAGGCTGCTTTCTCATGCTGGTTCGTGTACTGCAGAATCGCTGAAATCTCAGCTGCAACTGCTTTGTTTAGCAGTTCGAAGTAGTCAGCTGTAAAAACCTTGCGCCACTCCGACAACGGCACAGTCAAAGGTCCCGCAACATCAGGCTCATCGGGGAAATTCACGTATTCTTGGAACTTGAACAGGTGCTGTTCCTCTTCACTGTAAATGTCCTCGAACATTTCGCGGGTTTCCCAATCCTCCATTTTCCCCGCTGCATCAATAATCTTCCGATAAAGCACCAACGCTTCCTCTTCAGCCTTCACGTTCAATTTGGCAAACTCGCTTAAGCTGTTGCCGATGTTGACTTTGGCTGATTTGGTTGTGGCGGAACCCCCAAGGTAGTAAATGCGTTCCATTATCTTCGCTGCATGTTTCATTTCTGCGATGGCAAGTTCCTTCAGGAATTTTCCCACGGCATCATACGTGGTTTTGTCTAGCAGGATGTTTTCAGGAATCGTTTTGCGAATGAGTTTCTCCATTTTCGAATGCTGTAATATGTACTGTACGGAAACCTGAATTTCCCGCGATACCGCTTGATTCAACAAATCAAAATACTCAGGGCTTGTTTTAGCTGCCATAACAATCACTACCCTAGACACCTAAAGCGGCAACACATAAAAAATTTGCTGTGCCCAACAACGCACAAAACCAAACTTACCTAAAATTAGCTGCTAAAGAAGAGAAAAAGGGAAGAAAAAGACATCTTCGCCGAGGTGTTTACTTTTTCTTTGGTGCTGGTTTTTTCTCTTCTTTCTTTGGTGCTGGTTTCTTAGCCACTTCTATAACCTCGGGATTTATCATATGACCTCAATGTGTATTTAAGATTTGCGAAGGGCTCACAGCGTGACGACACAGCTAATAGCCATGCGCACAGGGTTTGGAACGGCAAACCCGCTAAAATCTCTGCTCTGATTAAGCGGAAAAGACAAGAAAGCGGTTATTTCACCCCTGAAATCGCCTGGAATTATCTGCTGACGCGGCAATTTGGTTTTTCGTTTTTCCATGGAAAGTGGCGATTGGAAAAACTTTTATACCTAATGTAAATAATTACACAACGATGCAATAATCTACACAAGGGAAAGAGTCATGATACAAACAACTACAAGCAAAACCCGAATAGGAAGCATCTATGTAGCCTTAATCGCCATCTGGACATCGCTACTGCTTGCACTCTCACTGGTTCCAGCATACCCCGTTCTTGGAACAAGCGCTGTAATCACCCTCTCAAACATAGTCCACTCAAGCCTAACAGCACCACTGCTTGGGCCCATCTTTGGCACGTTATCTGGTTTCATCTTAGGCTGGCTGATTCCCTACATTAACCCTTCGACATCCATCGGGTTGCTGACTTTTTTGGCACCAACCCTTTCCGCGCTTTTGGCAGGGCTAGTTCTTTTTAACAAATGGAAGATTGCTGCCGTAATCATGGTGGTTGAAGTTGCCATTTGGTTTGCTAACCCATTTGCGTGGTACGAACTGATGCCTATTGTGGTTTGGCCATTTGTGCCGATAGCCATTTTTATCTTGGTTCCGCCTGTGCGAAAGTGGATCATCAATGCCATTGTCAAAGCAGACCCCAAAAAACTGCCTGTAGCGTTGTTCTGTTTAGCATTCATCGCACGTTTGGGCGGTGATGTCGCCACTGGGAACAACATTGGCGTTTGGGTTATGAATTGGACTGGACCAGATTACTATCCGTATTGGGCGCCAATGACAGCTTACTATGCAATCGCTGACACGTTGAATTGCTTGGCTGGAGCAATCATCGGTTCAGGTGTGATTTTGGCTTTGCACCGCAGTGGCATCCGTATCACAGCTTTGGATAGTCTGCGTGCAAAGTTAGGTCCAAAAACGGTTGAATAAAAAATCGCCATAGGCTGGAACACCAGCTTCTTCCTTTTTATGTTTGATGCAAGGTTTCTAAGTTCCCGCCACGCTGCTTCTCTGGGCGTTTTGCAGTGACCAGTATATGTTGGTGCTGCTGGGTTTTTGTTGTATGCTCTTAACAGATGTAGTGTTCAAAATGAGTGGGTAGAATAGCTGTGATTTTTTTCTATAGCCCCCCTATTTATAGTCTGGATGCTGATGGTGGCATGTACGGTTTGTCTATGCTTGCTTAGTGCTGCTTTGGTTTTGGTGTATTTGTCTTTGTTGCCACATTTCTTCTTGCACACTTGCAGGTGTTCTGTGCTGAATTTTGGGTTTCTGCATGATTTCAGTTGAGAGCTATGCTGGTTTGTCGTGTTTTTGAGAAACCTTTTAACGCGATGTGGCTGCATGATGAAACTATGAACTTGCTGGGTGCCATCCGTTGCACGTTGAAGAGCCGAAGGTTCTGGATTTGGCAACTTGCAGGCGCCATAATCTACGCCATCCCCGCCGCAGTCCGCTACGCCACAGGCATCATGGCTTTGCCTATCCTGAACTGGCCTGGCTTCTGGATCGGCATGCTTATCCCGGGAAACTTGCTGGAGAAAATTCTGGTAAACGCCTTCTTCCCCGGCGGCGCAGGAGGCGTGGCGGGCGAAGTGTTTGCGAACAACTATCAAGGCAAAACGGTTTCTGGCAAGGCAAAGTACTTGGCTCGCTTGGGCGGGGCGATGGGGGAAACTGCGGCTTGGTCTGCTTTTCAGTTCTTCGGATACTATCTGCTTATCAGCGGTCCAGCGGGAAGCGATAACCTCTTCGAAAGCGTTTTTGTTTTCCCCATCAACTTTGTGTTGGCTGCGTTGTCCATTTTCACACCCGACGTGGTGAACTTGGTGAACAGGGGAATCAAGAAAATCCGACGCTCAACTCAGAAGAAGAGTTAACTTCCGTTTTGCAGGGGTCTGTAAAGTTAATATTGTCAAGGTGACAGAGGATTTCCCATGTCGTTCCATGTTCGTCGCAAAGACCGCGAAGTAACCGACGCCACAGCCCTCAAGAGTGTCTTGAAATCCACCAAATACGTCACCATAGCTATGTGCATGGACAACGAGCCCTACTTGGTTTCCCTGAGCCACGGGTATGACGAAGCAGAAAACTGCCTTTATTTCCACTGCGCCAGTGAAGGCAAAAAACTCGTTTACCTCCAAGCCAACTGCAAGGTGTGGGGGCAAGCGATGCTGGACTACGGCGTCACCGACGAATGCGACTACGACTACACCAGTGTCCAGTTCCAAGGAAAAGCCACCCTCCTCCAGAGCCTAGCCGAGAAACAGCACGCGATGGAAGTCCTCGTCAGGCAACTCTCCGCGAACCCCGAGGAGAAACTCTCAAAAATAAAACCAGCGAAACTTGAAGCTACAACCATGGGCAGAATCGACATTGAATGCATGACNGGCAAGATGCACAGAACAAAGAAACCTTGAAGCGCTCCGCGAGAAAAGTTAATTAGTAGAGGAAGTGAGTATTGTTCTACCGCTTTAGGTGCCCAGGTAGTATAGTTCGGTCCAGTATATGCGGCTGTCGCCCGCAGGACCCGGGTCCGAATCCCGGCCTGGGCGCCACTTCATTCTCACTTTCACACAACTGGTTCCTTTGTTTTGATTAGGCGCCAAGATTATGCGTTTCTCTTATAAGCTCAATATATTGATTAGACTGTGGGTGCGGTAGCATGCGTGATTGGAAATCTGTGTTGAATGCAGACTCGACAGATTGGCTTTTGGAGGCTGAGAATCCTTCGGTTCGGTACTTTGCTTTAACCCAACTGCTTGACAAGCCTCAAAACGATTCCGAAGTCGCAACAGCAAAAGACGCAATAATGCATACTGGTGTGGTTCCTACGATTTTGGCTAAGCAGAACGCTGACGGCGGCTGGGAGTCGCCTGAAAAGTTTTACGCCGCCAAATACAAAGGAACCGTGTGGCAACTCATCATTCTCGCGGAACTCGGCGCAGACCCAACCGATGAACGAGTGAAGAAGGCGTGCGAGTGCATTCTGCGGAGCTCTCAAGAACATAAGAGCGGGGGCTTCTCAGCTTGGCTAAGCCTCACGGTGGGTGGAGGTAGGTACAGTGGCGTCTTGCCCTGCTTGACGGGAAACATGGTTTGGAGCCTGATACGACTGGGCTTCCAAGATGATGAACGCGTTAGACGCGGGATAGATTGGATAGCTCACTACCAGCGGTTCGACGACAAAGACACACAACCGCCTAAAGAGTGGCCCTACGAGAAACTCCCAATGTGCTTCGGAAAACACTCCTGCCACATGGGCGCCGCGAAAGCGTTAAAGGCACTTTCAGAAATCCCAATCGGCGAAAGATCCATTGAGGTTAAGGGCTGCTTGGAGCGGGGCGCTGAGTACTTCTTGAAGCATCACATTTACAAGAAAAGCCACAACCTTGACCGCGTTTCCAAGCCTGGTTGGCTGCGGTTTGGGTTCCCCTTGATGTACCAAGATGACGCGCTGGAAATCCTGGGAATACTGACAAAGCTGGGCTACAAAGATGAACGCATGCAAGAAGCCATCGACTTAGTATTATCTAAGCAAGACAAAACGGGCAGGTGGATTTTGGAAAACTCTTTCAACGGGCGCTTCCAAACAAACATAGAACAGAAAGACAAACCCAGCAAATGGATAACCCTGAACGCTCTGACCGTTCTAAAAAGATTTTACAGCTAACTCCAGAGCCTGAAGTTTGAATCTTTGCCTTAGTGCCATTTCTGTCTTCGAAAGTTCTTTATATTTTATCTGCATATACCGTAGAAATGCCCCTTTCCTAACCTCAAACTTCAAGGGAGGTGATTGTTTGAAACAGAGAGCTCATGCATGGGTTGCTTTGAGAGCCCTGCAACTTATCGACGAAAGCAAGAACAAGAACACACGTTTGCTCGTTGAACTTCTATCCTACTATCTTTCCGACGTTTGGGATGGCGCGTGGTTGCCTGACACCACCATCGGGGACATGAGTTACGGGCACATCTTTAAGATGGACAGTGATGACCGCTTCGTGAACAAAATCAGTGCCAGCAATTGGCGGAAAGTACCTTATGGTGACCTAAAAAAAGAAATGAAAGGCAAACGCTTCTGTCTGGAAGAGTACCTTAAGGATTCAGCGGAGCTGGACAAGCCATATTGGACCGTGGGTGGCAGCGGTCACCTGCCCGACCGTGTCATCGCCCTAAACCACTCCATCATTGACATGTTGAAGTTGGCGGATTTCCCCATAGCTTTCTACCTGAAGAATAAGCCTTCAAAAGAGTACAAGGCAGAAGAGCTTTCCAAGCAGAAAATCAAGGACCTCTCGATGTCACCTAACTTCTCCGCCAGGCAGATAGCGTTAACCTTCTTTATAGTTAGCCACTACGTTTGCGACGCACACATGCCTCTGCACTGTGACTTGCGAGACATGACCGCCAAAACGCTGGATGGCAAATCTGAGCGGCGACTGCCTAAAGGTTTGCACCCGGGAATTGAGGCGGCTTGGGATGAATTTTTCCCTGAAAAGGAAATCCTGACTATTCACGACTACACCACAAAGTCGATAGCTGAAGTTACAAGCTGTCTTCCGAAAACTTCCTTAGTGGAGATAGACCGTCCAGGCAGTGCCTATTCTTTAAACAAAGATATCGCGTCGAATTTGCCAAGCGAATGGGACGAAATGCGCAATATCTGCCGCATATCCTACGCTGTTTCCCGCAAATGGATTCCTTACACCTTCAGCGAAATAGAAACCCGCATCAGCGCCGACAAATGCAAACCCGCCGCAGGAGACTTAACCTACAAAGACATAACCAAAATCATTGACGAGGCAGCTTTCAAAGACGTAACCAACCGAGTCTTCCACGACGCCGTGGAGTCTGTGGCGAGAATTTGGTGCCGAGCCTGGGAAATATTCACGCAGCCAACAGACTAAACAATCCTCCTTCCCCTTTTTCTCCAGTTTTATGTGCATGGCTGCGTTTCAAATGGGTCTGTTTGCTCCTTGGTTTTGAGCAGTTCAGGTGCAGAAAGCATATAGCCCGTTAAATCCATTTTCGAAGTGGAATGACCACTGCTTATTTGGCGCAGGATTCGAAGAAACCTGACAACTGGCTACAGGACCTCATACGGAACGTGGGTGCCGCTTCATCCGCTGAGAGCCAGATTTCTACGCGTGCCCGCGAAAGCAGCCTCTGCGTCCTATGCAAAGGCTCCAGGAACCTGTGCGGGAAAACCCGTTGCCCCATCATGGTCAAAGTTAACTATTACCTCAAGAGCGTGCCCCTCATGGCGAGCGNGGACATCGACGGCGTCTCCCCGCCCAGCGTGTTCATCGGCAGAGTCGGCTATCCCTACGTATACGCAGGTCCCTTGGTGCCNCCTGTGCACGAAGACACCGCCATCTTCGACCAACCAGAAAGCTGGTTCGGCAAATCCATCGACGAAATCGTGGGTTTCCGCAGCCTCCTCGTCCGCGGCAAACACCGCGTGAACGTAACTGACTTCGCCTCTGCAGGTAAAATTATGGATCAGACGCGGGAGCTGGCGTTGGCGGAGACAAGCGTAGACATCGAATTGAATTTGACAAAGAAGCCGCGGGGCAGCATCTTCATGGACGATGACGTGCAACCCTTCGGTCCCAGTGCGCCCATCCGCGATTTACACGTGGGCAACAACCGCTTCAACCAGCACATCGAGAAAGCCTACTACGACACGGACCTCCGAGCGCAACCTGCCGTGCTGGAACTCTACAGCCGAGGCGTCGCAGTGAGCAATATCCAGAAAGCCTTCAGCGTCGGAGCCTTCGGCGTAGAAAAGAAGCGCCGCTTGGTGCCTACCCGTTGGAGCATCACCGCCGTTGACGACATGATTGGCAAAGATTTACTGGCGCAGGTGAAAACGTTCCCTGAGATTAACGAGTTCCGCGTGTACGAGAGCACATACTTGGATAATGTGTTTGAGATTTTGATGATTCCGGCGAAGTGGAGCTACGAGTCGATGGAAGCTTGGTACCCTGGCACCGTGTGGAACCCCAACGGCACCAGCGTCGCCATTTACTCAGACGCTGAAGAAAACCAGGGAAGAACCACCTACGCCGCCATCGGAGGCTGCTACTACAGTGCGCGGCTAGCGGTGTGTGAGCAACTCCTCAAAGAACGGCGTCAAGCTACGGTGGTGGTTTTGCGGGAAGCTCGCCCAGGCTACATTATGCCCATCGGCGTTTGGCAGGTCCGCGAAAAC
>JGI20214J51088_10002495_pt1 | contig 12234 bp, 9 predicted proteins | sample WetSurMetagenome_FD_51088 | JGI IMG/M metagenome (IMG submission 51088)
AATAAAATACTTTATACCAAAGGAAGCGTTGATTTCTTTCAGACATATCCGGGATTATATGTTCCAAAAACACTTAAAATAATGATTGCATATACAAATGAATCACATAAAACTATTGCAGCAGAAATCTTGGCATTGACAAAGATGAATTGGAATAATACTCAATTAGATAATGCCATGCCAATTACAATTAAAGCTGCTAGACAAGTCGGTGAGATATTGAAATATATTCCAGATGATGCATATCTCGAATCTAATTATTGTTATTACATGTAATCGACTGATTTTGCAAGCACATTGCCAAAGCCGCACAGACCATCGCTAAAACCAAAACTTTGCCAAATGTATATGAGAATAGAGGTAAGCCTTCTGCCTATTACAGCTTGACAGATCAATAGCCAGTCGTTATCTTGTAACGGATAACTGCCTATGTCTGGGGTTCTTTGAAATGCCGAAGAGAATGGTTGTACTAATTTAACTTTTTCAAACAATTTCCAATGTTATTGTTATTGAACTTCTACAAAAAGTTAACGCATCTCTACTATTGTTGAAATTACAATTTTGAATCTAAATCAATAACCCTTTGCTCAAACGCGTTAATTCTGTTGATGCCTTGTAGAATTTCGCTTGTCCAAATACTATTGCCGGGTAACTGAAACCAAAGAGGATTTCCGCCCTGGCTTGGGTAGCCTATTTCGTCATCACTTTGCCCATTCCAACGCATAGCAGTTTTCCCATTTACCATAGGCTACAGAAAACTCACTGTTGTTGTAAATTACAGTATGTACCTGAAATTTATTAGGTTTTACATTTTCTGGTCGCATAGTTATTACATAATTTTTATCTTTAGTCTATTTCATTAATCTCAACAGTAGCGTGTTAACTTGTTTTTAGGTAAGTGCTCATTTATTCAGTATCCGAGATTACTTCATTACTCTTTACCGACTGTATCCTTTTTAATGTAACTCTATAACCAAAGCCTTCAAGCCTTCTAGTTACATTTTTTATACTAACCTTACTAAAGAAGGGAATATTAGGCCTTTCTTCCATCCCATTACTGATTATTGCAAATACTATCTCGTAATCTGATGGGATTATCTTTTGGCTTGAATCATTTAGTTTCCAGCCTGATTTTAGTTTCTTATTCAGTTTCTTACGAAATTCAGGATCTGAAACAAATAATTCGCCCGAAATAAGTCCTTGTTGGAATAAATGACTTAAAACTGCGGAACCGCCGTAATGCTTTATATGTATAATTTTGTTTTTCTTATCTAGGATGTCACAAAATTCTATTTGATTATGCCCGCCACCATGAAATATATTGTTTCTATCCATTAAAAGGAAGTTGGAATTTTCTTCTGTAATTTTTTTATTATAATCTGCTTCATCAAGGTGGTCATATTTAGGAAGAATGATATCTGAAAGTCTTATTTCAGAGTAAATTTTATTAATGGTTTTTACAAAATTGGATTCAACCTCGTACCATTTTCCATTATTTATAATAAACTGTTTATTGTCTTTTTCTAGTTCACCATATATACACCGAAAGGATGTCCAACTATCAACTTCGCTATCAGTTGATGCAGAAAATGCTGTAATGGTTCTATTTTTTAATTGACCAATATTTTCAATTCCTTCATTCTTATTAAAGGAATTTACAAAATCGGAAATATTAATATCATCAGTTAATTCTTTCTGCCTAGGAATTGCCTTAAAACCCTTTAAATCTGACCATTCAATAAGGTCAGGTATCGCCATCCATATCTTACCAAAATCTTTAGCATTAAGTTTGTCTAATAATAATGAATTTAATGATTCTATAAGAACGCCATCCTTTATTTCTTGAATCTGGTCGATCCATCCAAATTCTTCCTGGTAATCCTGGCTTATATAGCGTTCATAGCATTTGGTTAGGAATTCTAGAATATTATCAATATCGACTTTGGTGGAAACACTTAATGAATCAGCTCCTGAGATAATATTCCCAAATATTCCACTTTTTGATGAACCAGTTACAGCTCTTAATAAATCTTGTTCAATGTCTATACCAAAATCACTGGCCTTTGATGCCTTACTCATCTGTTCTTTACTGATTTTTGCACCAACACCTAAGCTATTTTTCTCTATACTTCTTAAACTTCCAGGTTTAACTGTATTCAATGTAGTTTTAAGTCCAAATCTTTCTTCAATAACCCCTTCTTTAATCATATGACGGCCCGTTCCAAAACTAAGTATGAAACGAACTTCCTTGGATTCAATGCTGATTTTCACCAAAAGTACTCCTTTTGCACTTGAAACAGTTAGGTTTAAATTATCCCCAAGTTTATGTACGAAAAAGTCCTCAACCCAAGAAGGCTCTTTAATAAACGAGGCTTCAAGATAAAATGTCCCAATATTTTGCAATTCAACTTTGCGCCCAATTTTTTTTATAATAGCATTTTCATCATTGATACCATCTTTGACTAGATAAATTGATAATTTATTGGTCTTACTCATGGCCTATTCATTTATTAGTACAAAACTTCTAATTGTATCTTCACTTTTAGTGCACAATGCATCCATAAGTGAAACAATAAATACACATTTTGTCTTCAATAAAAATCTCCTCTACGATTCTCTGACAGTGAGACTAATATAGTAAAATTATCTGATGGTTATTTAAATGGCCCGGATTTTTGCATGTTGTTTTCAGAGTTTAGTCAAAATTTGGGGCTCTTTGGCATTAACAGTTGGTTATGTGTAAACGGTAAATAGCAGTACAACACTTTTGGTAAATAAGAATGCAGCACCTGAGTCAAGTTTTAATTAATTGTTTATTCTGTGATTAATCTGGCCCCTAACTGAACCAGTAACTCCGAACTAAATTGAGTTATCGGCTTGTCTTTTTTGTCTTATTGTAAACAGTTAATAAAAACCTTTAATCATTTGACCACCAGATAATATTCTTTCTTATCTTTCTAAGGCAATACGCTTAGGTAAGATCTGTGAGAATTTTTAATGAGAGAGAGAGATAAGATCAACTGAAGGTGATGTTACCCACTGTAAATTGCTTGTAAAAAATTATAAAAGTAAGGATATAAACGTGTTAGCAAAAATGCCAAAACCAACATCATATGAAAGACACAAGAATTAGAGTTAGAATCATCCCTACTTTAGGAGATTTACCAACAAGTCCAAATCCAAAAGAAGATTTTTGGTTTCATATAAGCAAATCTATCCATACTGAGACCAATAATCCAGAGTATCTGGAAAGCAAATTCCGGAAAGATTTTCCAACTCAACTAAAAATCGATCTAAAGAAAAAATATATCAATGAACTTCGTGAAATTGAGAGTTCCTATAGGGTTGATTTTGAACCACGATATTTTGACAAAATGTTTTTTCACTATTTTGAAAAAGAAGGCAAGTTCAGAATTGACGACTATATGATGGGTATTTCCAGATTGCAGGAAATAAAAAATGAATACTTTAAAGAAAATAAGGAATATCAAGATTTACTAATGAAGTACTTACTTTCGACACAAATTGAATTTGGTGTACAAAACATACATTACTCCTCTTTAGGCTTCGACTTTCAAATAGAGCCTATTGAAAAAGTTATTCGGCTTTTCGATAATAATTTTGAATTATTCAGTATTTTCTTGAATTCTTATATCCCTCAAAGCTTTCAATCGAGTATTACTGATGATACAGATAGTCTACCAATTTCTATATCAATTGATTATCCCGAAACTTTAAAAACTGTATTTAACGAAAAACCTAAGACTATCATATCATCAAAAAGATCGGAGAATGCTGAACTAGTAAAACCGGATAAATGGGACAAAGCAAAATGGATTTGGTCATTAGCTAATGGTAGTTTATTAGTCCCTGTACTTTTATCGCTTTTGGTTTTATATATTGCATTCAATAAAATTGAAAAAGTGAACGAGATTCGTGAGCAGAATTTCAAAACCATACAAGCTGAGAACAATATGATAATTTTAAACTATATGGATTTAATCAAAATCCAAAATGTCACTTTCAAAGATATTATTGCTATCAACAAAACTGATACAATAAAATAAGGAACTTTTGCTAACAGTTCGGTATATGCAACCGCCTTCTGTGCCGCGAATACTTCACGGCCACAGCGACAAATTAGTAATGATGGCACAGGCTGGTCCAGCTGACGCGGGGCTCTCTCTTATGGTGTTGCGGTTTTTGCCTATCCAGACAACTTTAATACGAAAAGAATAATCCAACACACAATCACAAGTGCAAAAACAAACGTCACCGCGCTGCCGCGGCTGCAGCACCTACCGCCAAAGGTTATCGGCACCATATACTGACAGTGACAATACCAGAAGTAAAAAATACCGAAAAGTGATAGAAATATGAATACCTAAGCTAACAAAAGAGCTGCAACCCACCACCGTGAGCTCACATCCATTGTCTGTCAACTCCGACTGCATTGCAAGAGCCGATTAGTGAGTAGATAATCGGTAAGCATCCGGCGTAGTACATCTTTTTCAGTTGTCGTGGCTAAGTATTTTCAGCCAAAACATAAAAGATGATAAACGAATCAAAAAATCCGAATCTGATCAAGTCAAAAGGAGACAGGGCTTAGCATCTCCGCCTTTTACTCCAACGAAGGCATTCCTAAGTCCTCATTATAACCGGAATGCATCCAAAATCCGCCAGAATCTTCCAGCGGAATCCGGAATCGTCTAGAAAATTATCCGAATTCTTAATAACCTACTTGTTGAAATTAATTAATATAGACTTTTGCAGACCGAACGGTTGTTTTTTTGAAAATAAAAAAAATATCACTAAAGTGTCTCATTGGGCAATATGAAACTCTACAGAATGTTACATTCTCATATTCTCTTTCATAGTAATCACTACAGGATTAGTCTGCATTCAATTTCGACTTTAATATTAAACCGATAACATATTTTAGAAGATCGACACCTCTCTAGTGACTCATTTCCAATATACTTAGTAGTATTATCTTATTTTTACTACTTTTAATATTAAAATAATGCGGACCCCATTGCTAATTTACTTATAACTCAGAAATAATGAATATATCAGAACTGGGATTTCAGGTTAAAATTCATCGGGAGCACCTTGAAATTACTCAAAAAGACCTCGCTGATAAAATTGGAGAAGGCGTAAACAGATCTAACATAGCCCATTTGGAGCAAGGGAGAAAAATTCCATTCAAACCGGAAATCCTTGAAAAAATCTGTTTAGCAATTGAATTACCTAATGAAATTTGGCGACCTTTTACAAAAGAGGATTCTATCCTAAGACTAAATTTTGAAGCATTACTCTGCGAGTTGGTTGGTGAGACTGTATCTTCATTTGGGTTAGATTCAACAATTATCTTAGTAATAGAAAATAAAATTTCTTCACTTTTTAGATGCAATCATACAACAGAGCAGACTTTAGACAGCCTAAATAGTATCCTAATTTACTATGGGATTAAACCTATTTCAAAATATTTTTTTTCAGCATATTTAAAGAAAGATGCATTTAGAACCCTCTTAACTTTTGAATCAGCTATTCAAAACTTTTTGAAAGAAGCGATCAGACTATTCAGCACAATTTCTGACGCTTATATCCAAATGAATACAACTGATACAATTAAATTCCAAAGCATAAGGCAACCTTTAGAAAAGAAGAGCACAGAAAATTATTCAAATCGAACAGAATGGGATCGAATTCAAAACATTCCAAATGAAGATTTGCCATTTTTAGGTTATATCGCAGCTGACAAAGTAAAAAAAGAAGAAAATGAGAGAAAAGAGCTTGCTCAATTTCTACTTGACATAGTAACAGAAAGAGGTAAATCAACATATGATCTTGGTAATTATACTAATAAGAAAAAAAGACGGATGGACTCGTTATTAAGAAAGTTTAATTCCACAATACAAAATGGTCTTTTTTCACCTCTGTTTAATCCCGATATTCAAACACTTGAAAAGGAGGCTGAATTCATTGCACCTTCTCAGGGGCAAAATTTTGATAAAATGGAACAAACTCAACAAGTAGCATATCATAATTTATCGAATTATTTGGCAGCGGATTATATGGACATTTACGTCGCTACTTCAATGAGATCATTTGCAGACTTTGTCTCAGTTAACAATTTTGTCGAAAATCTTTTTAAACATCAAGATATTAGGCAATTAAAACTGAGATATTTCAATCCCACACAATCTTGGATTGAGGATAGAATTGCTAAAGGATTAGTAGAAGCATTGATGCTTAAACGATCTGATATCTGCATATATATGGCACAAAAGGAAGATACTTTTGGAAAAGATTCTGAAGCATCAGTAACTCTAGGTCAAGGGAAACCTGTGATTGTTTATGTTCCGAAATTGTTTTACCCAGAAAAAGATATTGATTCCGAGAATTTTGGTCTTTTAGAAAGGAATCAGCTTATAGAATTAATAAAAAAAGAATCAAAGGAAAGTAGTGATGAAATAGATGATCAGGAAGATATAGAAGCTCTCCATGCAACTTTGTTACATCTTAAAATATCAAAATTTGACGAAAGTGATTATAGAGCGATTGTAGTAAAACATTGGGCAGATTTTGATATTGAAAGTGAATTTGATAAAAGGATCGAAAAGACAGAACTCCCAAAGACAAAAAGTTGGTTTGATTCAATACTAAAAAATAATTCAGAACCAATGGATGAGAAAATGAAGCGTAATATTGAAGACCTGTTAGTTGCAACTGCGATGCGTTTTGAGAGAAGAGCAAAAATTTTTAGAGAAATTCACCCTCTTGCGCTTCAGGTTATTTTAAGTACAGGTGTACTCAATGGAATATTAGTAGTTCGTTCCATTGATTCCTGTTCTCTGCTTGTTAGGGCTCTAATCGAAAATAATCTTGATTTAAACTTAGAAGTGGATGATAATAATTACAAACTTATTGAAAAAACAACTTTCTCAACTATAAGAGTTATTTCAAAACATAAGCTTCTATCAAATTCTTTCAGTACATTTTACAAAAGCGTTTTATAGCCCTAAATTCCTTTATTATTATTTACAAGTAGTTAATACCTTTAATGAAAAAACGAATCACACCATTTTTACGATGGGCAGGCGGTAAAAATTGGCTAATTAAGCACCTTGATTCAATAATCCCCCAAAATGGATTCAGAAACTATCATGAGCCCTTTCTAGGGGGTGCCTCCGTTTTTCTTTCCTTACAACCACCAAAAAAATCTTTCCTCTCAGATTTAAATAAGGACCTCATTGACACTTATGCATCAGTTCAAAGTGATCCAGATAGAATTATTCAAGTATTAAGAACGTATAAAAACTCTGAAGATTTCTATTATTACTTACGAGATAAAGAGTTTCAAGATCCTATTGAAAGAGCAGCTAAATTTGTCTTCTTAAATCAGACATCATTTAATGGTATCTATAGGGTCAATTTAAAAGGAGTCTATAATGTTCCCTTTGGGCATCGAACAAAAGATTTTTTGGAACCTGAAATACTTCGGCAAGTAAGCAACTCCCTCAGAAAAGCAACACTATTCCATGGTGATTTTTCATTAACTCAACAGAATATAAAGAAAAATGACTTCGTTTTTCTTGATCCTCCATATACTGTTTCTCATAATGACAATGGATTCATAAAGTATAATCAAAAACTATTCTCTCTAGATGACCAACAGAGGCTTAGTAATTTAATAGATTTCATTAAACGAAAGGACGCATTTTACTTACTTACAAATGCTGCCCACTCAACCATTCTTGAAATATTTGAAAAAGGAGACTTACTAATACCACTTCAAAGGGCAAATTTAATCGGCGGGACTAATTCGAAACGTGGCCATACAACAGAGTATATTTTCACCAATTTTAAAAATAGAGGTTAAATGGAAGAAATTAAAGAACAGTTTCTGGACAAGTTTACTAATCCAAGCAACTTAAGAAACTTGATTTCAACTCGTACTAATCAGTATTTAACAGAAAGCATTCTACCTGAGTTAGTTGAAAGATATTCCAAAGAAGGTTATGAGGTAGAAAAAACTTTTAAAACCAGAGTAAGAGTCAAAAAACTTAAACCTTTTGATATTGCATTCGAGGACGAGGTGTGGGCTACAATTGCCAACTTAGGTTTTAAATACCTCAATAAGGACAGAAATTTTAAAATGCCATATTCAGAAGATTTTTCCTTAACTCAACAAATTGATGTATTTGCAGCTGACGATGAAACTATCTTAATAATTGAATGTAAAGCCACTGATGGTGAACCAAGAAAAGGAAATTTTAAAGAGACAATTGAGGCATATGCCGGAATGAAAGAAGGAATTCAGAAATCGATAAAAAAATTGTTCCCGGAATCAAAACATAAAATCAAATTTATACTTGCCACCAAGAATTACTTTCTCTCAGAACCGGACACAGAACGACTTCAAAACTTTGGAATATTACATTTTGATGAAGAAATTCTTAAATACTATCAAGACCTGACCAAACATCTCGGATTATCAGCTCGTTTTCAACTTCTTGGAAACTTGTTCGCAGGTCTTGACATCCCAGAATTACAAAACAAAATACCAGCCATAAAAGGTAAAATGGGCGGATATACTTACTATTCTTTTTCAATTGAACCCGAAAAACTACTTAAAATAGGTTATGTGCTCCACCGGAATAAAGCAAATAAAAAATTGATGCCAACGTATCAACGATTAATTAAAAGGTCTAGACTTAAATCAGTACAGGAATTTGTCGAAGATGGAGGTTTCTTTCCAAACTCAATTATTATTGATATTAATACAGATGGGAAGGATCTTAAATTTGAAAAAGCAAACACACAGGTTGAAGAATCAATTTCAAAAATAGGGATACTTTATCTCCCAAAACAATATCGCTCAGCTTTTATAATTGATGGTCAGCATAGGCTGTATGGTTATGCAAATTCCGAATATAAGTGCAAGAATTGTATTCCTGTTGTAGCTTTTTTAAATTTAGCTCGACAAGAACAGGTTCGACTTTTTATGCAAATAAATGAAAATCAAAAAGCTGTACCTAAAAACTTACGGAATACACTTAATTCAGATCTCCTATGGGACTCTGAGAATATCAATGACCAGATACGAGCTCTGAAGCTTCAACTTTCCCAAGACCTCGGGGAGGAAAAATCTTCACCCTTATATGATCGTGTGATTGTTGGAGAAAACCCAAAGACATCAACTCGATGTATAACAATTGATTCTATTAAAATTGGATTAGATAGAAGTAACTTTTTTGGTCTATTTGGTAAGAATTCGATAAAGATAGATGGTACATTCTATAAGGGTAATAATGATGATACATACGATACCTTCTTCCCTTTTATTCAAGGTTGTTTCCAATATGTTAAGGATAAGCTACCAATTGAATGGTCAAAAGGTGAAAATGATAACGGATTCCTGGCAATAAATGCAGGTATTGAAAGTCTAATTCGAATTTTTAGTGACATTGTCGATTATTTATCATCCGTAGATAAAATAAAACCAAAAGCACAAAAATCAGAGGTTATACTAACTGAGGTAGCGTATTATCTTGACCCTATGATACACCATCTGGGAAGTCTGCCACTTGAACAGCGGTTAGAGCTTAGAAAAAGCTATGGAATTGGAGGCAGAACAAGATATTGGAGAATTTTACAAAAATCTATTAATCAATCGAGACCTGAGTTTTCTCCTTCTGGAATGCTTAAATACTGGAACGACGAAGCTAAAAAGTATAATGAAGAATCATTTAAGATAATCCGTGATCTGGAGACAAATTTAAAAAAAGATTTTAAAAGTAGGCTTTATACACTTTATGGGGAAGATTGGTTTAAAACTGGTTTACCCAAAGTGGTATATGATGATTCAATTAAAAGGGCCAGTGATAAGAATTACGAAGCTAAAACAAAAGCTGATGAAGTTGAACCTTGGGATCAACTGAACATTATAGATTACAGAAAGATTGCGACTTATGGACGAAATTGGAGCGAACTATTTGAAAAACATTATACAAAACCTGGCGAAGAAAAGATTTCTGGAGGGAAAGACTCTAAAACAGCTTGGATGCAGAAACTAGAACGAATTCGTAATGAGAATTTCCACTCTTATAGCGTAAAAGAAGATGAATTTCAATTTCTTCAAGAACTATATGAATGGCTTATTGAAAGAAGAATTGAAAGTGATATTGAGTAGAAACCTTTCTTCAATGTAAGCCTCCGATTAAGGACGACTTGATTTATACATTTCTTCACTAAGGATACAACTTGTGAACAATTCTGCCAACCAGGAGCAACTTGGTTCAAAGTTGGCCTTTTTTATTCAAAATAGTCCCGGATTGGGTCCTTTACGCCTGATTTGGGTTGAGTCTTGTCCAGCGGCTCGTAAGAAGCTCAGTAAGAGCATCCTGATTTTTCTCACATTCAGATATGCGCACAAGCACGTCCTCCATCCATTGTCTCGGATCAATAAGTATTCCGGGCGATACTGTACAATTTATTTCAGTGTTAAGTGTACAACTGATTCCGGAGTAAAATGTACAATAGGTATAATTAAAAGGGATTGATTTGTAATGTCAGCACCAGTAATTCTTTGTACTTTTGATTATTAATCGATTTTAAAACGAGTTAGTTGCAATAATCCTGCCCTTAGAAATGAAAGATAAAGCAATATTTATTTTATCAGGCCTCACTTTAGAAGAAGAAATATGTTTTAAAATTGGAGCTTTCTCATACAGAATAGCCAAACTCACTCGTGATATTGAAGAGTTGGTTGGCTTTATTGACCGTAATGAAAAGACATTCCTTTGCATAGAGGGAGCATCAAGTAAAGAAGATTTCTTAGAAATGGCTCAGGATATAAAGAATCTTCTATCTCTTGCTGTAGGTAAAAGGATAATTTTTAACAAACAGTTTTACTACGATAAGACTAATTTAGAATCTATTTCTAGAAAAATGGCGGCTTCAATTAACGAAGGACAACCAATAATACCGAATTCTAATATAGATAAATACCTTCTACAAGTTTTAAATAGGTACTCTAGCTTTTCAAAAGGTGATAAAAGCCAATTCTTTGCATGTACCGATTACTTGAATCAAACAAAAGACGGTTTCATTGAAGATAGAGTTCTCCACACAGCAATTGCTTGGGAATCTTTAGCTGAGTATCTAAAAGTTAAATCCGAACTTCCAACACATTTGTTAGAATTAAGATCATTAATAAAAACTACATTAAGTGGATGGAGAACTAAAAATACCGACAATGATTCAAATGGAGATCTTGGTTCTAGAATTCTAGCTGCTATTGATAGAGAAAAATTACTAGATAAACTCCTCAATTTATCGACTCAATTCCATCTTAACTATAGTCTATTAAGCATAGACTTTTATAAATTGAAAGAGCTCCGTAATTCTGTAGCCCATTCAGGAAGAATTAGTATTTCAGGTTCGGAAGCTTACGGAATAATGGAACCAGCGATACGAGGTTTACAGATAATTCTATTAACCTGGATTGGGTATTCTGGTTTAATAAATTCACATCGTGCCGGATGGAAAACAATAGAATCAATAAATACCTTCTACGTCCAAACGTAAGCATCCGGCGTAGTGCATCTTTTTTCAGTTGTTTTGGCTGAGTATTTTTCAGCCAAAACATAAAAGATGATAAACGAACCAAAAATTCCGGATATGAACAAGAGTAAGCATCTGGTGATTGACAATAGAAGCTATATCTTGAAATAATTACCAAAAGAGTGATAACTTCCTCACTATTAATCGGGAATGCCAATTATTGAATAAATTTGTTGGCAATAATCCAATTTATACAACATGCGAGATAAAATTTGGTATGAAATGATGCACGTAAAGTATGGTGACACGTATTTAGCGTATTATCTTTTCAGGCAAAAGACTAAAAAAAAATGGTTTAAAATTCTGACATTAGTGTTTTCAGTTAGTGGTGTTCTCGGATGGAAATTTTGGGAAGGATTTCCTGTCATTGTATGTGTACTTATTTCAGTAATTCAACTTTTCAATCTTGTGGAAAACCATGTTATAATAAGTGAAAAAGAAACAGAAAAGGTAAGCACACTTCGTAACAAATATGTTTTATATTTCAACAGACTTGAAAAGATTTGGATTGACTTTGATGAAAATAGATTAAACGAACAAGAAACAACGGAACAGTTTTATCAACTTAGGGGACTTGGATTAGATATTGAAGCACTTGATAAT
>JGI20214J51088_10002496_pt1 | contig 12232 bp, 11 predicted proteins | sample WetSurMetagenome_FD_51088 | JGI IMG/M metagenome (IMG submission 51088)
GCAACGCCGGTCTTTTTGTCCTGTTTTATCATTTCATTGATAAGGGTCACAAGCACCCTGACTCCGCTTGCACCGATGGGATGACCAAGCGCTACTGCCCCGCCGTTCACATTCACCCTGGCCGGATCAAGTCCCAGTTCATTTAACACGGCAACCGTTGACCCGCTGAATGCCTCGTTGATCTCGAACAGGTCAACATCGTCCTTTGTTATCCCTTCCTTCTTGAGGCATTTGGGAATAGCCCAGATGGGTGCGACAAGGACATACTTCATGTCGATGCCGTAGGATGCCTGAGCGCCAATGGTTACAAGGATCTTGCAGCCCAGTTCCTCAGCCTTTTCTCTGGACATCACAACAACAGCCGCTGCTCCATCGCTGATGACAGATGCATTTCCCGCCGTGCCCTTTCCACCCTTCTGAAAAGCTCCGGACATCTTTGCAAGGGATTCATAATCTGTGTCCCTGGGACATTCATCCTGATCGAAAATTTTGGGCGCGCCTTTTTTCTGGGGGATCTCCACGGGCATGATTTCATCCTTGAATCTACCGGACCTTATTGCCTGCATAGCCCTTCGATAAGATTCCGCGGCATACCTGTCCTGGGCCTCTCTGCTGATATTATATTTCTCGGAGCACAGTTCATTGGATATCCCCATATGGAAATCATTCACGATATCCCAGAGCCCGTCATGGACCATGTGATCGAGAGCCTTTGCATTATTCATTCTGTATCCGTTGCGTGCTTTTTCCAGATAGTAGGGGGCGTAACTCATATTCTCCATTCCCCCTGCAACAACAATCTCAGCATCTCCACACTGGATGGCCTGTGCTGCCAGCATAACTGCTTTCAGTCCCGAGCCGCATACCTTGTTTACGGTAATGGCCTCCACTTCCCACGGCATCTGTGCCTGCACGACTGATTGCTTTGCTGGATTCTGTCCATAACCGCAGGGGAGAACCATCCCCATGATGGCCTCATTAACCATCTCCTTTTTTATCCCGGCGCGTTTCACCGCCTCCTCAATAACCATGGCTCCAAGCTTTGTGGCTGGAATCTCCCCCAATGAACCATTAAAATTGCCCAGGGGTGTGCGAACGCCGCTTACGATAACTATTTCTTTCATGAGTTGTTCTCCTTGATTCTAAAAATATTGAGCCATACAGGCCCGTTGGACGTCAGGGGAGTATAGGGGAATAGAAATTAGGTGTCAATTAATGATTTTATTTTTTGACACAAAGAGATAGTTGAATTTAATCGGTAAGATAACGCTGGAAAGGGGAAGTCATTTCGGGCTATTTGAACAGTTATTTCGCCTCTAAAACCTTCCTGCTGAAAAGTTCTTTAAACAATTCGACTCTTTTTTTATTAATCCCCATATCACCTCGTCCGACCCTGGATGCAGAGCGGATATGGATTATTCTCAGGGCCGGATCGACCCTGATTTCAAAATCATCCACGAATCTGAAGATCCGAGACGAAAAGGTTGCTGCAATATAATTATTGCCTTCAGAATGAATCGTGCCGCACATTTCTCGAATTATATCTTTCAGGATGGGTAAAGTTTCAAGAGTACTGTCATGGGAGAGAATTATCGCCTTCACCTTGAGCTGCTCTGAATAGCCTGGTGCAGGCGTTCCACCAGGGCATGATTATAGCCGTGAGAAGTCATATTGGCGGTAACGCGTCCTCTTATGGGGAAGCCAAGCAGATAAAGGTCTCCAATGATGTCCAATATCTTGTGACGCACAAATTCGTCGGGATACCGGAGCTCAGTGTTGATGACCTTGCCTTCGTAAATAATGATGTGAGAATTGAGATATCCTCCTCCTACCTTCCCAAGTTTCTGGGCCATTTCGATATTCTCAAAGGTGTTGAATGTGCGGGCAGGGGCTATTTCCTTTGCAAAAGACGTCTTCTCAGGATTGAAGGTGAGGCTCTGTTCGCCTATGGGAGGAGGGTAGTCAACCCTCATTGATATTTCGAACCCGTCAAAGGGCTCTGCATAGAGATGCTTTTCATGTTTCTCCTCTTTTCCCACTCCGAGCTTCCGGAGGATAACCGCAACCTTTGTGCGGGCCTGCTGTTCCTCTATCCCTGCCTGTTCTATGAGATCACAGAAGTCCCTGGCAGAGCCATCTATGTTCGGCACTTCGTCGTCGACCTTTATGAGCACGTTGGTTATGCCATACATGGAAAGAACCGCCATCAGGTGTTCAACGGTTCGCACCTGCTGCCTGCTGTTGTCCAGGGTGGTGGAATTGGCAGAAAAGNTGTTGCCTGAGAGAGTTGGGGGAAAATTCTCCAGTGAGGTTATAAATCCATGGATGGTTTGACCGTCGAGAGTTTGAAAAACGATCCCTTCATTTATCCCCAGGGGGCTAAGGATAATGCCGGTGTTCCTGCCGCTCAGGAGCCCTATGCCGTTAAGTACAACATTCCCCCGGAGAGTGCGCTGAGGTTCAGGGGAATCGACTAGCTCCACCATGCCCGGGGGCATCAAAAGGTCTGAATTGACGACCTCAAACCGCCTCTCCGAAGGCAGGGCTGCGCCGCTTCCGGATGGTTGATTTTTAAGGGCAGAATTCACCTTGTCGAGTAAAACCTCCAGGTGCAGCGGTTTTTCCAGAAAATCATAGGCGCCGGCCTTTATGGCTGTAACTGCCGCCTCGATGCCGGCATGTCCGCTCATCATGATGATGGGGAGTTCGGGGAACCGGTCATGCAGCCGTTTCAGAAGCTGCAAACCGTCTGTGCCCGGGAGCCAGATATCCAGAATGACGAGAGATGGCTCCATGGTATCGAGCCTTTGCCAGAAGCTCTCGGCATCAGGAAATACCATGGTCTGATACCCTTCATCCATCAGTATGCTTGCTACTGTGGAACAGATGGAAGATTCATCGTCTACTATACAGATAGGTTTCATATCGTTATTGTCCGAAAATAAATTTTTAGCATGAATTTACAGTGGGCCTGCCGCCAGAAGGGTGCTATGACAGCATGGAAGGCCCCTTTATGTGAATCCGATAATGTCAGGGCATGTTAACAAAAGCTAAAACCGAAGGCAAGCTCCTTCGCCAAAGGCTTGGCGGCTCATAAATCCAGACGATGCCAGGTTCTCTTCGTTGATGCCCCACATGATCAAAGGCCGGAATTTTTCAAGGCAGGCTTCTGTGCTCGAACCAATCTGTCAATTTGCGGGTAACGCCCAAACTGCGGAGGCGGTAATCGATGGCATCCTGGTTGCCCCACACCACCCAGGATAAGTTGCCGCCGGTTATTTGCGACTCTATTTCTTTGCAGTAAAGCCCGAGACCACGCTGCACATAGAATCCGTATGTCCGGCAAACCACCGGGCGGTGGGCATATACAAGGCATGCTCCAATCGAACGGTCCAGAAGAGGACAGACGATGGGGTGCGACGGCTGCTCAGCAAACGCAGCGATGTTCTGTTCGATTTCCCGAAATTGCGCCGGGGACAATGCGGCCAGTCCTTCCCACAGCCTGTTCCATTCTGCCGCTGTGAGCTGTGGGACATCGGCAAGCTGTCGGCAGCAGCTGTCGCAACCCAGGCGGCATGGCCAGTCGAACTGGTCACTTTGAATAGCCTGGACGCGCTCTTCAATATCGGCATGAAGTTGAGCGAGTGTATCCATCCGGGACCCATCTTTTAAAACTCATTTATTTTATATCCACTGAGAACGCGCCCCAACCCCATTACTCAAACTGTCGTCTGAATTCTTGAAACGTCCGTTTCAAGTCATCCAGTTCCAGGGACAGGGCTGCGATCTTCCCTTCAAGGGCCTCTATCCGCGCCGTTTCAGCCGCGGCATCCTGAGTGAGAATAGCTTGACTGACGGGAGCAGCATGGGCGGTCTCCTCCGGTTGCCCGCACATCAGGTGGCAGTAGCGAGCCTCCTTTTGTCCCGGCAGTCGCGACATCCTGAATGCAAGGCCCAGTCCACTCAAAGTTTCAAGTGTATCGGCAACTTCATTAAGGCTGTTAAATGTGCACAGCCTCTCAGTACGTATCCGTATTTCACCGACTGTCTGCGGACCACGCAGCATCAGAACACACATCACAGCAGCTTCCTGGCTGTTAAAATTTCGATCCCGGTCGAAGCGCTCTTCATGTTTTGTCGCCCGGCTTACATTACATTCCAGGGCCAGCTGCTTTTTCCTAAGGCCGTCAAGGGCCCGAAGCACGGTTTCTTCGTCATAAGCCACCATGGGATCGCGATTCGATTTCTGGTTGCAGGCATTCACAAGCGCGTTTAGTGTCAGGGGATAGTATTCTGGCGTTGCCATTTTTTTTTCCATCAAACACCCCAGCACACGCACCTCTTCATTGCTAAGGACACTATCCATATAAAAACTCTCCTGTTAATCGGTTTCTTGTAATCATTCTTTATTGTATATTACTGGCGTTTTATTTTTCCATTTCTGCCATAAATTATCATTTGTCAACAGTTCCACCATGAAATGGCTCACATTAATTCTGCTCGTCTTACCTGAATTAAAAACCGGACTTCTTGTCTTTGATTCCCATATTTCATAATCACTTTTATTCTCTTCATCAAAAAGCGAATCAGGGCGAACAGCCACCCATTCAAGCATTCTTGATGCTCCTGATCCATAGACAAGATGATCCCCTGCACGGATATTGTCTCTGTGGGGAGGCAGAATAATTTCTAATAATGAAAAGATCAGGTTTTCTCCTGATGTATTTTTTTCTCCCTGTTTTTTATTTGTATATGCCGTTGTGCTCATTAAAATAAACTTCTTTGCGGTTTCAGACGATGAAGAGGCGTCAGTAATCTTTTTTACAGCATTTACAACGAGGTTATGTGGTTTCCCCAATATGCCTTTAAAACTTATATTATGACCAAGGCAACATACAATTGAATCGCAGTCCAGTATAAGCTTTTGAATCTGATCCGCATCAAGATCATCTACATTGCCTTTCACAATTTCAATATTTTTATTTTCGGCTATTTTTACGGGTATAACGGCGGCTTCACGCACTACAATCCTGGCTGATAAATTTCTTTCCAATAATTGCGAAACTACCAATTTACCTGTTGCGCCGCTGGCGCCAAATACCAGAGTTTTCATTTCAGCACCTCATCCGTTATTCAATAAGGCCATAAAGCAACTTTATCTCATCTTCCCAGATGGATGGATCTGGTGTTTCAAGGACCATTGGAATATCGTCAAACCGCGGGTCATTCATGATGAATCTGAAAGGCTCAATCCCCAGGGATCCTTTTCCGATACTCTCGTGTCTGTCTACCCGGCTCCCGAAAATTTTTTTCGAATCATTCAAGTGCATGGACTTAAGGTATTTGATCCCAACAAGCGTGTCAAACACCTGGAGGGTGTTTTCAAAAGCCATTGCAGTCTTTATATCATATCCTGAAGAATAGACATGGCAGGTGTCCAGGCACACACCTATACGGCCCTTGTCCCTGACGCTCCCGATGATCCGGGCCAGGTGTTCGAATCGATGCCCCACATTGGTTCCCTGGCCGGCGGTATTTTCAATTACTGCAGTGACGCCGGCTGTCTGGTCCAGGGCCAGATTGATAGATTCAGCGATCCGTTCCAGGCAGAGAACAGGATCGATTTTATTCAGGTGACTTCCCGGGTGGAAGTTTAGGTATTGAAGGCCCAGCTGTTCGCAGCGCTGCAGCTCCCCAAGAAAGGCACTCCTCGATTTTTCAAGGCCATCTTCTTCAGGGTGCCCAAGATTGATCAAGTATCCGTCATGGGGGAGGATATGCGCAGGATCATAGCCAGAGCTTTTGCAGTTTTCCTTGAACTGGGTGATGTTTTTGCCGGAAAGAGGCTTTGCCATCCATTGCCTCTGGTTACTGGTGAACATGGCAAAGGCCTTTGCGCCAATACTTTCTGCGTTTTGAGGGGCATTTTCCACACCCCCGCTGATGCTGACATGGGCTCCGATATACTTCATTTTTTCCTTTTATGTAAAATTGGGACGTAGCTCGTAGTCGGGTTGAGAAACGAAACCCGACACATGACTACATGCCTTCCCGTAGAAGTTCAATATTTTTTGTAGGGTTAAAAAACAACTCCAGCTTATATTTGACCAAAAAAAATTTCCACCGGTTATATGAGACTACCGATATTCTATATCATGGATTACAACGTACTCTTTGTAAAGTCGGGTTTCGTCCCTCAACCCGACCTGCGAGACTTTTAATAATGGTTTAGCGAATAAGAAAGAATGTACCATTTGCTAACGGTATAACACCTTTCTAATATTGATAAAAGACAAGACAAAATTCGATAGATGGCTAAGAGCTTAACTTAGCTCAAAATATCATCACGAAAAGTCAAGCAGGGGAAGCCTTTCCCTTTGAATTAAAGAACTTATATCATGATAAGATGAATGTATTAGAAATTAAAAGAGGGGAGATTTCAATAGAAACGTTGAATTAATTGGTAAGGATTCCAAGGGGTCCGGGATTCAGGTTCATGTGGATGAATTGAAACCTTACCTTAATTGGGGCTTTCCTGCAAAAAGAATTCACCGACATTTATTCCAAGGCCGGAAGGGTGGATGCTTCTTACTATGTTCAATGGGAAAGTGCCATCCTTCAAGGTTTGTCTTGAAAGTGGAAACAACTCGCCTCGGCACAGGCCTCCCTTGCCGTCATCCGGCAGGAGCATGATAAGCGGCATATCCCGCCTGGCTTTTTCAGGATAATCTGTGACCAGGGCGACTCTGCCATCATTTAATTCAACAATAGATCCGATTGGATAAATGCCCATCATATGAATGAAGCGTTTTAACAGGATCAAATCAAAACTCCTGCTCCCCTCACTCCACATCTTCCTCAACGCCTCTTCAGGTGTAAACGACCTTGGTCTGTAAGCCCTTTCTGCTGTCAGGGCCTCATAGACATCGGCGATTCGAAGGATCTTCCCCATGAGGCTTATCTTCTTCATGAAATGCGTTTTAGGGTAGCCTGTCATGTCAGGATTCAAATGGTGCTCAAACGGACCCAGGATAATCTTTGACCTCATTTTACTGTCTGCATTTAGCCTTAGAATCTTTCTCACGCCCAACAGAGGGTGCCTTTGCATGTCCTTCCATTCATCCTCGCTTAATACGCCCTGTTTGTGCAAGACCTCTATGGAGACGCCGACTTTTCCGAGGTCATGAAAAAGCCCGCACATGGAAAGGCACTCTAGAAGGACATCCGGCATGCCTATATGTCTTCCAAGGCAGGTCGCCAGCAGCGAAACATTTACCGAGTGCGTATAGGTGTAGTCATCATAATCCTTTATAGTGGCGAGCCCTAAAATAAGAGATGTATCTTCCTGGATAAGATCTACTATGGTTTGAGCGAGACGCCTTGCCTTGCGAACCCCTGCAATGCCCTTCGATGCCTTATCGGCCACCTCTTTCACTGTGTCCAGGGCGCAAAGATAACTGTTTTTTGCCCGCTCATGACGTTGCATCCCGGTTCCATCTCCGGCGCCCTGTGCTTCATCATCCTGTCCTGTATAGAGCTGGACCCATGAGAGGGCATGGCCAACCAGTTTTCTGTCAAGCCACTCGGCGGGGTTTTCATGTTTTACTGAATCATCAAAAAGGCGAATAAACATCATAAGATCCGATGCTGAGGCCTTTTTTGAAGTGATTAAAAATTGCAGGCCGCTCACATCTCTTCTGGAAAAATACTTCAGCAGCTGGTTGATGACCCCTGCGGCATCTCTGTTATAGGGCAATTTTTCTCCGCCGATATGAAACCTGCCTCGCCAGATCTGGAGCTTCAGGTCTTCCTCCCTGGTTGTCTCATTGAGAATGTCTTTGAATTTTTCAAGGCTTTCCCTGATCAAATGATTATTATCATTATGTATCCTTGCGGCATGGATAAGATGAAACAGGGTTTTAAGGAAGGTTATTCCGATGTCCCCCTGGTGTAATCTGTCTTCATTTGCCATTGCCTTCTTGACTCCTTAATTATGCACTTCCTGCCTGGCTGTTTTGACAATGTTCCTCACTCCGGGGTACAGACATCTTCCAGCCACGTTTAAAGTCTTTTCTGCTTCCGGTAATCCAAGCGATGCAAGCGCCACTGCGGCGCCTTTTCGATTCATGGTCCTTTTTTGACCGGGAATCCAGGCTCCTTTTAGAAGGGTTTCTTTAAGAAATGGGACAGAACGCATCGAGCCGCACTTGCCAAGGGTCTTATAACACTGGAGCAGATGACTTTTGTCATTGTTGCTGAATTTTATTTTCTGGAGATATGAAATTAGAAGCTCTTCAACGGTATCATTCCTCGATTGCCCCAGTTGTATAAGAATCAACTGTCGTATGGACTCATCCTTATCATCGATCAGATTAAAAATATCCTTTGAATGTGCAGCGTGCCTCTTGAAGATGTTCCTGATTGCCTCATGGCGCACCCTCGCGGATGGGTGATGAGATAATTTTGTCAGATATTTCAGTGATTGCCCATCTTCCATTTCGACAATTAAAGGAATAAGTTTTTCCACAAGTTTTTCATCAGAATTGAAAAGTATCTTTTCCAGGTGATGAATATTCTGTGAAGCAAGGGAAATAATTGAATCAATAAGCAGCTGTCGAAGAGATACATGCTGAGGTTGTGAAAAAAGCAGACAGAGTGTATGAACCGCCTGTGGGTTAAGGAGTCTGAAAATCTCTGAGAGCGTTCCGGCATCATTGGGATCCAGACTCTTCCAGACATCTTTCAGATGTGTGAGAGTTTCAGGCCCTGAAACCGTTTGAAAAAAATCATCCAGCAGCGCTACTGCCCATGGTAAATCCGTTTTGCATATTTCATGGATATATTGCAAGCCCTTTAATATTTTAAGCGAGACCTGAAATTCCTTTCGATCAAGCGATCCGGTGAATTCCTCTAATAGCACTTCAAGGATTATATTGAAGTTCTCCTTTTCCTGATGCTGGAGAAGGCTGTCCAGCAATGCATCCAGATATGAAGTGTGATCAGCTTCTTCCTCTGCATGGATCATCTGTTTCAAGATATTCAATTCGTCAGGAGTAAGAACCAGTGCACCTGGATCGATAGCCGGGTCTTCAGGGGATTTTCTTTCAACCAGATTTTTTTCTCTGAACTGCGTATCCCCGGACTTTCCAGAGGCAAGAATAGACGCTCCGTCTCCTGCCTCCTGTCCGCCGCCCCAGAAGAATTCGGCGACTTCATATTGCATATGCGGGAATTGCGCCTCCCAGAAGGCTGTAACGATGTCTCCTTCGGGTTCTGCCGACAGTTTGGAATAACTGTTGATAATTGTTAAAATGCTATCGACTTCTGACTGTTCAATTCCCTCGTTAAATTCCAGCCATCGTATTCCATCCCTGAAAAGTGTAAAATGTAACGTTCCTTCATCGGGAAGACCTGAAGAGATTACTTTACCATTAGAAATGATTTGCTCTCTCTCGATTACCATTTTAAAGGTCCTGTATTCCTGAAGGAATGCAGTAAGCTGAGCGTGAAAATGATTTATGGATTCTTTGCAGATGTTATGGCCGTGTGGGTAAAGTGACAGCTTTTTGCAGGCAAGCATGAGACCGGCAAAAATTTTTTTTGCCGCACCCAGTTCTTCTGCAGAACATGTGTTTTCTATCAACGAGGCTTGTATGTTTTGAACGTTCATGGCCGAACCATAAAAATAAAAGACAGAAATATGGAATGCTGCACCATTTCAATCAACCTTTTGGGTTTACCCGAATCAGAAGTGCGCTGAAGTATGCAGTGATATTTCAAAAGGAATTTAGTCGAAGCCGACCTGCGTTCCATTCTCGATAGTTGTCTCCTGGTGTGAAGGGATATTGCTCCCACGCAACGTCCTATCTTCACCAAGGCTCATACGGGACTGGCCTGCCTTATATCGGCGCTGTTTTGTCCAGCTTCAATCCTGCATCACAGGATGAAGGTTTTAGATCCCCGAGACAATACCTCAATGAACACAGCAAGATCTTCGCAATATTCCATCGAATAAAGTCAAGGTTGAGTTTGAGCAGTAACGCAATTATTTTACGAAAAAATAGACCATTGCTTAAAGTGTAAGGGCATGGCTACAATATGTCATCGTCAGAATGAGCTATAATCTTTAAAAAAAACGGCGAACCGAGGGACTGTCGGTAAATAAATAAGTAAAATATTTGGTTATGGTCAAATTCCAAAACGGAAACATGCGTGTATGGTTGTTATCCGAGGACAAAGGGAATCGGCAGCTTGCGTTTGCCGGAAACTTTTTTTCCGTTTGCCTCTCCGGGTGCCCATGCAGGCATGGAATTGACCAGACGCAGCGCCTCGGTGTCGCATGCCCTGTGAAGGCTCTGGACTACTGAAGCTTCGGAGATGTGGCCTTTTATATCTATGGTAAATTCTACAATTACTACGCCCTGTATCCCCATTCTTGTTGCCACCGCGGGATATTTCAGATGTTTTTCCAGCCATTTAGCAAGGGCCTTGTCTCCTCCCGGAAATTCAGGCTGTTTGACAGTCGGATCCGGCTCAGGCGCTTTAACTTGAACAACCTCTTCCACATGCGGCGGAGCAATTACTTCAACTTCACCTTCTTCAGCGCCCTGGACTTCGGTATCAGTGGGGGTGTCGATATTATTCCGGACTTCTTCAATGGTGGGCATTTCCTCTTCTTCAATAACCTCTTCCTGGACCACCTTCGGGGCTACATATTTCTGGATCTTTTCCTGAACGACAGGGATGGNCCTTTGAGGCACGTATATCTTTTCAACAGGCGGAGGCGGAGCGAGCTGGGAATAGTTGATAACTGTAACTTTTTTCGAGGTGTTCAGCTCATTTTTTTCCTTGAACATCAGGGTGGATACTATAAATGATAAAAACAGTATAATAACGATAAGGGCAGAAACCGTCAGAATGTGGGGATAATTGTGTCTCAAGAGATAGGCGCCGTAATCCTTGTTTCTGTACTCAAAAACTATTTCATCCCAACCGACATTCAATATGCTCATAATTTTATCATGCTTCCTTTTTTAATTCCGCTTAGTATTTTCCCTTAACAATATAGACGTAGAAGTGATGATAAAGTTTCATAAAAATTTTACTATTTAATACGTAAAACATACCAAATATTTTTTAACTTTTTATACATGACTTTTATTTTCGAGTATTTAGTGTGTTTCGCGGTTGAAAAAGAGGTTAATTATGTATCTTCTTCCAAACATAGCTGGAATAAAGGTGACTTGCCTATTTTTGAATATGGGACTATTGTTTGGCAGGGCTGAAGGGTTGGAAGCGTCAATCTGCAACCCTTGGTAACTTGAAGATTAGAGAAGAGAATATTGATGATTAATATGAATATAAAAAAATTACTTAATGAACTGCCGGAAGGGGTTCAGCTGGTTGCCGCTGCCAAGACGCGAACTCCTGAAGAGATAAGGGAGGCCATTGACGCTGGCCTTCAGATTATCGGTCAGAACTATGTGCAGGAGGCGGAAAGGGCGCGATCTGCGATCGGCGATTCTGTTAAATGGCATCTGATCGGTCATCTCCAGAGCAATAAGGCCAGGGTTGCTGCCAGGCTGTTTGACATGATCGAGACCGTTGATTCCATCAAGCTTGCCACTGCAATTGACAGGGCCTGCAAGGAGATCGACAAGGTCATGCACGTGCTTATCGAGATCAACAGTGGGGAAGAGGAGCAAAAGGCGGGTGTGCTGCCTGAAGACGCAGCATCCCTTATAAAGGCAATCTCCGAATTGAAAAATGTCAGGGTTATGGGGTTGATGACCATGGGTCCATTCAGTTGCGATCCCGAGGAATCGAGGCCTTATTTCAAGCGCACCAGGGCCCTGTTCGACGAGATCAAGGCTATGAACATGCCCAACGTTGAGATGAAGTATCTTTCCATGGGCATGTCTGATTCCTACAAAGCAGCAATAGAAGAGGGCGCCAGCCTGGTCAGGATAGGCACAATGATCTTCGGGGAGCGCAGTAAAAAGTGAGCCAGTTTCCCTCAAAAGATATGAAGCGCTTCATGGGGAAGGCGATCCATGACTACAGCATGACGGAGGAGGGGGATCACATCCTTGTCGGTGTTTCAGGTGGAAAAGACAGCATGTCCCTCTTGTGGCTGTTGAGGGATAGACTTAAAAGGATGCCTGTTAAATATCGTGTTACTGCCGCCCATGTGAATCCCGGATTTGATTCCGAGTCAGCAGAAAAGATGCGT
>JGI20214J51088_10002497_pt1 | contig 12230 bp, 5 predicted proteins | sample WetSurMetagenome_FD_51088 | JGI IMG/M metagenome (IMG submission 51088)
CGTCAGATCTATTGTCTGATTATCAAAATCAAGTCCAGATATTGAAAGAGTATCATTTTCGAAATCACCATTAGGGGAAAGGCCTTGAGGGACAACAGGACTTGAAACATAAATGCTTATTTCGTCCTCCTCCCTGCATATTGCATTCCCGCTGCTGTTTTCATTTGTAACTGTCCACAGGTATTTATTCAATCCAATGGAAATGTTCCTGATATAAGTTGTATTTGCAGCATCATGTTCGAAATCACCTGATCCGAATCCGTCAATGTTTGTCCATTTTCCTTCTTCATATGAAAGTATAGGGTGAGCATCTACCTTAACAATATTATCAAAAGAGAATATTGATGTGTCCCGACCTGCATTGATAGTATCTATATCATTAAAGAATGAAATAAGTACAGAATCCTTTCTTACACACGTCCAATTAGTTTCCTCCCAGTAGAACTTCAGCGTTTTGCTCTTTTCAGTAAAGGATGAATCAATTTTAATACTGGTATTAAATAGTGAAGGTGTTGCCGATAATACTTCAGCCGGGAATGTCCATAATCCAGATCCGTCGCTGGGAACTGCAGCAAGAGTATATCCAAATCCGCAAACATCATCATCGGCGCCGGCATTGGTGACCGGGACTCTGTAAACCAAAGCATTTCGGGAACCTGTTTTTGAAGTTGCAAAGCAACCGTTTGCATCTTCAACGGAAAAAAGGGAGTAATTATAAGTAACTGATCCCGCTGTTGGCGATGGAACCCTGAGAATTGTATAATCAGCCGTCGAAATATTATTAACTGTTACCTGGGATGAGCTTCCTGTAGTTTCATTATAAACAATATTCCAGCTTGGAACTCCAGTAAGATGGACCTTTATCTCTACTTTTGATCCGCTGCAGATTGTTGTATCATTAAGTGTAGTTATTGAAGCTGTTGGTAATGGATTAATCCCGATTGTAACAACATTGGAAGTATCTATGCAGCAATCATATAGCCCTGAACGGATTATTCTCCTGTACCATGTTTCAACATTTAATACCGGGGGTGTATAGTTCTGTCCGTTGCTGGTTCCGGATGCTGAAGACCATGTGGAACCCGAGTTTGTGCTCTGCTGCCATAGCCACGTTGGAGTACCTCCTGCACCTCCTGTGAGAAGAGTTCCTGTTATTTGGGTTGGGTTAGTATTAAAACATACCACCTGGCTGGCTGAAATGATGTTATTTGTAATGGTTGGCAGAATAATTACTCTAATGCTGTTACTTTCACTTGTGCACAATCCTGAAATTACCTTTCTCCTGAACCATGTCGTTTGAGTTAGAGCACCGGGCTGGTAATTGATAAGTGTCCCTGCTGCAGCAACAGGAGAATAATTAGTGTTGTCGGTGGAATAATACCATTCATAGGCATAATCTCCCGGAAGATCAGTTCCTCCTTCCGGAACAGACCCTTTGAACAGATTTGGTATCGCTCCGCTGCAGATTGTTGTGTCAGGTAATGGGCCTGAGATCAGGGATACCACATTATTAAGGATTATTTTATGAACATTGATAACAATTTTGCTGCTTGTGTTTGTACATTTTGAAGAGTTCACAATTCTGCGGAACCATGTTGTATCTGTCAGTGCAGGAGGGCCATAAGGCGTCTTTAAAGTAGATTTTGTAGCCCATGTATCTACTTTAGAACTATCCTGCCATTCGTAAGTATAAGTAAGGGCTCCCTCTGTCGGACCGCTTCCTGTCAATGCCACAGGAACTGTTCCTGAACATATAGTTGCGTCGGTTGCAATAGTGTTATTTTCTATTTTATGAAACCGTGTCAGCAGTATTGGACGACTATTGCTGCGGCAAACGCTGTCTGGTCCTGAGTACACCACTCTTCTGAAATATCTCTGCTCGGTAACTGCAAATTGTGAAGTGTCAGGGTCATGTGTCAGGGCAGTATTAGTACCTGTCGCCGGTTGCCAGTTTCCGGCAACTATGCTATCCTGCCATTGGTATACAAAACTCCCTGTTGCACCACCACTGACACTGGCTCCCAGGGTATTGAATAATGAACCTTCACAAATTACAGAATCGGGTTTATTAGTAATGTTCCCGGTGATTGATGACAATACAGTAATAGTAACTGTTGAGCTTTTATTGACACATCTTCCTGAAGTAACAACTCTTTTATAAAATGTATTCTGAATAAGCTGTGGAGGATCATACGAATCATTTGTTGATGACCCCGGTGCGTTGGAAGAAGCCGGCCATACATTATCGTTGTTCTGAATCCATTGATAGGTATAACGACCATTCCCGTTTGACGGACCTGAGTTAAGCGGAAAAAGGCTGGTTGGATTCTGGTTGTAGCAGATCGTTGTGTCTTTTCCTACAAGGTTACCGGTAATTGCAGGCTGAACAATGATGTTTACCCACTTGCTTGTATCTGTAATAACTGCTGGTGTAGCCCCATTATCTGTTACAATCCTTCTTACCCAGAATGTATTTGTTTCAGGTGCCGGTGGTGTATAATCCTTTGAGTTAGCGCCGGCGATAATAGACGGGAGACCTATAAGATTATAGCTTTTCTGCCATTCATAAGTAAATGGACCTACTCCCAGCGGAATAGTACCGGAAACTAGTTTTGGTGTCACATCGGAACAGATTGAATCTACCTGGTTACCTGTTACTGATGATCGTATAGAATTAAAAAGAAATCCATTAAGTACCGGAGCATAATCAGTTCTTACTACTCCATCGGTTCCTGGCTGTCCAAAATTTGTTGTCCCCAATCTTGTGCCAACAGCTCCTCCTGAAACTGTTTTAATTACACCTGCTGGTACACCTGAAATAAGGTTTGTGGTCACGAATCCTCCACCACCTCCACCACCTTCTCCAAAAGTTTGGGTTGGATTGCTTCCTCCATTACCCCCTTTTGATGAAATTGTGATATCTGATGCTGGTGATACTGTCGAGAAGCTTTGAAGGTAAATTGCTATAGAACCTCCTGCTCCTCCGCCACCTGCTCCTGCATTTCCCGTAACCGTGTTTGGAGGTGTTGCCCCCCGGGCAAGAATTTTGTTACCATGTCCTATTATTGTATCACAAATCAGGATGACGATGCCTCCTCCACTCCCTCCCTGTGTAGCAGTTCCACCATTATATGTTGAACCGCCGCCACCGCCACCAAGGAACAATCCTTTTACTAAAGAGGGTGCAATAGAAATTTCTTTGCCATACTCACCACCCATCATAAGTCCGCATATATCCGCTTTTTGTCGTCCACCTCTTCCTCCTCTGCCATAATTTGCACCTCCTCCTCCTCCTGAAAATCTTCCATCGCCGCCGCCACCCCCTGTGAAGATGGAGCCCTTACCATTTGAGAATGCAGGGAAAAGAGATTGAAATGGTGGAGTTCCGACACCTGAAATATCAGCAAAATTCGCCAATCCTTCTCCTTTATAACCGGCACTATCCAAGGGATTTTTAGTTTTATAAGAATATTTATTCCAAATTGCATTTGATTCAGCACAGATTCCAAATCCCTTTGTAGTATCTCCACCCTTAAATCCTAGTCCTGAAACATCAATGTCTGCCTTAAGCGAGAGTGTCCTTCCAATAATTGCTGCCAAAACTCCCCCAGTCTTTGCAGCACTATCCCAGGGTTCACATGCAAGCTTTGAATCAACTTCTGCATAGTTAAAAGAAGGAACCCTGACTAACTGAACATATCCCTGCGGGTTAAATAAAGTATTTACAATATCGTTGCGGAATACTAACTGGTTGCCACCTGGCTTTGAAAGAATGGTCAGAAATTCTGCCCGCCCTGGATCCCCGATAATCTTAGAAGGATTCCCAAATGATACTGCTTCAGCAACATATTGAGCTATACCTTTCATTTGAATAAGCAAAACAGTGTCGCCTATATTAAAATTAGAATACGAGGCAGCATCAATGATAACATTATCAACTCCGATGGACAGAACTCTTCCGTATGAGTTAATCTTTCCGCTGATCTTTTTTTGTGAAAATGAATGCAATGAGAAACCTGTAAATATTAACAGACTCAACATTAAATACTTAATATTACGAGACAGCTTTCCCTTCATTCTTGCTGGAAATGAACTGCTAATATAACTATTTATCTGAATTATTCAATGATTATCGGGCAGACACTTTAGAGTCTCCACCGGGAGTCTCAACCGTAAATTTTAACGGGAACTCGATATGAAATGTTGTGCCTTTTTCAGACTCTGATTCGAACCAGATCCTGCCTTTGATCCCTTCCACATACTTCTTTACAATTGAAAGGCCTAGTCCGGTGCCTGAAGATTTTGTTGTGAAGTTAGGTGTGAAAAGCTTTCTCTGCTGTTCCTCTGGTATTCCTACACCATTATCTTCAACTGTTACCATTACTTTATTCCTGATTACTTCAAGGGTCACTTTTATCAACCCTTCTTTTTCTGGCGGAATCGCCTGTATGCTGTTTTTAAACAGGTTCGAAAATATCCCGTTAAGATGTTCCCGATCAGCATAAATAAAGACTTTGCTTTCATGCGGCCATCTTACCCGGAAAGAGACATTATCAGTATTTTTAAAGAGATCCAGTGTTGTTTTGATCTGGTCAAGAAGATCCACCTCAACAGGGTTTGTGCCTGGCATCCTGGCAAATGAGGAGAAAGCAGATGCAATTGTCGACAGATTGTCAATGTATTCGATTTGGTTTTTTGAGAATCCCACAAGTTTTTCATCAAAACCAGGTGCCTTGTCTTTCCATGACTTAAGCAACTGCTGAACATTAAGTTTCATCGGGGTCAGAGGATTCTTTATCTCATGAGCAATCTGCTTGGCCATCTCCCTCCATGCATATTCCCTCTCCGAATCAGCCAGCTTGTTTGCACTCTCTTCAAGCTCATCTACCATTCTGTTGTATTGCTTTACCAGGTCTCCTATTTCATCCTTTCCTTCATACGACAGATGCTCAATCTTTTTACCAAGCCCAACTGAGGCAAGTCCTTCGCTGAGCATAGACAGAGGCGATGTAAGTCTTCTGCTGATCAACACAGCTAAGCTCATGGCGAGCAAAATTAAAAGCAGGGTAAAATTAAGCACCGCAACTATAAGGTTTGATATTTCCCTGGTAATCATACTCTGAATTCTGAAATACGGGAGATTCAGATAAGCCAGTTCGTTTTTATTGGTATTATAAAAAGGAACATAAACCGACAGGTATTTCATGCTTCCAATTTTTTCAGTTTGCAAATACTCACTTTTTGTTAGATCTTTCAGGTTTATCATTGCAAAATTGTTAATCCTTCTTCCGGCAAGGTCACGGAAAAATATCTCTTCACGCGACGTAGCAAGAAGAAACCCATTCAGATCATATAAATTAATATCTGTGTTAAATATATTTGAAAGATTTACAAGCAGATCCTTAAGTGATTCATTGGTGCTATTCCTCCAGTCAGGAGATAATTGTTTCTCTGAAGACAGCTTATTGTCAAGATCAAGATAAACCGAATTAAGTTTTTCTTTCAGATTGTCAATATGTTTCGACCGGTACTCCCTGATCGTGAAGAGAACCACCACCGCCCCAACAAGAATAAACGAAGTAAGCAGTATACCAACAAATGAGAACTGAAGCTTCTGCCTGAAATTCAGGTTCTTCAAAGCATTAACGGCTGGTTTGCTGAAAATCAGGATAATAAGGTTGAAAAAGATAAACAGATAAGTAAATAAATACGCAAATGAGATTACAATATCACCTGCCGATAATTCAGGTTTGCTTATAATAACTGTTGCATTTCCATTCCTGTAAAGGATATGTTTGAATCCTCCATCATTAAAATAACGGTAATCATTGTTTTTGTCTACATATTCATCATCTGCCTTATTATAAGCAAATTCACCGGAATTCACGACTATATTACCATTAATGTATTTTGCAAAGGAATAATCTTTCAATCCTGAATAGCTTCTTAATCTTTTATCAAGGAGAAGCTCTGAATACCCTGGTTGAAATACATTAACATCACTGTATAGCTCAATGAATAATCTATTTTCATATCCGGAGCCTGTATTAAAATATAATCTGCCCAAATAAAACGATCTACCACTCTGGTTATCAATAAAATAAAATCCTGTTCCCGTTAATTGATGACCGTTTTTACGAACTCTCTCATCAAAAAATCCGAAACAGTTTTCAAGGTTATTCTCTTCTGGCCCCAGTCTGAGGGGATCATCCTTGCCACACAGGAAGATTGCGAACTTGAAATTTCCCCAGTACCCGTTAAAATAAACATCATGGAGATAGGTATATATCCGGTTATATATCAGGTCATAATCATTCTGACTAAAGACCTCTACTCCCATCAGTTCCTTAAGAAATAAATCGTTTTCAATTTCAGGCCACATGTCAAGTAACAGATTCTCTGCTTCCGGATCGTTGTCAGTTGAAAGCGTAAGCGCCTGAACTTTAAGGTTTTCAGTGGTTTTTTCTTCTGAATTAATCAGGATAACAAAGAGTGAATAGAGCCCCAGCAAAAGTGAAAATACAACCGACATATTGAATGAACCACTCTTCCTCCTTTCAGAAATAATGATAAAGAATAACAATAGCAGAAAATAAACTGTTACAGCTGCAAATGACCTTAAATCGTGAAAAAAGAACAGAAAAATTATAAGTATTGAGATGATTACAGGAATCCGTCTGGAATTTTTTCCAGGCTCGTTTTTATTTCGAACATATTTCAGAATGAATAAAAAGGGTACCACCGATAAGAGAAGAATCCCTGAATAACCTGCTATGCTGTACAGATCCAGATTTAAAATCTTAAAAGTCTCAAAACTAATATTTGAGTCTGAAACCAGATGACTAAAAACAATATGAACAAGGTTGATCGATATGGTTCCCATTCCGAGGAATACCGTATCTGTGAGCAAAATGTATTTTTTTCTTCCTGTAATGTAACTGCTTATATCCAGATACTTGAATGCTAAAAATGAAAAAATTGAAACCAGTATGCTAAAAATAAAAAGATGTCCAAGTGACGGAATAAATCCGTTCAATGAAAACCTAAAGGGAGAAAACAGCTCTGTCCGGAACAAAACATCAGGTTTCCTGGCAAATAAAAGGATCATGTATAAAACAGCGAAGGCCAAAAAACTGATTGTGATCCCAGTCACTGGTTTTTTCTTTTCCGCCAGTTCTCCGGTAAGTGTAAGTGATATTAAAAGTATAAGAATAAGCACACTGATCCACAGAGAAAGCGGCAGTACTATTAACGGAGTATTACTTTTTTCACCGTTAAATTCAAGTGAAAAAAGAAAATTTCCTTTGCTGTCGTTTACTTTATAAGCTGATTCGCTTTTCCCAACACTGAACCCTGTTTCATTCGGGATCTTGTAATCTTTCCCGAAACCACTTCTTACAATATCATTTTCAAATTCATATTCCGTTCTTATCCTTAAAAGTCCTACTATCATTTCATTACCAGCCCTGACAGTTTTCGGCAGGAACCAGCCGTTTTGCAGGAAAATCAATGGTTTTGTGAAAGTTGAATCATCAAGGATCCTCGGTACATTAAAACCATTGTCTGACCAGTAAATTAGTTTATTATCAATATATTCAAGAATTGTAATTTCATTTTCTTCAGCGAGTGAGAACAGGTTTTTCTCAGAAACAGACCCATGAGGCTCGCCCCTTCCAAGGATAAGCTTAAGCTCACGAAGACAGTTATCCATTATGGTTTCCTTTTTTGCAATAACCTGGTTAAACCTGCCTGTCCTGAAATGATACTCGAAATCACTGAAGTAAAGCATCTCTGCTGCTAATGCAAGCAGTAGAAAAACAACTGTTAGGCTGGAAAGCAGAATTATATGGCGATTATTCTTCATAATCAACGAATTACATTTCACTCATGATGATATGGTTCTCGCTTGATAATCGTAAATGCCCTGTACAGCTGTTCTGTAAACAATAATCGTACCAGCTGGTGCGGAAACGTAAGTTTGGAAAGCGAAAGACTGAAATGGGCTGCCTTATAAACCTCTTCTGAAAAGCCCCAGGGTCCTCCGGTAATAAAAACTATTCTTTTCCCGGTAACAGATGCCCTTTTCTCAATCCATTCTGCAAGTTCCTTTGTCCTGAACTCTTTGCCTCTTTCATCAAGCAGTACAATAAAATCATCCTTCCCTGTTGCCTGAAGAGTTTTTCTTCCTTCCCTGATTTTTTGCTCAGGTACAGGCATATTCCGTGCGTCTTTAAGTTCAGGTATTGTTATTATTTCAAATCCGGAGTATTTTCTTATCCTTTCAGAATATATTTTAACCCCATCGCTGATATACTTTTCAGTGGTTTTTCCTATCTGCAACAAAGCTATTTTCATAATTATTGGCTCGACTTTTGCAATACCTGAATTATTCCCGGGTTAATTTAATAGTAAAATTCCTGATATGCCCGGGCAATTATAATTATATTGACCCGATTAATGTGGTTTTCTAACATGAAATTAATTAAATTTGTGATGAAATGAGTTTGAAAGTCGGCAAAAAAATTAATTAATGATATATAAAAGATTTATTCTGGTAATAATCCTGTCATTGTTCATTAATGTACTCAATGCCCAGGAGCAAAACAAAATTCCCGAAGGAATCTCCATTGCATTAAAAGCCGGGAATGCAACTGAGCTTTCAAAATATTTTAATTCTACTATTGAGCTCCAGCTTATTGACAAGGAGGATTTTTACAAAAAGGTTATGGCTGAAGCAATTTTGAAAGATTTTTTTGCTTCTCATCCCACAAAGGATTTTTCAATAAAACACCAGGGAGCCAAAGGTGAAGCACAATATGCAATCGGAACTCTTAAAACTGAGCGGGGTGAATTCAGGGTTTATTTTCTGCTTAAAAAAGTAGATACTGATTTACTGATTTACCTGATGCGTATAGAAATAGAAAATGGAAAATAGGATCCTCCGGGATTTTATCCTGAGAAGCATCGGAGAAGACCTGGGTGACGGAGATCACTCATCTTTGGCTTGTATCCCATGGGAAGCATCAGGAAAAGCAAAGCTCCTAATAAAAGAAAAAGGCATTCTCGCAGGAGTAAAAGTTGCTTTGGAGGCCTTCAGCACAATCGATAAAGACCTTACATGTGAAATTCTTATTGAGGACGGTAAAAGTATTTTACCTGATGATATAGCTTTTTATATATCCGGAAGACAGCAATCAATACTGAAATCTGAACGGCTTGTACTTAATATCATGCAGAGAATGAGCGGTATAGCTACCAGTACAAATCAGTATGTAGAACAAGTCAAAGGATTTAAAACAAAGATTCTTGATACCCGTAAAACCACTCCGGGGATCAGGTTCCTTGAAAAAGAGGCTGTGCGTATCGGAGGAGGAGTAAATCACAGGATGGGATTATTTGACATGATATTGCTGAAAGATAATCATATCGTTTATGCAGACGGGATTGAAAAAGCTATTCTTAAAACCCGTGATTATCTTAAGAAAAACTCAAGGAAACTTAAAATCGAAATCGAAGCCAGGAATCTTGAAGATGTTAAAATTATCCTTCAAACCGGGGGAATTAACCGTATTATGCTTGATAATTTTACCCTTGAGGACACACGGAAAGCTGTCACTCTGATTAAAGGGAAGTATGAAATTGAATCCTCTGGCAGTATTACTCTTGAAAAAGTAAGGTCATATGCAGAGTGCGGAGTTGATTTTATTTCAGTGGGCGCTCTGACTCATCATATCCGAAGTCTTGATATGAGCTTAAAAGCAATTTAACATATGAGATTAATCAGGTTAGTCTCCGGATTTAAGGGAAAAGAAAGAATAGGGAAGCTTATATTGCCAGGCTTTGACGGAGTTCCTGTTAATAATGTAGTTGCATTTGTAATCAAAGGATTCCAAAAGGGAGTCCTTGTTACAAGAGCCTCATCGATTGCTTTTAATCTGCTGATGGCTTTACTTCCTGCTACTATCTTCCTGTTCACGCTTATACCATTTATTCCTATACCCAATTTCCAGGAAGAGCTTCTGAGACTCTTTGAGAGTATGCTTCCGGTAAGTGCCTTTAACTTTATGGAGACGACGATAATTGATATAGTAACAAATAAAAGCGGAGGGCTCCTGCTTTTTATGTTTTTTGCAACGATTATCTTTTCAACAAACGGAATACATGCAGTTATTCATGCTTTTGTAGTTTCAGCACATTCATTTCAAACAAGGTCCTGGGTAAATCAAAGGAAAATCTCAATAATCCTGCTCTTAATTGTCGTTATGATGATTGCCCTGGCCGGTTTTCTTGTCATATTTGGCAAAATGGTTGTCAGTGGACTTGTTGCTCTTGATATTCTTGAAAAGAAAATGACAATCTATATCCTGATATTCCTGAAATGGATTCTTGTTATTCTTCTGCTCTTCTTTGCGATTTCATTCCTTTACTATCTTGCTCCCGCAAAAAGAACAGATTTCAGATTCATATCTCCCGGATCATCCCTTGCCACAATATTATTTATACTTACCTCCCTTGGGTTCTCTGCTTATGTGAATGATCTGGGCCAGTATAATAAGCTGTATGGCTGGATAGGAACCCTGATGGTAATTCTTGTCTGGCTCTATCTTAACTCTATAGCACTGCTGATCGGTTTTGAACTGAATGTAAGTATCAAGGCTGCAAAAGAAGACGATGCTGAAAAAAACCACGCCATCAACTGCAATGAAATAACAGTCTGACCAGCTTGCTTATATCTTCCTGTCTGCTATTTAGCATTTAACTTACTTCCATAACTTCACACTACTTTATTCTTGCCTCAACGTTTTCCATAACGCAGGTAAGTTACCATGAGTATATTCGTGTAATTCAAATTAAGAATGATTAATTAACAGTATAAATAGATACTTAATCTGATAACTCGGATTTCAAAAGTCATAACCCACTTTAACTCATTGATTGTCATTTTCTAAAATTTTTAATTACTTTTGGAAAGCTAAAGTCGCGTGATGAAAAAATGGATTATTCTGCCGGTCATTCTGTTATTTTCAGGCTGCAGGGACAAACAGCCTGATTCCTACCTTTCACCGGAAAAGGCAAACTTATATTTTAAGAAAATTGAAGCTTTCTGCAATCGTGATAGTGGTAAACTATGGGGGGAAACCATTTACGGCCCTTTAATGATTGTTGACAGGATCAGCAGAAAAATATCTGCAAATATGCCTGATGCGGAAGGTTTGTTAAAACTAAAAGATGGAATTTATACCGGTTCATTTCCTAAAGAAATGGTGATTAATAATTATCCCATATTCCTGGGAGGCACTCTTTTTGCGCAGGTTCCCCTTCCCCGTGTTGAAGATGAATACTGGATAACCACCGGGGCTATAAGGAGTCTTTTTCATCGTTATCAGGAGACAATAGGCTATACATCTTCTGGTTATAACACAATAAATAAGGATGAAAAGAATGCAAGGTTGTGGCTAAAACTCGAATGGAACGCTCTGAGGAAAGCTATTAATTCGGAAGGTCCTGAACAGAATCTTGCCATCAGAGACGCTCTTATATTCAGGGGATCAAACCGCGAGCTCTATCCAAAACAAGCTGCCGATGAAACCAGGTTCGAAAATTACGAAGGACTTGCAACTTTTACCTACCTGCACCTTTCCACAATAACATATGAGGAATACCTAAAAAGATTAATGGAAACCTTAAGCAGGTTTTATTCAATGCAATCTTATGCAAGAACTTATGGAATAATACATGGAGCATTATATGCTGATTTGATGTACAGAAAAGGCTTTGATTTCTCAACAATCAGATCAGAGAACATTGATCTCGGTGAAATAGTAAGGGAACTTTATGATATTCAGCTTCCTGAGGTTTGCCGCGACGTTGCAGGCAGCCTGGCTTTGAATTATGATATTGAAGTAATTCAGAAGGAAGAAGCTGAACGGGAATTACAAAACAAGGAACGGATACATCGGATGATTAGCATATTTACTGAAAAACCCGTGGTTTTCCTGGAACTTAAAAGTCCATATTTTGATTTTGAACCCGAAGATATTCACTCTATGGATACTCTGGGGATTCTCTATCGCAATATCCGCATTTCAGATAACTGGGGAAAGCTTACTGTAGATAAGGGAGGCTGCCTGATGTCAAATAACTTTAAATATCTCCGTTTAACTGCAAAAGGTTTTAAAACCGATAAGAACAGGATTGAGGGAGAGGGCTGGCACCTTTTATTAAATGAC
>JGI20214J51088_10002498_pt1 | contig 12222 bp, 6 predicted proteins | sample WetSurMetagenome_FD_51088 | JGI IMG/M metagenome (IMG submission 51088)
ATGTCGTCGTGGAACGGTCAGACAGGCTGGCGATGGATGTTCTATGCATGTACAATACCAGCAGGACTCTTCTTCCTGCTGATGTGGCTGGTTCCTGAGAGCCCAAGATGGCTGGCCAGGAAAGAGAGCAGAAGGGATTCTGCAAAAAAAATACTTGCCAGAATAGGAGGGGAAGAACATGCTGAAGCCGAACTTGCATCCATAAATGAATCATTGGGTGAAGCCGGATTAAATGTAAAAACCGGTATCCGGGGTGACAAAAAAATTATAAGTCTGCTTGTTATAGGAATAACACTTGCAGTATTCCAGCAATGGTGCGGCATAAATGTCATCTTCAACTATGCGCAGGAGGTATTTTCCGGCGCCGGCTATAATGTTTCCGACATCCTCTTCAACATAGTTATCACAGGCAGCGTCAACCTCATATTCACTTTCGTGGGAATGTTTACAGTCGACAGGTTCGGGAGGAAGGCGCTGATGCTTCTCGGAGCCGGAGGACTTACAGTTATCTATGGCATCATTGGATTTATGTATTTTACACATATCCAGGGAATACCGATGCTGATAATGGTCGTTACAGCCATCGCCTGCTATGCAATGTCACTCGCCCCGGTCACCTGGGTCCTCCTTTCGGAGATCTTCCCCAACCGGATCAGGGGAGTTGCAATGTCAGTAGCCACGTTTGCCCTGTGGGCTGCCTGCTTCGTACTTACCTATACCTTCCCGCTGCTTAACAAGCTGCTCAAAGCTTCAGGAACATTCTGGCTGTATGGGATCATATGCCTGCTTGGCTTCTGGTTTGTTTTCAAAAAACTTCCAGAAACAAAAGGGAAGACACTTGAGGAAATTGAAGGGAGTATGTAGGAGAGACCGGCAACCGGCAACCGGCATCAGGGGAGCCCCCGTCCCCCGAGGCTCGGGGGACGGGCCCCCTAAAGGGGGCAACGTTACTGCTCGCAATATTATTTGTGAAGTGACGAGCACCCCCTTCAGAGCCTGACCGCCAGATGGCGGTGGGCAGGGGGCTGTCAATAAAAAAGATGAAATGAAAAACAATGAAGGAATTGTTAGAATAAATCATAAAATTATGATCCGGCTTCTCATAATAGCACTACTGGCATCCGGCTGCATATCGCAGCCTCAGAACCCCTCTTCCAGGAAAATCTCCCTTGCAGGAGAATGGAAATTCAGGATCGACTCCCTCGACAGGGGCGTGGCTGAGAAATGGTATAATACCCTGGCTGATGAAACAGTAAACCTTCCTGGTTCGATGGCTGAAAACGGCAAGGGAGCTGAGGTCAGCCTGAAAACAAAATGGACAGGCAACATAATCGACAAGTCGTATTTCACCTCCCCGAAGTATGAAAAATACCGCCAGCCGGGAAATATAAAAATCCCATTCTGGCTCAAGCCTGTAAAATATTACAAGGGTGCAGCATGGTACCAGAAGGAAATCAGCATTCCCGAAGGATGGACAGGAAAACGAATTTTCCTCAGCCTCGAAAGATGCCACTGGGAATCGATGCTCTTTGTCAACGGAATGAAAGCCGGATCGCAAAACAGCCTGAATACGCCTCATGTGTATGATATCAGCGCTTTGGTCAGGCCGGGTAAGAACCTTATCAGCATCAGGGTCGACAACCGGATTATTATACCCGTGGGTGTAAACTCGCATAGCATCAGCGACCATACCCAGGGCGACTGGAACGGTATCGCCGGCGGCATCAGCCTCTCTGCAAGGCCGGCTGTTTATATCGATGAAGTCAGGATATTTCCGGATATCGAAACAGGCATGGTGAAGGCAGTGGTATCAATCAGGAATTTTTCCGGCACCGTCTTCGGCGGAACCATTGGCGTCAGCGCCGGCTTTAGTGAAGCGGGAAAGGAAAAGAGACTCAGCGAAAAGATATATCCATGCTCCGTTTCCGGAACAGTTGGCACTGTGACAATCGAATATAAAATCAATAACCCAAGGCTCTGGAGTGAGTTTTCTCCAAATGTTTATACCCTGAATGTTTCCCTTTCGGGGAAAGAAAAATCTGCAGCTGACGAAGTGAGCGCCGATTTCGGAATGAGGAAGTTTTCAACCTGCGGAACTCAGTTCGAAATAAACGGAAGCCCGATATTCCTGAGGGGAACAACAGAATGCTGTGTCTTTCCTCTTACCGGTTATCCTCCGAGTGATGTGGCTTCATGGGAAAAGATACTGAAGGCCTGCAAAGACTACGGGCTGAATCATGTGAGGTTTCATTCATATTGTCCACCGGAAGCTGCCTTCATAGCTGCGGACAGGCTTGGTATTTATTTTCATATCGAATGCGGATCATGGGCAAACCAGGGATCCTCGGTTGGAAACGGAACGACTCTCGACCAGTTCATTTACGACGAGAGCGAAAGGATAATCAGGGAATATGGAAATCACCCCTCATTCTGCATGCTCGCCTATGGCAACGAACCGGCAGGCAGAAACCAGAATGCCTTCCTGGGCAAGCTTATTAATCATTGGAAGACAGAGGATAACAGGCGGGTTTACACTTCCGCAGCCGGATGGCCTATTATACCTGAGAATGATTATAACCTTACCTCGGAGCCAAGGATACAGCACTGGGGCGAAGGACTGAAGAGCATCATAAATGCGCAGCCTCCGCAGACAATGTTCGACTTCCGCGACTTCACCTCAAAATACAATGTGCCAACAGTGGGTCACGAGATTGGCCAGTGGTGCGTCTACCCCGATTTTTCGGAAATTGTTAAATATACCGGCATCCTGAAACCTTCCAATTTTGAGATATTCAGGGAGACTCTCACTGAAAACAAAATGGGAGACCAGGCCCACGACTTCCTGATGGCATCGGGCAAGCTCCAGGCTCTCTGCTACAAGGCCGATATCGAAGCAGCCCTGCGGACTCCCGGCTTCGGCGGGTTCGAAATGCTGCAGCTTCACGATTTCCCGGGGCAGGGAACAGCGCTTGTCGGAATACTGAATCCTTTCTTCGAATCGAAAGGCTATATAACCTCTGAAGAGTTCAGGATGTTTTGCAATGAGACTGTCCCTCTGGCACTGATGAACAAACTTGTTTACACAACAGGCGAGGTTTTTCAGCCGATGGTAGAGCTGGCACATTACGGAGCAAAAATAATGAAAAACATCGATATCGACTGCAGGGTGACCGATGAGGCGGGAAGAGTGCTCAGGCAGGAGACAATGAAGATGACTGAGGTGAAGCCAGGATCTGTGGTAAAAGTTGGTGTTTTCGGAATGGATATAAAGGGAATCGAAAAGGCGCAGAAGCTTACTTTTCTGGTTTCGATCGCCGGGACAAAGTTTAAAAACAGCTGGGACCTCTGGGTTTACCCAGGAACTAAAGCTCCCGAAAGAGGGGAAGTTTTTATCACCGAAACACTCGACGACAAGGCAGCCGCCGAGTTGAAGTCTGGTGGGTCGGTATTGCTTTTAACGTATGGGAAAGTTGGAAAGACAAAGGGAGCGCAGGTTGCTATCGGCTTCTCAAGCATCTTCTGGAATACTGCCTGGACAGGCAATCAAGCACCTCATACACTTGGGATACTTTGCGATCCTAAGCATCCTCTTTTCACAGGCTTCCCTACAGAATACCATTCTAACTGGCAATGGTGGGACCCGGTAACGCATTCACAGGCAATGATCCTCGACAGCTTCCCTGATAAGCTCAGGCCACTTATTCAGCCCATTGACACATGGTTTGAAAACAGGCGACTGGCGCTTGCATTCGAGTCAAAAACGGGAGGCGGAAAGCTCTTCGTTTGCAGCATAAACATGAAGGACAGCCTCGATCAGAGGACGGTATCAAAGCAGCTGCTGAATTCTGTTGTGAATTATATGAACAGCAGCTCTTTCAATCCTTCTGTGGATCTTCCGGCTGATTTGGTAAAATCACTGACAGAATAGACTACTGCCGCTAAAATAGTGCTGAAAGTCAACCATTCAGGAATTTTAATACCTTTGCACAACAATCCTCTCTGAGGCTTGTTTTACAGATTGATGAAGCTTGTTTTCTCCATATTGCTTTCGGCGTGGATACTATTCTCAGGAATGGGTGTAAAAATCGCTCAGCATTACTGCGAGGGAAGCCTTGCTGCAACAAAGGTATCATTAACCGGTGAACTGGCTACCTGCGGTATGCAGGGGTGCAATGAAGAAAAAAGCTTCCCTGTCAGCGCTTATGACCAGCTTTGCTGCGAGAACCATCTTTCAACTTTTCTCCTGAGTAACTTCAATACCACCAGTACGCAGGAGGTTTCGCAACCCACAACTGAAATAACACAGGTTTTTGATATTCCTGTTACACTTTGCAATGATTTGAGCCACCCGGGCTCACCATGCATTGTCTCTAAGCCGCCACCCGGCTCAGGTTTTCTTTCACATACCTCTTCATCTTCTCTCTGCACTTTCAGGATCTGATGCCTCAGGCTGAATAACTCCCGGGTATGGCATTGCCATGCCTAATTCTGTTGTTTTTATATTCACTCACTTAAATATTTATATTATGAAAACAGTTAAATTAATGATTGTCATTATGTTAATGGCAGGACTTGGTGCAACTGCCATGGCTCAGTCAGCAGCTCAGGCACCTAAGGCAAAAACCGAAACCTTCAAGGTCTGGGGGAAATGCGGAATGTGCAAAACACGTATCGAGAAAACCGTAAAGGCCGACGGAGCANCTGAGGCAAACTGGGACTCAAAAACCCTGATGCTTACAGTGACTTACGATCCTGCCAAAACCAGCAAGGATGATATGTCGAAAAAACTCGCAGCAGTAGGTCACGATACAGAAAAATACAAGGCTCCGGATGACGTATATGCAAAGCTCCCGGGCTGCTGCCATTATGAGCGAACCAAATAAGCTGTACTGAAAACCTTGTCGTCAGAGATTATTAAAAACCAAAAATAACAGATCAGATGTTCAACAGGCTGGTAAAATATTTTCTCGAAAACAGGCTCGTGACATTCATTCTGCTGACAGCCTTCATCGTTTTCGGGGTCGTATATTCACCTTTCAGCTGGAAGACAGGCGCACTGCCCCGCGATCCAGTTGCAGTGGATGCGATTCCCGATATAGGCGATAATCAGCAAATTGTTGCGACCGAATGGATGGGCCGCTCTCCTAAGGATATCCAGGACCAGATAAGCTATCCGCTTACAACAGCTCTGATGGGTATTCCCGATGTCAGGAGCATCCGCAGCACGTCGATGTTCGGAATGTCGTTCATCTACATAATCTTTGACGACAAGGTTGATTTTTACTGGAGCAGATCAAGGATTCTTGAGAAGCTGAATTCACTTCCTGCAGGAACTCTTCCGCAGGGAGTGACTCCAACTCTCGGTCCTGATGCAACTGCNCTCGGACAGATTTTCTGGTATACCCTCGAAGGGAGGGACCCGGTCACCGGCAAGCCAACAGGTGGATGGGATCCGCAGGAACTGAGAACCATTCAGGATTTTTATGTCAGATATGGCCTTTCAGCAGCACAGGGTGTCTCTGAGGTGGCTTCTGTCGGAGGATTTGTAAAGGAATACCAGGTCGATATTAAACCCGAAGCTATGAAAGCATCCGGAGTATCGGTCATGGACGTGATGAATGCCGTTTCAAAGAGCAACCTCGATATAGGCGCAGAGACGATCGAACTGAACAGCGTGGAATACATCGTCAGGGGACTGGGCTATATCAGGAACCTTTCCGACCTCGAAGATGCAGTTATTGCAGTAAGAAATAATATACCGGTCAGGGTGAAGGATGTGGCTTCGGTTTCTTTCGGCCCAGCAACCAGAAGAGGTGGTCTCGACAAAGCCGGATCGGAAGCGGTGGGGGCTGTTGTTGTGGCCCGCTATGGCTCGAACCCGATGGAAGTAATCAATAATGTGAAGGAAAAGATAAAGGAGATCGATGCAGGACTTCCTCAAAAAACTCTTTCCGACGGAACAGTTTCAAAGGTTACGATAGTCCCGTTCTATGACCGGACCGGACTCATAAAAGAGACTATCGGAACACTTGAATCAGCTCTTTCGCATGAAATTCTCATCAGCATAATTGTAATAATCGTCCTTGTCCTCAACCTCAGGGCTTCTCTCATAGTAGCCGGACTACTCCCTGTCGGCGTCCTGATGACCTTCATAATGATGAAGCTTTTCGGGGTTGAAGCCAATATCGTTGCACTCTCAGGAATAGCCATCGCCATTGGCGTCATGGTCGACATCGGAATAGTCGACGTCGAAAATATCCTGAGACATCTCGAGATGCCTGAAAATAAGGGAATCAGGGGGAAGAAGCTGCTAACAGTCATTTATGAAGCTACCACAGAAGTCAGGGCTGCAGTTGTGACTTCGATAGCCACAACCATTGTCAGCTTCCTGCCTGTTTTTGCAATGGAAGCACAGGAGGGGAAGCTCTTCAGACCCCTTGCCTTTACCAAGACATTCGCCCTCATTTCTGCATTTCTTCTCGGAATAATCGTATTGCCAACACTTGTTCATATCATCTTCAATATCAGGATTAACAGGCGGCGGGTCAAGCAGATTTTCAATGTACTTCTTGTAATTGGCGGAATAGCCATTGCCATCTTCTGGCACTCAGGCATTGCGCTTATCCTGACCTTTGTCGGGATCAATAATCTTCTTTCGGAGAGATGGCCCGAAAGCAAAAAGAGATACCCTGATTATATAAATATCGGTATCACAATCCTGTTTGCAATCTGGTATCTGGCTGCAGAATGGCTTCCTCTTGGGGCACATAACAGCACCTTTATAAACTTCATTTTCGTAGTTGCCATCGTTGCCGTTATCCTTTCAATTCTGATGCTCCTCGTGCATTACTACGAAAGCATAATGGGGTGGGCGCTGAGGAACAAATGGAAATTCCTCCTTCTTCCCGCCGCAACCATCATTGCAGGAATATTTGCATGGCATAGCGCGGGGAAGGAATTCATGCCATCACTCGACGAGGGATCATTTCTTCTTATGCCTACCAGCATGCCTCACACAGGCATTTCACAGAATCTTGAATATATCGAAACACTCGACAGGCGCCTTTCTGCAATACCGGAAGTCGAAGAAGCCGTCGGCAAATGGGGAAGGGTGAACTCGGCCCTCGACCCNGCACCGGTTCAGATGTTTGAAAACACCATCAATTACCGTCCCGAATATATACTNGACGAAAATGGCCACAGGATGAGGTTCAGAACCGACAGGGAAGGCAGCTTCCTGCTTACCGGGGGAACAAAATATAATCCGAAAATCAATAGTTTCAGGACAATTCCTCGCGACAGCCTGATACCCGGCACAAGAGGAGAATATTTCAGGCAGTGGNGGCCNNCAATTAAAAAGCCAGCCGATATCTGGAATGAGATTTCAAAGGTCACTCAGATACCAGGACTGACTTCCGCGCCTAAGCTTCAGCCTATTGAAACAAGGCTCGTAATGCTCTCGACAGGGATGCGGGCGCCGATGGGTCTGAAAATTTACGGACCTGATCTTCAGACTATTGAGGAGGCAGGCCTCATGTTTGAAAAAGCTCTTAAGGATGTGCCCTCGGTGAAGCCGGCTTCAGTATTCTATGACAGGTCAGTGGGCGCGCCATATATCGAAATAAAGCTCAGGCGTGAAGCTATGGCCCGTTACGGCATGACAGTCAGCGATGTGCAGGAAGTGCTTCAGACCGCTGTAGGAGGAATGAACCTTTCCACAACTGTTGAGGGGAGGGAAAGATTTCCTGTGAGGGTCAGATATGCACGCGAGCTTCGTGATGATCCTGAAAAGCTTAAGAAAATACTTGTACCTGCAATGAACGGCCTTCAGGTACCGCTCAGCGAAATTGCAGATATAGGATATACCCGCGGAGCTCAGATGATCAGGAGCGAAAACACATTCCTGGTTGGCTATGTGATCTTCGACAAGTCAGAAAACAGGGCGGAAGCGGATGTGGCAAATGATGCCGCTTCGCTTCTCAAAAAGAAAATTGACTCAGGAGAGCTGAGGCTGCCGGCAGGAGTAAGCTATAAGTTTGCAGGCAACTATGAACAGCAGATACGTGCGGCAAAGCGACTCTCTGTTGTCATACCGATAAGCCTGCTGCTGATATTTATCCTGCTCTATTTCCAGTTCAGGACGGTAACAGCGTCATTCATTCATTTCTCCGGGGTCTTCGTGGCCTTCTCCGGAGGTTTCCTGATGCTGTGGCTATATGGCCAGGACTGGTTCATGAACTTCAGCGTGGCAGGGATCAACCTCCGCGATATGTTCCAGATGCACACCATAAATCTCAGTGTGGCAGTGTGGGTCGGATTCATTGCACTGTTCGGAATTGCAACCAACGACGGAGTTATAATGGGTACCTATATTCACCATGTGTTTGAAGCGCGCCATCCTTCAACTGTTACAGAGGTTCGTGAGGCAGTAATTGCAGCTGGCAAAAAGAGGGTAAGACCTGCAATGATGACAACCGCCGTCGCTGTAATAGCGTTGCTTCCGGTTCTTACATCCACAGGAAAAGGTTCCGATATCATGGTTCCGATGGCAATTCCTGCTTTCGGAGGTATGGTTATACAGGTTATGACAATTTTTGTGGTCCCATTGTTTCAGGCAATCTGGAGGGAAAATGTTGTCAGGAAAGAACTTAAATCTATGCAGAGTCTCAAAATTCAAACTGAATAACAAATGCCGGAAAATAGAAACACATTTCTAAACAATCCTCTGAGTCATAAATGGAACCTGAAACTCAAACTATTTATTTCCATTTATCTCTATTTATTTCCACTTATTTCCATTTCTTCTCAACCCGATTCCCTTTTTGTATACCTGAATCTGGCCGCGGAAAGAAATCCATTATTGCGGCAGAAGTATACTGAATATCGTGCGGCCATTGAGAAGGTGCCTCAGGCATCATCGTTGTCAGACCCTCAGCTGGACATGGGATTTTTTGTGACTCCAATGGAATTGCTTGGAGGAAAGCAGTATGCCGATCTTAAGCTCATGCAGATGTTCCCCTGGTTTGGTACACTGAAGGCATCAAAAGATGAAGCTTCAAAAATGGCTCTTGCAAAAATGGAGGCATGGTTTGATGCCCGGCTCCAGGTCTTTTTTGAGGTGAAAAAGAACTGGTATGAGCTTAATATGAAGGCTGAATCGGCCGGTATACTGGAAAAAAATCTCAGTATTCTGCAATCCATAGAGCAGACAGCCCTNGCAAAATACAGGTCAGGAGGNAGCCCTGATCAGCAGATGCAACCGGGATCCATGAATATTCCCGAAACAGGTCTGGCAGACATTTACAGGATTCAGATTGATGAACTGGAACTTAAAAATGAAATCGCAAGGCTCAGGGACTCTGAAAAGACCAGCCTGGCAAAATTCAACGGCTACATCGGCAGGGACCCGCAGATGAAAGTAACGCTTCCCGATACGATGAGGGCCGATACTCTGATCATTCCTCTTTCGGCTCTTCGCGACAGCATTTTCAGTTCAAACCCTATGCTCCTGATGTCGAAGTATGAACAGCAGGCACTCGATGCCAGGAAGAAAATGGTGAGCCTTATGGGTTATCCGATGGCAGGAGTGGGGCTTAACTATTCGGTAATTGGGAAGAGCAGCATGTCGTCATCCTCAATGAACGGAAAGGATATGCTTATGCCAATGGTCAGCCTCACACTTCCCATTTACAGGAAGAAATATACAGCCATGAAAAAGGAAGCGGAATATCTGAAGCAGGCTTCGGAAAAGGGCTACAGGGAAGCCGAAAGAAGTCTTCAGTCGGAGTATGCGGAAGCGGTTGAGGCTTATAGCGATGCCGGGAGGAGGATCGATCTTTATTCGGCACAAAGCGAACTTTCCCGAAAGGCATTGAATGTTATGATAAAATCGTATTCTGCATCATCAGCATCACTACGGGATCTGCTTATGGCGTCAGCCGATCTCCGCGAATATGAGATGAAGCTGGTTGGGGCAGTGGCCGACCGTAATATGTCGGCAGCCATGCTCAGGAAGCTCATGGCTTATTGTGAAATAATTAACAATCAAATAATTAAATAGATGGGAACCAGTAATACTCCTTCAAAAGGTTCAGCAGGCAGGATAATTGGTTATATCCTGATAGCAGTTGTAGCATTTGTACTCGGCGCTGTTGTTTTTCATAATGGTGGAAAAGGTGCAGAACCGGTTAAGGAACAGAAGGCAGAGACTATCTGGACCTGCTCCATGGACCCACAGGTGAGGATGCATGAACCCGGCAAATGTCCTATTTGCGGAATGGACCTGATCCCCCTGAACCAGCTTAGTGGTCAGGATGATACTATGGCCATTCACTTTACCATAGAAGCTGCCTCTCTTGCAAAAGTGATGACATCGGTGGTAACCAGGGGGAAAGCTGTTAAGGAGCTCAGGCTGTATGGCAGGATCGAGTCCGATGAGAGACTTATCCAGAGCCAGGTTTCACATCTTTCCGGACGGGTTGAGAAGCTTTATGTAAACTTCACAGGAGAACGCGTGGTGAAAGGGCAGAAACTGGCTGAAATATATTCACCTGAGCTTATCACGGCTCAGCAGGAGCTTATCGAGACAGGCAAGTCGAAGAAGGAACAACCCGCATTGTATGAAGCTTCAAGGGAGAAGCTGAGACAGTGGAAGCTTAGCGACATCCAGATTACCCAGATTGAATCGTCAGGATCACCTATAAACAATTTTGAGATTCTTTCAAATACTTCGGGGACGGTTACCTCCAGAAAGGTGAATGCAGGAGATTATGTAACCCGAGGAATGACACTCTTTGAAATCACTGACTTGTCGAGGCTATGGGTTCAGCTCGATGCCTATGAAAGCGATCTTCCATATCTCGGGAATGGCAGCAAAGTGACCTTCACTTCCGATGCGGTTCCGGGTGTGGAATTCTCAGGGACAGTTTCTTTCATTGATCCGCAGATAGATATCATGACACGCGTGGCGAAGATAAGAGTTGAGGCAGTAAATAATTCCGGATCGCTAAAACCGGGAATGTTTGTGACGGCAACAGCTTCATCGCCTATTGGAGCATGTGCCGGTGAAATTGTAGTCCAAAAATCATCTGTACTATGGACCGGCAGACGGTCAGTGGTATATGTGAAGCAGCCGGGTTCGGAGGAGCCGGTTTTTGCGATGAGGGAGATCACGCTTGGTCCGGAAGCGGGTAACGGGTATATTGTCAGCTCAGGCCTTTCGGAAGGAGAAGAGATAGTGACCAACGGAACATTCAGTGTCGATGCTGCCGCCCAATTGGAAGGCAAGCCGTCGATGATGGAACATAAATAAAGGAAAAAGGAAAAAGGAAAAAGGAAAAAGGNAAAAGGGAAAAGGGAAGAACCCCGGAGGGGTTGCATAGTTATATAATTAATTTCGGATTGCCTTAATCTTTGGTATCATATATTGAATACCTTTATATCAGCCATAAAATCATTGACTAACCTTTAATAAATACCCCTATGACATTAATTTTAATCGGAATCATAATACTGATTCTCGGATTCGTTGCCGACAAATCCAACACCATTATCAGGAACTACAGAAGGCTGCTGAAAGTAGTCGGTATAGCAGTAATCGCAATCGGAATTACCCTGGCTTCCGTTGTCCAGGTTGAACCAGGAGAAGTAGGAGTACAGAAACTTTTTGGTAAAGTAAACAACAGAATACTCGAAAGCGGACTCAATCTTATCAACCCGCTTATGCAGGTCGTAATGTTCGATGTAAAAACAGAAAACTATACCATGTCCGGAGTAGTGGATGAGGGAAATAAAAGAGGTGACGATGCTATCAGGGTTCTGACAGCTGACGGACTTGAAGTTGTTATAGACCTGACAGTACTTTATAAGGTTATCCCATCGGAAGCGCCTCGTATCCTTAAGGAAGTAGGGACCGATTACAGAAATATCATAGTTCGGCCAGTATGCCGCACAAAGATCAGGGATAATGCTGTATACTATGATGCAGTAGCCCTTTATTCAACAAAGCGCGATGAGTTCCAGACTAAGATTTTCGCAACCATCGAAACAAATTTCAAGGAAAGAGGATTGCTTCTCGAACAGCTCCTTGTAAGGAATATTACCCTCCCCGAATCAGTCAAAACTTCCATTGAATCGAAAATTCAGGCTGAACAGGATGCACAGAAGATGACCTTCATTCTTCAGAAAGAGAGACAGGAGGCTGAGCGCAAGAGAGTCGAGGCC
>JGI20214J51088_10002499_pt1 | contig 12221 bp, 11 predicted proteins | sample WetSurMetagenome_FD_51088 | JGI IMG/M metagenome (IMG submission 51088)
TCATGAACTTCAGTTATTCCATATTTAAGAAGCTCATTTGCTCCTTTAACCAGNGCGTTGTAAATTTGTTCACTTGTAAATTCCGGAATTTTATCAAATAATAATTTCTGTGCTTCATCAAAAAAGATCCCGCTCAGTTCACCCTGTTCGTCCAGTTCGATTTCCCCTTTTTCAGGAGAAGGAGTAAATTTTGTTATTTGTAATGTTTCAAGAGCATTCGAGTTAGCCATTGAAAAAGTTCTTAAAGAATCAATAATAATAATGTTATATTTAGAAGCCACCTTATCAATAAGTTTTTTGTCCATAAATTCCATATCGTTATCCGAAAATTTGTCAATATTCAGGTTATAGAATATCATCCAGTCATTATCTTTAAGAGTACTACATTTCTCTGATATAAAATTTTGAAGTTCTGAACTGGATTTAATATTATTTAAATATACAGTATAAGCCAGACTTTTTGAAAACTCTATAATTGACCCGTCACAGTCTATAAATCCGGGTAAAACAACCTTATTGTCAAGGTTGATTACGTTATCAATTTTATATTTATCCGTAATATCTTTTGTGGTTCCGATATCCATTATAATACCATTTCTGACTGCTACAGCTTCAACCGTAGAATTATTTTCATCTAATGTATGAATCTTACCATTTATATATATTGCATCAGGTTTTTTACTACATGAAGAAATAATCAAAGTCAAAAAGACTGTTATTATTAAATATTTTAATTTCATAGCACTTAAGTTTTAGTTTGATATATAAAATAAAGTAATAAATTAATTCTTTTATTTAAATGCATTTAAATATTATCAAATAATACAGTTCTATAATATTCATAATATACTAATAACATTAATATTAAAATGAAGTCAACTATATATTTGTATTTAAAAGTAATTAAATACCGTGACTTAAACTAATATATTGACTTATAGGTAAAAATTTATTAATTTTACATAAAAATATAATATTATGAAAAAGAGTTTCGCAATGAAAAAGCTTTACTATTCAATTAGTGAAGTAAGTAAAATAACAGATTTAGAGCAATATGTATTAAGATATTGGGAAACTGAGTTTGAACAGCTTAAACCTGCAAAAAATCTTGCCGGAAACAGAATATATACAAACAAAGATATCAAATTGATTTTTCAGATAAAGAAATTACTTCGTGAAGAAAAATACACAATAGAAGGTGCTAAAAAACTTTTGAAGCATTTCACTGAAAAAGAAGAAGAAGAAACTCCCCCGCCAAAATTAGAGATACTGAAAAAAAATCTTTCTACCCGGGCATATAACTTAAAATCAAAAGGTGAGCTCAGATTATTTGAAGAAAATGAAATGGAATTAAACAGGGAAGATACTTCGGAAACTTTAAAAGATTTAAAGAAAGATTTAAATGAGCTTAAGTCTTTTCTTGCTGATTTACTTGAAGAAATAGAATAACCGGGTATTTTTCTTTCTACAACTGATTTAGTTAGATTATCTCTGAAATTATACGTTTAATTTCTCAAACATTTCATATTTAAATGCAAAATAATAAAATTATATTTTCTTTAGTCGGTATCAGTAAATTTTTCCCTCCCAGGAAACAAGTCCTGAAAAATATTTATTTATCTTTTTTTTATGGTGCAAAAATCGGTATAATCGGATTAAATGGTTCCGGTAAATCCACTTTATTAAAAATTATTGCAGGAATCGAGGATAATTACGAAGGAGAAATTCACTTTACAAAAGATTACAGCATTGGTATTCTGGAGCAGGAACCAAAACTTGATGAAACCAAAACCGTCAAGGAGATTATTCAAGAAGGTGTCATCGAAATCATTAATATTTTGAATGACTATAATGAGATAAATAAAAAGTTTTCTGAACCGATGTCGGATGATGAAATGAATAAATTAATCGAAAGGCAGGGCGAATTAACAGAACTCATCGAGCAGAAAAACGGATGGGAAATAGATTCAATTCTTAACCGGGCGATGGATGCATTGAATACTCCGGACGGAGATTTACCTATAAAAAACTTATCAGGCGGCGAGAAAAGAAGAGTGGCTCTCTGCAGATTGCTTTTGTCTGAACCTGATATTCTCCTTCTGGATGAACCAACAAATCATCTTGATGCTGAATCTATATTATGGCTCGAACAGCATCTTCAGCAGTATAATGGAACAGTTATTGCCATCACACATGACAGATATTTTTTAGATAATGTTGCAAAATGGATTCTGGAGCTGGATAGGGGTGAAGGAATTCCATGGCAGGGGAATTATTCATCATGGCTGGAACAGAAATCGAAAAGATTAGAACTGGAGGAGAAACAGGAAAGCAAAAAGAAAAAAACTCTTGAAAGAGAATTAGAATGGGTTAGATTATCACCAAGGGCAAGGCATTCAAAAGCTAAAGCAAGACTACAGGCATATGACAAGTTGTTAAATGAAGATGCAAATCAAAAAGAAGAAAAAGTTGAAATCTTCATTCCTAATGGTCCAAGGCTCGGTAACAATGTTATAAATTCAATCAATTTAAAAAAATCTTATGGTAATAAAATTCTTTTTGATAATCTTAATTTCAAATTACCACCAGCCGGAATTGTAGGAGTTATCGGTCCGAACGGAGCCGGAAAAACAACTTTATTTAAATTAATTCTCGGAACTGAAAAACCCGATTCAGGAATAATCGAAACCGGAGAAACAGTAAAAGTAGGATATATTGATCAGGAGCATACGGAAATTGACCCTGAAAAAACAATCTGGGAAGTAATTTCCGGTGGAGATGAGTTTTTAAATTTAAATGGTAAACTTTTCAATTCCAGAGCTTATGTATCGCGGTTCAATTTCAGCGGGACTGACCAGGAAAAGAAGATTAGAATGTTATCAGGCGGAGAACGCAATAGATTACATTTAGCAATGACTTTGAAATCCGAAGCAAATGTACTTTTACTTGATGAACCCACAAATGATATTGATGTTAACACTCTCAGAGCATTAGAAGATGGTCTGGATAACTTTGCGGGATGTGCTGTTATTATTTCCCACGACCGGTGGTTCCTGGATAGGATAGCAACGCATATTCTCGCATTTGAAGGCAATTCAGAAGTTTATTTTTTCGAAGGCTCTTTTTCCGAATATGAAGAAAACAAGAAGAAAAGACTTGGGGATATTGAACCTAAGAAATTTAAATATAAGAAGTTAAAAGAAATTAACTGAGAATTGAAGATTCCCCTATTAAATGAATTAATTGATTTTATTTTCCCAAAAATCTGTATTATATCAGATAAGAAATTAAGTGAACAAAACTCAAATCAATTCATTGAAGATAAAATATTAACTGCCCTTGAGCGGACCAACAATAATGATTTGATTAATTTAAAATTAAAATTAGACGGTGATTTTTCATTTTCTATGTACAGATTTTCAGAAGAAAGTAATTTTCAGAAAATAATACATCACATCAAGTATCAGGGAATGAAAAAATTAGGATATTTTATGGGAATTAAAGCAGGCAGATTTATTCTTCAAAATCACATGATACCTGATAGAATTAAACCTGACTATATTGTTCCAATACCGTTATACAGGACTAAAGAAAGGGAAAGAGGTTACAATCAAAGCGAATATATAGCAAAGGGAATAAATACAATATTAACAATAAACTATTTAGATAAACTACTTATTAGAGTTAAAAACACTAAATCACAAACAAAACTTACGCTCAGAGAAAGACAGGAAAACGTAAAGAATGCTTTTGCAATTAACAAAGAGCATAAACAAGATATTTTTAATAAGAATATTATTCTGGTTGATGATGTTGTTACATCAGGTTCAACTCTGAATGAAACTATAAAAGTATTAAAAAAAGCAGGTGCAGAAACTGTCTCTTCCCTGACATTAGGAATGGTTGTCGAAAATTAAAATAAAATTACTTTTTTCATTAGTCATTTAGATTTTTTATTATTCTTTTTCTTTTTTGATTTTGAATTATCCTTTTTCTTCTCTTCAATGAGATTTGACTCAAACATTTTTTTATATTCATCATAAAACTTCATTACACCGTCCACATAATTGTATGGTTCCTTCCAGTTTTCAAGGTACCCATATGACGGCTTCTTGCTCTGTGACCACACTAATGAATGAAGCGAATCATATTTCGAGGATAAATATTTAAGATTTTCTTTTACATTCTCCCATTTTTTATAATCATCACCAAAATAATTTGCGATAGTCATAACATCAATTGTTCTCCCAAGACCCGCATTATAAGCTGACAGAGCAAAACAATATCTGTCTTCTCCAACAAACTGAAAATCAGCAACGAGCGTCGCAAAATAATAGATACCGGCAATCAGATTATTTTGAGGAGTTTTTGTATCCTCTAACTGCAGAAGATTTTGCAGACTATTACCTGTTCTCGGCATAAGCTGCATAAGTCCAAAAGCACCGGCTCTGGAAACGGCAACGGGATTAAAATATGATTCCTGTCTGATAATAGCCAAAATAATCCTCCAGTCCATTTTATAAATATTACACTCTTTTCTGATTAGCTCACCATATTCTTTTGCAAGTTCCTCCACATTACCCTTTGAAAATTCTGTTTTAAGTTTCTTAATATTAGTTATAATATTTTTACTTTCAGAATTTTCGTTCTCATGTACTGCATAGAGATTTGTATTGTACAAAAAATAATCAAAAATATTTTTCCAATCTAAAAATAAATTATTAACATAATATAGAATCTGAAATGAATTATAATTAATCCTGTCCTTTNCTGAAATATTACTGCTANTATTTGAGTTATCAGGCGAAATTATCTCATCTTCTTTAAGGAATGATTTTTTATTTGACTTAATCTCCTGTAATTTTTCGTTAAAGAATATGTTTGATACTGTGAATACAACTATCACAGTGATGCATAATAATACAATAAATAAAAGTATATTGCTTTTTAAATATATTGTTGTTTTTTTAAGATAATTCATTTTATATAATTTATTAAAGAAAATTCTTAAATTAACTGCAAAAATACCGTTTTAAATTTAAAGAGAATAAAATTAATATAATGTTTTTACAATTTATTATATTATTATTTATAAATAAATTAAACTTTTTCAAAAGAAAATTGTCTAAATTACGATAAAGATTAAGATTGAACGAAAATAACATTAACATAGACAGTGACGATTTTGATTTAATTAAAAGTTTTAAAAAAGGAAACAAAAATGCATTTAATCTGATTGTATTGAGATATCAAAAAAAAATATACTGGGTCATAAGAAAAATGGTAATTGACCATGATGATGCAGATGACTTAACACAGGATGTTTTTATAAAAATCTATAATACAATTAATGATTTCAGGGGAGATTCTAAATTTTTTACATATATCTATAAAATCGCAGTAAATTTTTCATTAAATCATATTAAAAGCAAGAAAATTTTGATAAGCAGGAAGGCAGATTTTGAAACTGAGGTATATAAATTAAAATCGGAAGATAAATCCTCGGATGAAGTTTTTGAAACCGAAAATAATCAAAAACTAATAGAGAAAGCCATATTATCCTTACCGGGTCAGCAGAGAGCTGTTTTTAATTTACGCTTTTATGATAATTTATCTTACGAAGAAATATCCGATATTCTTAATACTTCAGTTGGGGGGCTAAAAGCGAATTATTTTCATGCAATTAAAAAGATTGAAAATTTTATAAAAAAAGAAAAAATCAATTTATAAGAATAAGAATGAGTAACAAATATAAAAACATAGATCTGTATTTACCCGATTATATTAGAAATAAACTCACAGATAACAATTTAATTAATAAAATCAAAAACGAATTAGAATTAAACCATTCTTTTAAAGCGGAATATGATAATCTGAAAAGTACAATGGATTTTATGGATACAATTTCCTTATCTAAGCCATCAGAGCTATACTTTAATTCCTTGATACCGAAGATAAACGAAAAAATAGATTTACGTACCGCAAATAAATCAATTTTTAAATTCTTTATATCGAGTTTTGAGAATTACTGGAAATATCTTTTACCTGTCATTCCTGTTATATTAATAATTCTGATTTATAAAATAGATTTTAAGCAGCCATTAAATACCGGGGATAATCAAAATCAGAATAACATTAACAAGCAGGAAAGCCTTATTACTGATAGTAGTTTCAATTCAGATATTAAGAAAGAAGAATTCAGTGATAATACGTATAAAGATTACCATACAGAAAATGATGTTTTTTTAAGCCTTGATTCAATTAAAAGTAAAAAAAACGAATCCAGAATTTCAGGAAATAATCATGCTGTTTCAATTGAAGAAAACGAACTGGAGAACATAGATATTTTTGTAAAAGATGAGGAAGAAATGAATGAAGAAAAAGAATTTTTAGAAATGAACGAAGAAAACCAAAATGAAATATTAAATAATTTAAAAAATGAAAAATTATAATAATATGAAAAATTACAAAACTATAATTCTAATTACATTATTAATAATAATTCTGGGTAGTATTAACTCTTACTCCCAAAATGATAACAAGAAAAAGTTCAGAACATTGGTTAAACAAAAACTTATGGAAAAGCTCGATATTTCGGACAGTATTGCAGATAAATATATTAATTTATATAATAAAAACAGAGAGGATATTAAAAAACTTCAGCAGGAAAAAAGAACGTTAATGAAAGATATTGAAGACAATTTTGACGCTGCGGATATTTCGGATAAAATTGACAGATTAGTGGATATTGATTTACAAATTGACAAAATAAAAAAAGAATTTATCAATGAAGCAAAAACTTTTTTAACGCCTAAACAAATCGCCCAGTCAATAATATTTCAAAGAAATTTAAAATTATTTTTAGCTAAGGAAATAAAGAAAAAGAAAAAATCACAGGATTAGTAACAAATCAATGCATAAGATTTGAAATAAAAAAACTACTACGATATATAAATTACCTGACCAATGTCCTTATCTGACCGGTCTATTATTTAATCATGACCCGAACCAGTGAATATTAGTTATATATTTACTTTTCTATTTATTTTACATTTTATATAATATGAAAAAGAACTATATTTTGTTACTGTAATGATAATATTATTAATAATAAACCATTAATTATATAGGTATTTGGTTGTATAGTTATTAGATAATCATTATAAAGAAAAGCTATTTTAGAAAATCAAATAAATTTAAAATAATTCGATAAAAAATAAAAAATAATTATGTTAGAAAAAATTAAACAAATATTAGGCATCGAGAATGAATATTTACTCTCTCATATTTGCAAAACAATACAGAAAGAAAATCTTTATGTTCCGGGTCCTGATTTTATAGAAAGAGTTTGGAAAGATTCCGACCGAAGCCCGAATGTTCTTAGAAATTTACAATCAATATTTAACACAGGAAGGTTAAAAGGAACAGGATATTTATCAATTTTGCCTGTTGACCAGGGAATTGAACATTCAGCAGGTGCTTCATTTGCGCCGAATCCGATTTATTTCGACCCGGAAAATATTGTAAAACTGGCAATTGAAGGCGGTTGTAATGCCGTTGCAAGTACGTTAGGAGTATTGGGGTCAGTTTCACGAAAATATTCTTACAAAATTCCTTTTATTCTAAAAATAAATCACAACGAATTTTTATCTTATCCCAATAAATATGACCAGATATTATTCGCTAACATTGATCAGGCATTTGATATGGGAGCTGCGGCTGTCGGTGCGACTATATATTTTGGTTCTGATGAATCAGCAAGGCAAATACAGGAAGTGAGCGATGCATTTTCTTATGCACATGAACTTGGTATGGTAACTATTTTATGGTGTTATTTAAGAAATTCAGCATTCAACGTTAAGGGTGACAAGGATTATCATGTATCTGCAGATTTAACGGGACAGGCAAATCACTTAGGAGTAACGATTGAGGCAGATATTATTAAACAAAAATTACCAGAGAATAATGGAGGTTACAATGCACTAAAATTCGGAAAAACAAGTAAATTAGTATATGAGAAATTAACTTCAGACAATCCAATTGATTTAACAAGATATCAGGTTGCCAATTGTTACATGGGAAGATGCGGATTAATAAATTCCGGAGGAGCCTCGACCGGGAAAGGTGAATCAGATTTACAGGAAGCCGTAAAAACTGCTATTATAAACAAGAGAGCGGGAGGAATGGGATTAATTTCAGGCAGAAAAGCTTTTCAAAAATCTATGGACGAAGGTACAAAGTTATTAAACATAATCCAGGATGTATATTTATCAAAAGAAATAACACTTGCATAATTAATTAAAAATAATGAATAAACCAAAAAAAGTAGCACTAAGAAAGCACAGAAAAACAAAAGTTAAGACAAAAAATAAAATCAAGCAAAGCCGTCTTAACGCCGTTAAAAAGTAATATTAAAAGGCAAGAGTTATGCTCTTGCCTTCTCTTACTTTAATGAAAAAATTATTTATAATTATTTTCCTTACTTTCACAACTTCATTCACTCCGATAGCGGCTAAATTTATTGTGCATCAAATTAATCCGGTTATTCTTGCATTTATTCGGTTTGGGTTAGCGACAATTTTACTTTTAATAATATTCAGGATTAAGAAACTCAATTTTTCGATAGACAAAGCAGATAGATTGAAGTTTTTAATACTGGGAGCGCTTGTAATTCCGATAAACCAGTGCTGCTTTTTATTCGGAATAAATTTTTCAACTGCTTCCCATTCAGGCATTATTTATTCATGCACACCTCTGTTTGCATATTTTTTAGCCATATTAATTAAAAATGAAATTTTTAATTTCAAAAAATTAGGTTATATTTTGCTTTCAATATTGGGAATTATTATTATTTTCTCTGACAATATTATGAGAGCTGAATCAGGTACTACAAATTTATTAGGTGATATTTTACTTTTTTTTGCAGTAGCTTCATGGGCTTCATATATAACTATCGGTAAGGATATGGTTGTTAAATATGGAGCCGTTAAATCATCCTCTATTTCATTTTCGATTGGTATGATTTTATTTTTACCGGTATTTCTGTTAAATATAAAATATTTAACATTTGATAATATCACCGGGACCGGAGTTATTGCATTTTTCCATTTATCAATCATAGTTGCTTTTGCCGGATATTTTGTTTTTTCATATTCTACGAAAATTCTTTCAGTAAGTACCTTAGCAACCTTAACCAACGCCTCCCCTGTTTTGACAATTTTGTTTTCCTGGTTGATTCTTAAAGAGAACATAACTATCTATTTTTTAATTGGTGCCGTAATAACTCTCAGTGGAGTAGTTTTTACACAAAGAATTAAAGAAAATATTATTATTTTAGAATAATAGTTATGAAGAATCCGGAAGATATAAACAGAAGAAAAATAAATGTTGCATATACATCTATAATTGGTGCAATCATCATTGTTACGGTTAAAATTATTGCTTCCGTTCAAAGCGGAAGTTTGGCTGTACTGTCAGAACTTTTCCATTCATCTACCGATTTTATTGCTGCTATAGCTACCGTAATATCTCTTAAATATTCTGCCAAACCTCCCGATAGCAAGCATCATTACGGTCATGAAAAAATTGAAAGTTTTTCTGCTCTGTTTCAGGTATTGATTCTTATTGCTATGTGTGTTTATATTTTTTATGAGGCAATTGAAAGAATCATACATCCTCCGGTCATCAGTTTAAACATATTTACATTTTTAGCAATTATTATTTGTATCTTTATAGATTATTCAAGAGCAAAAGCATTAAAAAAAGTTGCCAAAGAAACGAAATCCCAGGCATTGGAAGCTGATGCCCTGCATTTTTCTTCTGATATCTGGAGTTCGATAGTAGTTATACTATCAATGCTGTTTTCATATTTCAATATCAGCCATTTATTCGATCCTATTTCGGCTATAATAGTAGCAATGATTATTATTTACGTTACCTTAAACCTTATGAAAAAAGCATTTAATTCATTAATGGATGGTGTTCCTTCGGGTATGACAGAAAAAATTTATAACGAAGTATTAACTATAAAAGAGGTCGAATCAATTAAATCTCTGCGGTTACGGAGCAGCGGCTCAAAACTCTTTATTGATATGACTATTTTAATCAGCCGCTTGCTGTCTTTTGCACAAACGCATAATATTATTGACAGAATTGAAAACAAAATAAAAGAAACTTTACCGGATTCCGATGTCGTAATACACTTTGAACCGATAGAAACTGAGAAAGAAACAATAAATGAAAAAATAAGATTAATTGTAAATGATATGGGCTATAAATGCCATGATATATTCTCACATAAGATTAACAAAGATATATTCAGTGAATTGCATATTGAAATTGACGACACAAATGATTTAAGCAAAGCTCACGATATTGTAACAAATATAGAACAAAGAATCCTGGAAAAAATAAAAGTTATNTCTAAAGTAAAAATCCATCTTGATGAACCGAGCGAAAAATTATTTGATACAAAAGATATCACTTCAGAATCCGATATTATTATTAACAAAATAAAAAATATAACCCTGATAAATGAATTAAGTAAAATATTATCGGAAATAAAAGTGATTGAGACTAATAACAAGATAAGAATTCTATTAACGTGTGAATTTGATTTAAAATTATCTTTCGATGAAGTTCATGACCGGGTTACAACTTTAGAAAATAGAATTTACTCTGATTTAAAAATTGTTTACCCGAATCTGGCAAGCGTTATTATTCATGCTGAACCGGGAGTTTAAAAAGTAAAATATTATTATTAATCATTCCCAATCAATAAATAATGGAAACAATAAATATAGGAATTCTTGGCTGCGGACATCTTGGAAAATATCATATTAAAAACCTTTTAGAGTTACAAAAAGAAAGAAATGATATAAAAATTATTGGTGTTTACGATACAAACACCGAAAAATCAAAGTATATAAATGATAATTACGGTATTGAATCTTATCCCGACATAGAAACACTTTATAAAAATATTAATACAGTGATTATTGTAACTCCGACAATAACGCATTTCGAATTGACAAAAAGGGCAATAGAAAAAAACATTAATTGTTTTATTGAAAAGCCAATTACAAACAGCGTATCAGAGGCTTATCAATTATTAGAATATGCAAATACAAAAAACGTAAAAATACAGGTCGGGCATATAGAGAGATTCAATCCTGCATTATTAGCGTTAGAAAAACATACGGTGAATCCCCTATTCATAGAATCCCACAGGTTATCTGAATTTAATCCGCGGGGAACCGATGTTTCTGTAATACAGGATTTAATGATACATGATATAGATATAATATTATCTTTAGTAAATTCAAAAGTAGATTCGGTTGAAGCTAACGGTGTAGCAGTTATAACAAATAAGATTGACATAGCAAATGCAAGGATTAAATTTAAAAACGGGTGTGTCGCTAATCTTACAGCGTCCAGGATATCTCAAAAGAAAATGAGAAAGATGAGAATATTCCAGAAAAATACTTATATATCAGTTGATTTCTTAAAAAATGATTCTGAGATATTCGACTTAATTGAAAATACAGATAACATTGATAAAGAAAAAAAATATATCGGACCAATCGAATATGAAAACAAAAAAATATTAATTTCTTACGAGAGAAAGACAGTTGACGATATTAATCCAATGAAATATGAACTTAACAAATTTTTCGACAGCATATTAAACGACTCTAAGCCGGAAATAGACATTGAAAGTGCAGTATTAGCTGTTGAGCTTGCAGATATAATAAGCAAAAAAGCCGAATCATCACTGAATCAACTTGCAAATTAATTCAATGTACAAAATAGCTCATATTTCGGATATTCATCTTCAGGAAAAAGAAGAAGGAAACCACAAAAAGAAATTTGAATCATTACTGAAAGATATATTCTTACATAAATGCAATCATCTGGTCATAACAGGTGATATTAACAATACCGGAGAATTAAAAGATTATAAATCTGTAAAAATATTACTTAAGAAATTCGGATTTTTTGACAGTGATAAATTAACCGTTACCATAGGTAATCACGATATTTTCGGAGGAGCAAAAAAGGGAGACGATGTATTCTTATTTCCACAAACTTGTAAAANTATNAANTACAATAAGCGTGTANATGAATTTTTCAAACAATTTGAAAAATCATTTGAAAAAACAGAATTAATTGATAATAAAAAAATATTTCCTTTTTATAAATTAATTAATGATAGAATTGCT
>JGI20214J51088_10002501_pt1 | contig 12216 bp, 11 predicted proteins | sample WetSurMetagenome_FD_51088 | JGI IMG/M metagenome (IMG submission 51088)
AGAGGATCGCAGACAAATTAGGAATAGAACTTGGAAAAAGTTCCGTTACCAAATTCAGTGATGGCGAGTTTCAGCCATGCTTTGATGAATCGGTAAGAGGTTGTATGGTTTTCATAGTCCAGTCCACTAATCCTCCGGCTGAAAACCTCTTTGAACTTCTCCTTATGATTGATGCTGCAAAGAGAGCTTCGGCATATAAAGTTATTGCGGTAATTCCCTATTACGGATTTGCCCGACAGGACAGAAAAGACAGACCCCGCGTTTCAATAGGGTCAAAACTCTCTGCCGACCTTCTCAGCACAGCAGGTGTAGACCGGGTTATAACAATGGACCTTCATGCGGATCAGATTCAGGGTTTTTTCAATGTGCCTGTCGACCACCTGTTTGGATCAGCAATCTTTGCACCTTATATAGCAAATCTTAAACTGCAAAACCTTTGCGTTTCGGCGCCGGATATGGGAGGATCGAAAAGGGCAAATGCATATTCACGACATCTCTCATCAGAGATGGTATTATGCTATAAGCTGAGGAAAAAACCCAATGTTATAGAAGAAATGTCAATTATAGGTGAAGTGGAAGGACGAAATGTAGTGATCATCGATGATATGGTTGACACTGCCGGAACACTTGCGCTTGCTGCTAACATGATGAAGGACAGGGGAGCCTCAAGTATCAGAGCCTTCGCCACACATCCTATATTATCGGGTAACGCAATTGAAAGGATTAATGATTCTGCTATCGAGGAACTAGTTGTTAGTGATTCAGTTCCATTTATTAATTCATCACCAAAGATCAAAGTACTTTCAATCGCTGATATTTTTGCCAAGACAATCCAGGCTGTGACCTCAAATTCATCGATAAGCACTAATTTTGTATTCTGATTCCTTTATTCTATATTTGCAGTCCAAAAATTTAAATTAATGTCAAACGTGTAATGGGGAGTTTTCGGGATGATAACTCTTAGTAGCACAATAACTTTTAGACAAATGAAGACAATTGAAATTAAAGGAACTTTCAGAACTGAACTGGGAAAGAAAAGCTCCAAGGAGATCAGAAAAGCAGGAAATGTTCCATGTGTTATCTACGGAAAGGAAAAAAATATTCATTTCTACACACATGAACTCAATTTTAAAAACCTCGTTTATACCCCTGCCGCTCATCTGGTAAAACTTATCATTGAAGATAAAGAATACGATGCAGTACTTAAGGATATGCAGTTTCACCCTGTAAAAGATAATATCTTACATGCAGATTTTATTGAAATACACGATAAAAAGCCTGTAGTTATAAATATCCCGATAAAAGTTCATGGCGATTCAGTAGGTGTTATAGCAGGTGGTAAATTAAGCATCAAGAGAAGAAGCCTTAAAGTAAAAGGTCTCGCTAATGACCTCCCGGAGTCACTCGATGTTGATATTACAGACCTGAAAATTCACCAGGGCGTGAAAGTTGGTGATTTATCATATCCTGGAATCGAATTACTTGATCCGAAAAAATCATTGGTTCTTACAATTGCTACTTCAAGGGTTGCACAGAAGAGCGAGGAAGAAGTCGCTGCTGAGGCTGCTACNGANGCTACAAATGCAGCTAATGCCGCTGCTGCCGCTCCTGCTGCAGAGTAATAACCAGTTANCATTTTTAACAACATACAGGCTTGATGAAGTATCTGATAGTTGGCCTGGGAAACATAGGTGAAGGGTACAAAGACACCCGACATAATATAGGATTTACAGTATTGGATGCCATGGCAGTGGCATCCAATCTTTCTTTTATGGATAAGCGTTATGGCGCTATCTGTGAACTGCGGCATAAGGGCAGGAATCTTATCCTCCTTAAACCATCCACATTTATGAATTTAAGTGGTAATGCCGTAGATTACTGGATGAAGAAGGAAAATATCCCTATTGAAAATATACTTGTAATCGTTGATGATCTGGCGCTACCGCTGGGTAGCATCAGAATGCGGCCAAAAGGAAGCGATGGAGGACATAACGGACTATCGCATATAAGTGCCACACTCGGTACTACCGAATATCCAAGAATAAGAATAGGGATAGGAAACGGCTTCCGTAAAGGAAGCCAGGTTGATTTTGTCCTCGGCAAATGGGATCCTGCAGAGAAAAAGTTCATAGATGAGAGGAGCAAAATCGTTATAGAAATGATTAAATCATTTGTCTTCGCCGGTGTGGAACTGACAATGACTGCTTTTAATAAAGAAGGGAAAGTACAGCCGCCTCAGGATGGCACCCACCATGGCCCCCCTGCCCCCCTAAAGGGGGGTTAAAACTCCATCATTCCTACAGTTTACTTTCTACTGTTTACTTTTTACTGTTTACTTTTTCTTTTAAATGCCTGAAAATAAAGCCATACGCATAGATAAATTCCTCTGGTCGGTGCGGATCTATAAGACCAGAAGCATAGCTTCCGATGAATGCAGGAAAGGAAGAATAATTATAGCCGATGTGCAGGTTAAACCTTCACGGACCGTACTTAAAGACGAAATCATAACAGTTAAGAAACCGCCTGTAATCTATACTTACAGGGTCATCGAGCCAATAGAAAACAGGGTTGGGGCAAAACTCGTAAGCAATTTCATTGAAGATCTTACTCCCGATGAAGAAAAAGCGAAGCTCGATCTGAGTCACTCAGGAGGAATTGTCTANAGGGAAAAAGGTACCGGCCGCCCCACGAAGAAAGAGAGAAGACTTATCGACAGGCTCACAGACGATACCTTAGATTAAGGCTGAGGTTAAGGTTAAGAATTCCGAAACCTTTTTGACCCCCAAGCCCCCCAAGGGGGGTGTCAGTTTCGAATGCAATTAAGTCCCCCTTGGGGGATTTAGGGGTGATTTATTAGGATACAGACGTCAGATTCTACCAGGTGCATATCTGATCAAAGAATTTTACCTCAACCTTAACCTCAGCCTCATTCAGGTGGTATAAAGACGTAATATTTCAAAAACAGCAGTAAAAGTAATCCAGCTTTCATAACAAGATTTCACTTTTTTTTATCTTGCAGTCAACTGCTTCAGGATTTCAGATTACTGATTCCATGAAGATGTATATTCTTTTATTCAATGGGAAAAGAAAATATCGAGAAGTATTCAGCCGGGTATGCTCTGTTAAAATCTGTTGCAGGATTCTGGCATAATAATGTTTTCTACAGGAGAGTCATTGTCCTGGGGCGTGAAAATATTAATCCCGACGATCCTATGATCTTTGCTCCCAATCATCAGAACGCACTCATGGATGCTCTTGCGGTGCTTTTTACCCATAAAGGGCAGCCTATATTTCTTGCCCGAGCTGATATCTTTAAAAAAAGAGCTGTTGCGGCTGTACTTTATTTTCTTAAGATACTGCCGGTCTACAGAATCAGAGACGGCTTCAGCAGCCTTAAAGGAAATGATGAAATATTTCTTAAAACCATTGATGTTCTGAAAAACAAGAACGGACTGGTAATCCTGCCGGAAGGTGACCATGCCGGTTTCAGAAGGCTCCGTCAGCTTAAAAAAGGTATTTGCCGTGTTGCCTTCCAGTCAGATGAAGCTACAGGCTTTACTCTTAAAATAAAGATCATTCCTGTTGCACTTGAATTTTCAAACTATAGCAGATTCAGACAGGTGCTGACTGTCGAATATGGCAAACCAATCGAGGTATCGGAGTATTTCGACCTTTACAAAGTTAGTCCCGAGAGAGCTTTGAACGAATTGAGAGCAAGGCTTTCCAATGAGATGAAAGGCATTATGATCCATATCGAATCAGAAGAGGATTATGAGGCGATTGATGAGCTGAGAGGAATGATAAACGGCAGATTCAGCGATGATATAAAGGTTCCAAAATTATTCCGTGACAGGATCCTGGTGAATAAAATGAAGGCTCTGAAGACTACCGACCCTGATCTCTATTCTAAAATATGTTCTCTGAGCCTCGATATCAAGAAGAAAGCAAAGGAACTGAAAACCGATTACAGGCTTCTTGAGAAAAAGAAACATCCACTGGGATGGCTTATTGCCGGAATACTTGGCGTTATTGTCACCTTCCCTCTGTTCATTTACGGCAATATTTTCAATCTGACATTCCTTGAAATCCCTAATTTGCAGATCAGAAAGATAAAGGATCCCCAGTTTCATTCATCAATACGCTACGGAATTTCTCTGGCCCTGGCCTTTGTGTTTCTTCCAATCTATCTGATACTTTCGCTCTTCATATTTTCCTCCTGGTGGCTGGGATTGCTGATATTTCTGACTTTGCCGCTTTCAGGGCTCTTCGCCTGGAATTATTACCTTCAGTTCCATAGAATAATCGGAGGATTCAGGATAAGGAACTATATTAAAAACAAGGACAAGCTTTTCGATCTGCTGCGAAGCAATCACACACAATTAGTAAAACTTATATCAGAATTATAGAATGGGCAAGAAAGACCTGTTTTCGGGCAAGGTAGTATGGGTAACAGGTGCATCATCAGGAATAGGCGAATCCCTTGTGCATGAATTTTCAAAGAGAGGCGCTACAGTAATAGCATCATCAAATGACCCTTCGGGATTAGAAAGAGTAAAAGCAGACTGCGGAGAAAAATCATCTATGGTACACTGTGTTCCATTTGATCTTGCGGAAACATCCGGGATAGATAAATTAGCAGAGAGGCAGATAAACGCCTTCGGGAGTATCGACTACCTTCTGAATATCGGAGGAATAAGCCAGAGGGCACGAATAGATGAAACACCAATGTGGCTCGACAGGAAAATATTCGAGATTAACTATTTCGGAACTATTGCACTCTCCAAGGCGGTTTTACCATATATGGTGAGGCAGCAATCGGGACATATCCTTGCAACCAGCAGTATATCAGGAAGGTTTGGATTCCCTTTAAGATCTGCATATTCAGCTTCAAAACAGGCGCTGCATGGATTCATAGAAACTCTTTATCTTGAGAATAAAAAGAATAATCTGAGAGCATCGGTTATCATCCCGGGACGTGTAAGAACAGCTATATCCATTCATGCCCTGGATGCTGAAGGGAAGGAACATGGAAAGCTTGATGCCGGACAGGCAAAAGGAATTACGCCGGAACAGGCCGCTGATATGATTATCAGGGGAATAGAGAAGAATAAGCGGGAGATACTGGTTGGCAAAAATGAACTGATGATGCTGCATATCAGAAGATATTGCCCGTGGCTGTTCTTCAGAATAGCGGATAAAATAGATTCAATGTGAAGTTTGAAGTACTCCAGGCACTCTAGGCACTCTAGGCACTTTAGGCACTCTAGGCACTCAATATAATATATTATAGTCTAATCTTTTATAAAATGAAGGGATATATTCTAAGTGGAATCCAGCAGATGGGAATCGGTGTGACGAATGTTCAGGAAGCATGGAAATGGTACAGCACACAGTTCGGAATGGATTGCCGGATTTTTGAAGACGAAGCTGTTGCTAAACTGATGCTCCCTCATACCGATGGCTTACCCAGAAGCAGGTATGCTGTACTTGCCCTCAATTTACAGAGCGGTGGCGGATTTGAGATCTGGCAACATACAGGAAAAGAGCCGCTTAAGATAAAAGAAGAGATTCAACTCGGGGATCTTGGTATTATTGCCTGCAAGATCAAGACTAAGAATGTTCCTCAAACTCTAAAGAGCTTCCGGGAAAAAGGACTGGCCGTTCCTGCGGAAACAAGTATTGATCCATCAGGGAAGAAGACTTTTTTTATGAAAGATCCTTACGGGAATATTTTTCAGCTTGTGGAGGCACAAGACTGGTTCAGAGATGAAAAAAAGAACACAGGCGGATCATATGGGGCAATAATAGGTGTGTCTGATTTCGATAAAGCACGAGTGGTTTATTCAGACATACTCGGCTATGATAAAGTAATTTATGACAAAACAGGCCTGTTTAACGACCTTTCAGGATTGCCGGGGGGAAATAAGGAGTGCAGAAGGGTATTGCTTGGAAGATCAGAGCCCTTCACCGGAGCATTCAGTAAAGTATTAGGAAATAGTGAGATAGAATTGATCAGCTCTCCCGGGCATCCCGGAAAAAAGATTTATGAAGGCCGGATGTGGGGCGATCCCGGATTCATACATCTCTGTTATGATATGCAGGGAATTGATGAGCTCAGAAGTTTCTGTGAAAGCAAAGGTTTCCCGTTTACTGTGGATACTAAAAAAAGTTATGAAGGCAACAGCTTTGATATGGGAGAAGCAGCAGGGCATTTTGCCTATATTCAGGATCCTGACGGCGCACTGATTGAGTTTGTTGAGACACACAAAGTCCCGATCCTGAAAAAATTCGGCTGGTATCTTGATCTGCGTAAGAGAGATCCTAATAAGTCTCTTCCAAACTGGATACTAAAAACCTTAAGATTCTCGAGAGTAAAGTTTTGACCTCTCCTCCACCTTCTGAAGCACTCTCATCACATTGCCGCCCCATATCTTTGTGATATCCTTCTTTGAATAACCCCTGCGAAGAAGTTCAATCGTAATATTTTTCATTTCTGTTGCATCGCTGCAACCGTCCACTCCTCCTCCACCATCAAAATCCGTCCCGATTCCTACATAATCAACTCCTATTACCTGTACAACATGATCAATGTGATCAACAACATCTTTTACGGTTGCCCGCTTTTCATATGTTTTTGCAATTTTATTGTACTCATTCCTTGCCAGTTTTTTCAGAGAATCTGAAAGAGAATTATAATCGCCGTACTTTTCATGCAGTTCTTTAAGCTTTGCATCCATTTCAGGATTTGGATCAGGCGTTTTCAGATAATTGCTCAGAATACAGATCTGTATAACTCCTCCGTTTTCTTTCAGGGAAAGCAACATATCGTCGGAAAGATTCCGGGGACTGCCGCATAATGCACGGCATGAAGAATGAGAGGCCAGTACCGGTGCCTTTGAAAGTTTCAAAACATCATAGAATGATTTATCGGAGATATGAGAAATATCAACCATCATTCCAAGACGGTTCATCTCCTTAACCACCTCTGTCCCGAAAGCAGACAGTCCATTATTCTCAGGACCAGCCGGATCAGTCGATGAATCGCAGATATCGTTATTTTTTGTATGGGCCAGAGTCATATATCTTGCTCCAAGATCAAAGTACTGTTTTATTCTCGATATGTCCTTACCTATCGGATAGCCATTCTCAACTCCGATAAAAGCGGCAATTCTGCCTTCTTTCCGTAACCTGTAAGCATCATCAGGTGTAGTGGCCATTCCGGCCATTGAGGAATTTTTTTCAACGTTCTTGTGAATAGCATTAAAGATCTCAAGAGCCTGCTGATGCACTTTATTAAATGAGGAGTCATTACGAGGGCCCTGTCCGGTAAATACGGTAAAAAATTCAGCATGGAGGCCTCCCTCATTCATTTTTGGAAAATCAACACATCCCTCTTCATGCCTCACTCCAAGATCAAAAGAAGGATCAGTAAATTCCATCGGAGTATCGCAATGAGTATCAACTGTAAGAATTGATGCGTGTATCTTGTCTGCCTGTCTGGCGAGCTTTTCTTCAGGATTCCCGCAGCCATATAGAATTATTGATGCAAGAAAGAAACTGGTGAATAATTTCATAACCGATGAGTTGATTTCTGATGCAAGATAATTAAAATGCTTTCGGTGTATCTAGTTTGTTTAATGTTTAACCTATTTTAACAAAGTAGGAATACAGCTCTGATAATACGGATGATTCTGAGTTAAAAAACAAAAAGCCCTGACACTTACCTATCGGTTCGGTCAGGGCAGCCATGAAAAGAATGGAAATTTGCTTTTTGGACAGCAAAAAGCAGTTCAAAAATATAAATTTTTTAATCAAAAAGCTACTTTACAATCCTCATTTTCACTAGCGTATAAAAAACTGATGTTAATTACAGCTTTAATGGGGTGAATACACTCAACAGAACTATCACACCGATAACTATTACTACTATTCCGGCGATCTTATTTACCCTTACAATAACTCTTAGTCTGATATTCTTCTTGAACCGGCTGACGAAATAGCTCAGGAAGAACCACCAAGTAATAGTGCCAATGAGAACTCCCGGAATCAGAAAAAACGGTACCAGTTCAGGTTTCACATTCCCGCTAATATGCACCCCCGAGAAGAAAGCGACGAAGATGAAAATCGTATAGGGATTTGAGATTGAAAGTACAAATACAGAATAATAATCGCGCCAGAGCGACTTATTGGCTTTTTCGCGGTTCCTAATGTCCTTCACAGGATTTGACAGGAGTATTTTAACACCGATGCCAAGAATAATAATTCCGGCAATAATCGAAATGATAAACCTCTGTTCATTAATAAAGCTGATAATCACCGTAAAACCTACCGCAGCCAGTGCGGCAAGGATGGTATCAGCCGTGGCCAGGCCGAGTCCCGAAAAAAACCCCGAAAGCAATCCCCGTTTGATCGTACGATTAATCAGAATTATACCTATCGGCCCGAGCGGCATTGATACAGTAAGTCCAAGAATTATGCCTTTAAGAAGTATTTCGATAGCGGGAATCATCTTTCCTGATTAGTAACAGCAAATATAAGAAGTTTAAATACACCTTCAATCCGGAAATTAAGGCCTGTCAACTTCTCATTTAAAATTCCCCTGTTATTGGGACTCGCTGTTAAAATTAAGAATAAGAAGATTCACGAAATTGCTTTTCGGATTTCTTCTGCTACTTTTGGAAGTTTTTAATTTATGTCTGAAAAAAGAAAAATCTGGCACTGGCTGGCTCTTACAGTTTTATCTCTCATCTGGGGGACCAGTTATATATTAATGAAGAGGGGACTTGAATCATTCACCTCCTATCAGGTAGGATCGCTCCGGATTTTAATTACTTTTCTGTGCCTTCTACCTACTGCGATCAGGAATCTGCATTATATAAACAGGAAAAATATTTTACCAATCATCATAATCGGATTATTCGGAAGTGTAATTCCGGCCTATCTTTTTCCTATGGCTGAAACAAAAATTTCCAGCTCGATGGCGGGAATGCTGAATTCACTCAGTCCTGTTTTCACTCTGGTCTTCGGCATCACAATTTATAACCGTAAGGCCATTAAAGCACAGGTTGCGGGAGTATTTCTCGGATTACTGGGAGCTACCGGGTTACTATATACAGGATCTCTCACCTTTAATCTTTATGGTTTACTTGTTGTGCTTGCTACAATTTTGTCGGGTATAAGCTCAAATGAAGTAAGCAGGATAAAAGAACTGAACGGTATTAAAATAACGGCACTATCCTTCTTTCTGACAAGTCCTGTTGCCATGATCTTCCTAGCATTTTCAGATCTTTCAGCTCCACTGCATACGGAACACTGGTTGAGGAATCTGTCTTTTATCGGAATACTGGCAATTCTTGGAAGCGCCACCGCACTTATGATATTCTATATTCTCATCAGAGATACCACTCCGGTTTTTGCTTCATCAGTAACTTACTTTATTCCAATTGTTGCAACTCTATGGGGCATATCAGATCATGAACGTTTTACTTCATCAATGTTGATCTCTGTTATTTTTATCTTTGCAGGAGTATTTATTATTAACAGACCCGACCTCTTCAGGAAAAGAAGGCCGATTTCAGATGAATAAATATATTCTGACCGCATTGTCGGTTACCGGAGGAATTCTGTCAGGACTCGCATGGAGCGGATGGTGCTCAGGTCTTATCCTGTTGATTGCCTTTGTCCCTTTTTTTATTATTGAAGACTACCTGTTTGAGAATCAGAAAAAGTTTACTTCCAACGCCTATTTTCTGTTTCTTCTTCCAGGCTTTGTGATATTCAGCATTATAGCCCTCGGGTGGATGCGTGTGGCAAGTATCACCGGGGCTATATGTGTGATCATGGGTCTTGCCTTCCTTATGTCTTTTTCACTCTGGCTGGCACATGTTGTGAGACAACGCACTGGAAATATAGCCGGCATTATATCAATGTTCGCGTTCTGGATGACATATGAATTTCTGAGCCTTAATGTAAATATTGTTTCGCCATGGCTCAACCTGGGAAACGGACTGGCAAAAGATCTCCTTTTTGTACAATGGTATGATTTAACAGGAACTGCAGGCGGGTCGTTATGGATTCTGAGTTCAAACCTCCTCCTCAGTGTAATTCTTTTGAGGTATCTGAAAGAAAAGAAATCAAATATTCTTTACCTGTGTATCTGGCTTTTGATACTGATTATTCCATCTGCCTGGTCAATATTCAGATATGAATCGATAAGTCAAAACAAAAACAATGGGCAGGAAGTAGTTATAATTCAACCAAATGCAGATCCTTATTCTCAGAAGTTTACTATCCCTTTCCACGATCAGCTTAAAAATGTGATTGGCCTGATCAACTCAGGGATTTCAGAAAAAACAGACTGGGTTGTTACACCTGAAACAACCATCGATGATCCGGCCNGCCTTAATAATCTGGCTCATGATAAGTATGTTGAGATGGTAAGAAAGGTATTGGTTCCCTATCCGGCCGCAAATGTGGTTATGGGCCTTGTTACCTACAAGCTTTATCCCGCTGCCCCGGAAGCGCCTACCGTCAGTGCGAGGAAAATTGATGCTACCGGACAATATTACGACCATTTCAACTCAGCTGTACAGATAGATACAGGCAACTCATGCGGTGTCTATCATAAATCGAAACTCGTTCCCGGAATTGAAATGCAATTTTCAAATGGGCCGGGCCGGCTTTTAACTCATATTTTACCATACCTGGGAGGAACTAAATGGGGTTATGGTATCCAGGAAGAGCGGACCTGTTTTGAACATACCAGTTCCTCAGTGAAAGTAGCTCCTGTAATATGCTATGAATCTGTCTTTGGCAGGTTTGTGACAGGGTATATCAAAAAGGGTGCTGAAGCAATCTTCATCATTACGAATGATGGATGGTGGAAGGGAACAAACGGATACAAACAGCATCTGGCATTCGCCTCATTAAGAGCAATTGAAACCAGAAGGCCCGTCGTCAGATCAGCCAATACAGGTGTTTCTTGCATAATCGACATAAGAGGCAGAAGAACAATCGAAACTGACTGGTGGACCCAGAGTGTTATCAAAGGTGAGTTCTTTCCGGAAACAACGATAACTCCTTATGTCAGATATGGCGACTGGTTGCTTATGATATCAGTTGTTATCTCGGCTGCAGTGGTATTGATTGTCTTTATAGTATTACCTCTGATAAAAAAAGTTGCCCATCCGGAATAATTATGCAACCCTTGTTAATTACTGTTGTCTTTATAATCAAGTAAGCTAAAAAGTGGATCACCCGGATATTTATATACATGCCTCCCTGATCGAGGAGTGCAGGAAAGGTAACAGCAAGGCTCAGTTCAGGCTTTACAGCCAGTATTCAAAGGCAATGTACAACCTGGCTTACAGAATACTGAATAACAGGGAAGATGCTGAGGATATCCTTCAGGAAGCCTTTATCGAATGTTTCAGGTGTCTAGACACATTCCGGTTTGAATCCACATTTGGTGCCTGGCTTAAAAAAATTGTTGTAAACAGATGCATAAATCATATAAAGAGAAAAAAAATTGACCTTACTCTTTGTGAGACACTTCCTGCAGTAATTGATGAAGCCGAGGAAGAAGTACTTTACGACACCGGTAAAATATTCAAGGGGATTGAAAAGCTTCCCGACGGATACAGAATTGTTCTTACCCTTTATCTGCTCGAAGGTTATGACCATTCTGAAATATCACAGATTCTGGGAATATCAGAAGCAACATCAAAATCGCAGTATTCAAGAGCAAAAGAAAAGTTGAGATCACTACTTTCAAAAAACTAGGTATATGGATAAACTTGAGGAACATATCAGGAAGAACAGGGAGGACCTGGACAGGTATTCACCTCCGGAAGGAATTTGGAAGGGCGTAAGCAAAAGACTGAAAAGCAGAACCTTTAGCACCAGGCAATGGTTGTCTATCGCTGCATTGATTACTGTAATACTGGGAACTGCTGTTATATTTTTCAAACCTCAATACCGTTGGTCGGATCGGAATGATCAGGCTGGCCAGACTGATGAACTAGCACAANTCCCGCCCCAATTAAGGGAAACCGAAGTATACTATAATAATCTGGTAAATACCCTCTACACCAAAGCTACCCCTTTGCTGACGAAGAATCCTGAAATCAGGAAAGAGCTGAATAATGACCTTTCTCACCTCGACAGTATCTGCATCGACCTGAAAAAGGACCTGAAGGACAACGTCTCGAATCAGGA
>JGI20214J51088_10002503_pt1 | contig 12206 bp, 13 predicted proteins | sample WetSurMetagenome_FD_51088 | JGI IMG/M metagenome (IMG submission 51088)
GGCGGTGCAGCGTGATCGTGCACACAGGCCCATCGCTGCGGGTGGTTACGGCAGGGTCGCTCATGATCGGATCCTTTCGGTCGCGACCGAAGTTTGGCACCAGCCTCGGCCCGGCCAGCTGGCATCATGTTGTACCGTGGCTGCACGACCCAAACCCCTGAATGACTAGCGCCCGCCCAAGCGTCGCCGACAAGCGCCGCAGCTTCCATCGGCTGCACGAGAGCGGTTGCTTCGTGATCCCCAACCCCTGGGACGTCGGCAGTGCGTGCTGGCTGCAGGGCCTGGGCTTCAAGGCCCTGGCCAGCACCAGCTCGGGCTTCGCCTGGGCACAGGGCCATGCCGACAATGCCATCACGCGCGACATGGCGCTGGCGCACCTAGCCGACCTAGTGGGGGCCACCGACGTGCCGATCAATGCCGATTTCGAAAGCGGCTTTGCGACCGAACCCGCGGGCGTGGCCGAGAGCGTTCGGCTGGCGGTGCAGGCCGGTGTGGCCGGGCTATCGATCGAAGACAGCACCGGCGACGCCGCCAACCCGCTGTTCGGCATCGACGATGCGGTGGAGCGACTGCGCGCCGCGCGACGGGCTATCGACCAGGCCGGCGGCGACACCTTGCTGGTCGGCCGCGCCGAGGGCTTCTTGTGCGGCCGGCCCGATCTGGGCGAGACGCTGCTGCGCCTGCGCGCGTATGCCGATGCCGGAGCCGACTGCCTGTACGCACCCGGCGTGCACTCGCGCGAGCAGATCCGCACACTGGTCGACGGCGTGGCACCCAAGCCCTTCAACCTGCTGGTCGGCGGGTCCAGTGAGCTGTCGGTCGACGACGTTGCCGCTCTTGGCGTGCGCCGCATCAGCGTGGGCGGCGCATTGGCCCGATCAGCCTGGGGTGGCTTCATGCGAGCCGCTGATCAGCTGCTGCAAGGCCGCTTCGGCGGTTTTGCCGAGGCGGCATCGGGGCAGGTGCTGAACGGCTTCTTCGCGGCGGACACCCGGCGCCGCGAAGACCGCTGACGCAGCGAGGCTGGGTGCCGTCCTTCAGGTTCGGCGACCCAGTGGCAGCGGCAGCCGGTACCTGGCAATGACCGCCGTACAGCACGGGCGACCGCTGTGCCGTCAAGCTGTCGTCGCAGGCGGCCCGAAGGCTCAGGATACTTAGGCGGGCAGGCTGGGCCGGCCAGCGGCTGCTCCCGCGGGCGGCGAACTGCGCGTGCCGACCCATACCAGCCCATCGACGCGCTCCGAAGCTGTCGGACGACCGGCCCGGATCCTTCGAGTTCCGCATCTACGAAGCTGCCGTTCGTGACCTACGGCGGTCGGCCAGGAGGCGCAGGTCAGGAACGGCCGTTTCGGGGAAGTTCGATCCATCGTGTCGGCTGGGCTGGGTTCAGACCCCTGCTTGAAGACGTGCGCATAGATGCTCGCCTGAGCCAGGTCAGTCGCTTGTGGAAAGCCCCTTGCCAGCAACTATCTTTTTACCCGGATTCTATTTGACTCGTCCTTTTTTACCCGGATAGAATATGCGGCATGGACGAAGCCATGCCAATCACCTACACCGCCTTCTTGGACGGGCGGCGCCTCGCCACCGGTCCATTGCGCGAGGTGGCGGTCGCCGTCCTGCGCGCGCAGCAGGCCAAACCTGAGGGGCATCCGCTGGTCTTCAGCAATGCCAGCGGCCAATCTGCCGATCTGGACCTGCGCGGCGGCGAGGAAGCCGTCGCGACGCGATACACCGTGGCTGCGCCGACCCAAGCGCCTAAGGGCCGCGGTCGCCCGAAGCTCGGCGTGGTTGCGCGGGAAGTGACACTGCTTCCAGAACACTGGGAGTGGCTCGCAGCGCAGCCAGGCGGCGCCTCCGTAGCCTTGCGCAAACTCGTGCACGAAGCGCGGCGCACCGGCGGCGACCGGGACCGGACGCGCCAAGCGCGCGACCGCGCCTATCACGCCATGTCCACGCTGGCCGGCGATCTCGCCGGCTTCGAGGAGGCATCGCGGGCGTTGTTCGCCGGCGATCACGAGCGGCTGGCGGCGCAGATGGCCGCATGGCCCAAAGACGTGCAGGCCTACGTGCAGCAGCTCGCCGAGCCTGCATCCGGCTAAGCCGTACCGCTTTCACTTCTTCTTTGCGCCCAGCGCGCGGCTCCTGGTCGCAGCGCTGCGGATAAACGCACGCCCGCGATCCGCAGGAGCCCATATGAACCAGCCACAAACANAGACCCACGCCGGATCGGCGCCGACGCTGCGCACGCACTACCTTGCGCTGCTGACACCCCTTGTGCTGACGCACGCGCTGCAAAGCGCGGGTGGATTACTCGATGGGTTCTGGCTCGGGCGCCTGCTAGGCGTGGGCGGCATCGCGACGGCCGCCTCATTCTTTCCCGTGTTCTTCTTGCTGCTGTCGCTGATCATCGGATTGGGTGCCGGCGCGACCATCCTTGCGGGACAAGCGTGGGGCGCGCGTGATGCGGCGCAGGTGCGGCGGGTTGCTGCCTCGGCCTTCGTGGCTGCACTTGGCGTCGGGCTTGCGGTCGCGGTGGCCGGTGCGTGGTCTGCGCCGTGGTTGATGCGAGCTCTCGGCACGCCGCCGGACATCTTGCCGGCCGCGATCCGCTATGCGCGCGCCATGTTGCTGGTGATGCCGTTCGTGTTCGTCGCTTGGACGGGCTTGTCCCTGAGCCGCGGCACCGGCGACGCGCTCTCGCCGATGTGGTCCCTGCTGGCTGCGACGCTCGTTGGCGCGGTATGCACGCCGCTGCTTGTTGCGGGAACGCCTTTGGGCGCGGCTGGCGTGGCAGTCTCGGTGCTCGTCGCGCAGGTGGCTGTGCTGACCATGTTGATTTGGCGCTGGCGTCAGAACGGCCATCCGCTCGCCCCCGGCGCCGGGTGGCAGGACTGGAAGCCGAGTGCGGCCATCGCCCATCGCATGCTGCGTATTGGCCTGCCAGCCGCATTGCAGATGCTGGCGATGGCGCTTGCGGAGATCGTGCTGCTAGGCCTGGTGAACCGTCACGGGTCGGACGCGACCGCGGCTTATGGCGCGGCGACACAGGTCTTGAGCTGGGTGCAGTTTCCGGCGATGAGTCTGGGCATTGCCGCGGCGATCTTCAGCGCGCACGCAGTCGGCGCGGGGCGGCGCGAAAGGCTGCCGGCGATCGTGGGTACGGGGCTGCGCTTGAACGCCGTGGTCACCGCGCTGTTCGTCGTCGCTGCGCATGTGCTCGCGCCGTTCGCCTTGCGCGTGTTCCTGGACCCCGGGCCTGTGTTGCAGCAGGCGGTCGTCATCGTGCGCACCGTTGCTTGGAGCGTGGTGCTGCTCGGATGGAGCAACGTCCTGGTGGGCGCGATGCGTGCGAGCGGCGCGGCGCTGGTGCCGGCGCTTTTGAGCATGGCCGCAATCGTTGGCGTGGAGTTGCCGGTTGCCGTGGCGCTGGAAGCGCGCGTCGGCTTGGCAGGCGTGTTCTGGGCCTGCCCTGTCACTTTCTTGGCCATGCTGGTACTGCACGGCATCTACTACCGTCACAAGGAGAAAGAAGATGGACACTTCCGCCAAACAGGCGTCGCGCTCGGCGCGGCGGGTGGCCGCGCGCCAGGCGCGTGACGCCTTCCCGCCCATGGGCATCTACGCAATTCGCGACCGCACTAGCGGTCACCAGCTACTCGGNGCGAGCCGCAACGTGCACGCGTCGCTGAATCGCGTGCGCTTCGAACTGCGCATGGGCAAGCATGCNGACCGCGTACTGCAGGCCGAGTGGAATCGCAGCGGCGTGGACGGACTCGCCTTCGAAGTGCTGGAACTCGTGAAGGAACGCGAGGATGCGGACTTCGACTACGCGGGCGAACTGAACGCGCTGGAGCAGATCCACCGCGAACTGCAAGGGACGGCGCCATGATCGAACAATCCTTGCAAGCCTGCATGGACCGGCACCTNGNGCACGCGGCGATGGTGTGCAGGCTGGACGACGAACTCGGCACGCATCACGGCCTGTCGTGGGCTGATTTCGTGCTGCTCACGGCGCTGGATGCCGCACCGGAAGCCACGCCCGCAATGGAACTCGCGCGCACCTTGTGCATGCCGGCCTCGCGACTGCTGCAGCAGTTGCTGCCGCTAGAGAAAATCGGGCTGTTGGAGCGCGCTGCGGACCGTAACGGCAAGCGCCGCGTCCAGCTGCGCCCGCAAGGCCGGCGGCTGCTGTGCGAGGCGCGGNACACGGCTGAGAACGCTTGTGTGCGCTGAATTCGCCTCGGCGGCCATCTATCGTGGAGCGAGCCAGTCCAGCTCCTGCGGATGTACGTGGGAACGTCATCCGAGGGATGTCAGTTTCGAATCGACTCGCGCCGGCCACGACGACTGCGGGCTGCTGCTCCCATTCTCGCGGGACGGCAAATGATGGCCGAGGTGTGTCTTGTCGCCGGCTTATCCCGGCCAGGCGCATTGACCCGGGATCGGAGTCCGCCGCAGAGGTGACCATCGCCATAACCAAGCCGAAGCGTGGGTCAGTGCGCCGTTGCAGCGTGTGGTCGGAAAGCCGCAGCCGCAAGACAAGCCTGAATGTCGCGGTGTTGATTGCGTCGAACTCGTCACCTGGCGCAAGGTGATGAAGATGACAATTGAGAAGAAGTGCTGCTCAATCCACAGTGCCGCCCCCTGTGAGCCACCGCCTTCGCGGTGGCCGCCTTCGGGTGCCTGGCCAAGTATATGAACAGGCCCCCGTTTAGTGGACGCCATGAAGTCACGACGAGCGTTATCCACGGACGGCCGGCTCGGTCGCTCGCGACGAACCGGGAACCGGCCGTCGGTGGGTAACGCGGTACTTCAACGCCGAGGTGCGTGATGCGAACAGAGAAGGCCGTTGACTCAACGGGAAGTCGCTGTAGCAGGGTTAGGCCGCACTGTGTACCGCCCGCTTGTGCGACGCCGTCGATAACCTCGTGGCACTGTATGAAGAGCCGCGCGTGCGAACCTACTTTGGCCTGTGGAGGGCGCAAAGCTTGTTGCCGTCTGGATCTCGCACGTAGGCAAGATACATAGCGCCCAAGTTGCCTTCGCGCAGGCCAGGCGGCTGCTCAATCGAAGTGCCTCCATGCGCGACAGCGGTGTCATGGAACTGGTGCACCTGCTCCGGTGAACTGCACTTGAAGCCGATGGTGCCACCGTTGCCTATGGTTGCGGTCTCGTCGTTGATGGGCTCGCTCACACAAAACGAGCTGCCATCGTGTCGATAGAACAGGCGTTGTTGGCCTGTGGCGTTCTGGTTGCGGANCGGCTCGCCTGCTCCTAGGGCGCCGAGCACGGCATCATAGAAGCGCTTGGAGCGCTCGATATCGTTCGTTCCGACCATCACGTGGCTGAACATGCACTTGTCTCCTGTTTGGTACTGATAGGCGGGCCGATGCGCTACAGAGAGTGGCGTGTGCGGCCTAGCGTTCGAGCAAAGCTGGCACCGACGGCGTGGCGTGCTGGGCAGCAAGCGNAAAATNAGGCGAAGNCCCNGCGCTTGATGACCAGTGCGCCACGCCGTTGGGGCTCAGCTTGAGCGAGGAGTCAGACCGCACCCGGCTACGCCGCCAAGAGTGAACACCTTTGGATGGCGGCCAATTCCTTCTGGAGCGCTTCCTTGGCAATAGCCGTGTCATATGCGGCCTGCCCGCGCAACCACCAACCGTCGCTCAGGCCGAAGTAGCGGCAGAGCCGAAGGTCAGTGTCTGCCGTGACCCCACGCTTTCCAGCGACGATTTCGCCGATTCGTTGTGCCGGCACGCCGATATCCTTTGCGAGGCGGTACTTTGTAAGGCCGAGTGGCTTGAGGAACTCTTCTTCAAGCATTTCGCCGGGAGAGACAGGTCGAACAGTGCGCATGGCTTCTTCCTTCAGTGATAGTCGACGATCTCTACGTTCGCGGCCCCTTCTGGGGTCCAGACGAAACAGACGCGCCATCGCTGGTTGATGCGGATACTGTGCTGGCCCTTCCGAGCATCCTTCAGCGCCTCAAGTCCATTGCCGGGCGGCACTTTCAGGTCATCAAGAACTGCCGACCAGTCCAGTTGTGCAAGCTTGCGCAGGGCAGGTCGTTCGATGTTCACCCAGCGCTTAACGCGATTACCCTCGAACAGGGCTTGGGTGTCTTTGCATTTGAAGCTTCGAATAGGCACGGAACTCGATAATAACGGGGCGCGTGCGTAGTGTCAAGCAGGCGGACCACCACCAGCGTGAGCTGTGCGGTCAACGTTTGAGGTGAGGCGGGGCCGACGGCAAAGCGCCAGGCCCAGCGGAAGGATGATTAACCTCGCCTGGAGCCGGGCCTGGTGGCTTGCCGTTGGGCCTCGCCTCGACCGAATACGAAGTGCCTTCCCCAGTCCTGTGACGGTATCGAGGTACCAAGATTGACTCGTGGAAGTTCAATCTGAGCGGAAAGGGGAAGCCCGTGGACAAGGTTATCCGAGAAGGCTTGGTCCGGGTAGGTGTGGACCTGGCCAAGCGCGTTATCCAGGTGCATGTGGTCGATGCGGCCGGCCGTGTCGTCACGGCCAGGGCGCTGCCGCGAGACAGGTTCATGGAGTGGTGCGCGCAGCTGCCACCGGGCTGCACGGTGGCGATGGAGGCATGCGGCGGGGCGCACCATTGGGCGCGGCGCCTTGCGACGCTGGGCAAAGCAATCGCCAAAGCGCTGAAGCAGTCCGCACCAACGTGCGAGCCGCCGCGATCAAGGCCGTTCGCAGCAACTCCACTGGTCGAGTACCCCCTCCCAAAGCTGACACTCGCCCCGGCGGTCTATGGAGCAGCTATGCTGTGCAGCAAGCATCGCAGCAGTCCGATCCGGCCCATTCGTCCAGCCTGCGCGGTCACTCGCAATCGAACCTAGGGATTTTGATGAACAAACCTCGGCTGACCTATTTCGACTTCGCGGGCAGCCGCGGCGAGGAGTGCCGCATCGCGCTGCACCTGGCAGGCGTAGATTTCGATGACATGCGTATCAAGAGCGCCGACTGGCCAGCGCTGAAGGAGAGCATGCCGTTCGGCGCGATGCCGGTGCTGCAGATGCCGGGTAGGCCACCTCTGGCGCATTCCAACGCCATCCTCGTATTTATCGGCCGCCAACATGGCCTTCATCCGGTCGACGCCTTCGAAGCTGCACGGCATGAGTCGATGATGTGCGCCGTCGAGGAACTGCGCCACACGATCACGCCAACGCTGCGCATTTCCGACCCCGAACAAAAGCGTGCGGCTCGCGAGGCCTTGGCTGCGAACGAACTTGCGACTTGGGGCAGCCAGGTGGAGCGCCAACTCGGCAACGGTCCATTCGTGGGCGGTCAGTCTGTCCAGGTTTCTGACATCAAGCTGTACATGGTGGTCCGTTGGTTGACCTCGGGCACGCTGGATCACGTACCCGCCACTGTGCTCGATCACTGCCCGAAGCTCCTGCGCCTGTACCGTGCCGTCGGAGAACACCCGGGCGTGAAGGCCTGGCTGGAGAAGTCGGCACCATGAGGTCTGCCGAACGGGACGAAAGGCACTGCTTGCGGCTGTAGCGAGCGGCCCGCACCGATGACTGCATGCGCTGCGTCGCTGGTGCTCACGCTGACAAGGGTTGCGGAGGATCGCGGGCCGAAAGACCTGTCCTTCGAACAGTCCCCTTGCCAAGGTCCGCTGCCGGGCTTGAACTCGACCTCGCGGTTGCGGCCACATCCGCTGCACCGCTGCCCGTCCGGTTGGCGCAGCAAACGGCATCAACGGCGCGATCTCCCTCCACTGGAGTGGTTCGAGCGCGATCGCTCAGTTGGCCGCTGGCTGTTGCCAGGATGGTTGCCTCGCACTCGAAGCGGCCGCGTCACCCCTGCGATCTTCGTCAGGCGTGTCGCTTCGCGTACCATCGACGTGAAACTGGTTTCAAGATCGCTCGATGAAGTCCTCCTCCCCAGCGACCGAGAAGCGCGACGGCCGCGCCACTATTGCGGACGTCGCCCGAGTGGCCGGTGTGTCCAAGGCCACAGTCTCGCGCTTCCTCAACCACCGTGACACCCGGCTGACACCGGCGATCGCAGCGCGTGTAGAAAAGGCGGTGAACGCGCTCGCCTACCTACCCAGTCCGATGGCACAGGCGCTCAAGCGCGGGCGCTCACGGCTCATCGGACTGGTGGTGGCCGACATCACGAATCCGTTCTCGGTTGCGGTACTGCGTGGAGCAGAAAAGGCGGCGCAGCAGGCGGGCTATCTGGTCATGCTGTTCAACCTCGGAAACGCCAGCGGACGTGAGCGCGAGGGCATCGAGGCGCTGGCCTCATACCAGGTTGAGGGCTTCATCCTCAACACGCTGGGGGCCGACGCCGCCGCTGCCGGCGAGGTGGCACGCCACGGCAAACCGGCGGTGCTTGTGGATCGCAAGCACGGCGGGATGCAAGCCGACTTCGTGTCGCTGGACAACACCGACGCCGTGCGTCAGGCGGTCACCCACCTGTTGGGCAACGGTTGGCGCGAGCTTCTGTATGTGACCGAACCCGTTGCCGGCGTGAGTTCGCGGGTCGAGCGCGCGGCAGCCTTCCGCACGGTGATCCACGAGCAGGCCAAGGGTGTGGGCGGGCAGGTGCTGGAGGTGGCCGGCGGCGACGATGCCGCACTGGACGACGCGCTGCGCGAGCTGAAGCGCCGCGGCGGCCGGCGGCTCGTGGGCGTGCTGGCCAGCAATGCCCTTGTCACTCTGCGAGTCGCTGCCGCGGTGGCACGCCTCGGCTGGAACTTTGGGCGCGAGCTCGGATTCGTCGGTTTTGACGACACGGAATGGGCACCGTTGGTCGGCCCTGGCCTGACGACGATCGAGCAGCCTACCGATGACATCGGACGCGTGGCCACGAACTGCCTGATCGAGCGACTGCAGGGACGCGACTTTCCACCACGGCAGATTCTCCTTTCGGGGCGACTGGTGACGCGCGCGTCGTCGGCGCCAGCTGCCGCCTGAGCGACTCACGTCCTGGACGCGTCGGACAAGCAACTAGGGTAAATACGGACTTTGCGCTGAAACCGGTTTCCTACAATGGAAACCGGTTTCATTGGATGCGCTTGTCGTGCACTACACCTTCCAATTCGCCGACGTGTTTGCCGCGTGGCCTCTGCTCCTCAAGGGGACGTGGATTACGGTGCAGTTGTCGATATTCGCCACTGCGCTCGGGCTCCTCGTGGCGATCCTCTGTGCCTGGGCCAAGACCTCAGGACCCAAGCCGCTTCGCTGGGTCGTGCAGGTCTACATCGAGCTGATCCGCAACACGCCGTTCTTGGTGCAGCTTTTCTTCTTCTTCTTCGCGCTGCCGTCGATCGGGCTGCGGTGGTCACCGTACACCGCGGCGCTGACGGCGATGGTGGTCAACCTGGGCGCGTACGCGACGGAAATCATTCGCGCCGGCATTGAGTCGATCCCGAAAGGGCAGATCGAGGCCGGGCTTGCGCTGAACCTGAAGGAGCACCAGATCTTCCGGCTCATCATTTTGAAGCCGGCGCTGCGAGCGATCTTTCCCGCGCTGACCAGTCAGTTCATCCTGCTGATGCTGAGCTCGGCAGTGGTCTCGGTGATCTCCGCGGACGACCTGACCTCGGTGGCGGCGAATCTGCAGTCGCAGACATTCCGCAGTTTTGAGATCTACATCGTCGTCACTGGCATCTATCTCGTACTGGCGCTGATGTTCTCTGCGCTTTTCAGGACGATCCAGCGCCGCGCACTGTCCTACCCGGACCGCCGCTGACCGAGGGCCAGGCCATGCGCAGCTTCGGCATCCACGACTTCTGGTTCATCCTCGAGGCAGGACGGTGGACCGTCCTGCTGTCCTTGATCGCATTCACTGGCGGGGCGATCGGTGGGCTTGCGGTCGCTCTCGCACGCACCGCGGACAATGTTGTCGCACGGCGGCTGTCCACCGGCTTCATCCAACTGTTTCAGGGCACGCCGCTGCTGATGCAGTTGTTTCTGGTGTTCTTCGGCGCACCAGTGCTCGGGCTCGAGATCAGCCCATGGGTCGCGGCGGGCGTTGCGTTGGTGCTCAACACCAGCGCCTTCCTCGGTGAAATCTGGCGCGGCTCGATCCAGGCCATTCCGCGCGGTCAGTGGGAGGCTGCCGAGGCGCTTGGCCTGCATTACGCCGCGCGCATGCGCCGAGTGATCCTGCCGCAGGCCTGGACGATCGCGCTGCCGCCGACCGTCGGCTACATGGTGCAAGTCATCAAGGGCACTTCGCTGGCCGCAATCATCGGGTTCACCGAGATCACCCGTGCCGGGCAAATCATCAACAACGCTACCTTCCAGCCGCTGATCGTCTTCAGCGTCGTCGGGGCGATCTATTTCGCGCTGTGCTGGCCCCTGTCGCTGTGGGCCAGCCACATCGAGAAACGCCGCGCCGCAACTCTGGCGCGCTGACACAACCGTCACACGGAGAACTGTAAATGACTCACCTGCACCGTCGCCATCTGATCGCCACCACTGCTGCGCTGGGCTGCGGCATGCTGCTCTCCGCTTGGGCACCGGGCGCTTCCGCACAAACCACGACCGAGATCAAGAAGAAGGGGTCGATCACCATTGGAATGCTCGTCGACTTCCCGCCTTACGGCACGGTCGATGCCTCGAACAACCCGGACGGCTACGACGCCGACGTCGCCAAGCTGCTCGCCAAGGACCTGGGCGTCAAGCTCGATCTGATCGCCGTGACGGGCCCCAACCGCATTCCGTTCCTTCTGACGAACAAGGTCGACCTGCTGGTGGCCTCGCTCGCAGTGACGCCCGAACGCGCAAAGCAGGTCCAGTTCTCGCGCCCATATTCGGCGGCGACGATCGTGCTCTACGGCCCGAAGAGCAAGACGATCAAGGTGCCGGCCGACCTGAAGGGACTGCGCATCGCGGTGGCCCGCGCGAGCACGCAGGACACCGCGCTGACCGCGATCGCACCCGCGGGCACCGAGATCCGCCGCTTCGACGACGACGCGTCGGCAATGCAGGCGCTGCTATCGGGGCAGGTCGACGCGATCGGTTGTTCGACGACGGTAGCCGCCCAGATCGCCAAGCGTGCCGGCGATGCCTACGAGGACAAGTTGGTCCTCAAGCAGCAGTTCATGGCGGTCGCGATGCGAAAGGGCCAGGAAGACCTGCTGAAGGCAGTCGATGCCTTCATCGCACGAAACACCGCCAACGGCGAGCTCGACAAGCTCTACCGCAAGTGGCTGCAAAGTGCGCTGCCGGCGCTTCCCGCCAACTGAACACTCGGGTCCAGGACGGGCCAAGCCATGAGCACCGAAGCCATCATTCGCATCGAGCAGGTCAGCAAGTGGTACGGCCACTTCCAGGTGCTCGCCGACGTCGACCTCGACGTGCGCCAGGGCGAGCGCATCGTCATCTGCGGGCCTTCGGGCTCGGGCAAGTCGACGTTGATCCGCTGCATCAACCACCTCGAGAAGGCCCAAAAGGGCAGGATCGTCGTCGACGGCATCGAGCTCACCGGCCGCCACCGCAAGAACATCGACGCGGTGCGGCGCGAGGTGGGCATGGTGTTCCAGCAGTTCAATCTGTTCCCGCACCTCACTGTCCTGGAGAACTGCACGCTCGCGCCGATGAACACGCGCGGCTTGGGTCGCGCCGAGGCCGAAGACACGGCGATGAAGTATTTGGCGCGAGTGCGCATCCCGGACCAGGCGCAAAAGTACCCCAGCCAGCTTTCGGGCGGTCAGCAGCAGCGCGTGGCGATCGCGCGCGCGCTGTGCATGACGCCGAAGATCATGCTCTTCGACGAACCCACCTCGGCACTCGACCCGGAGATGGTCAAGGAGGTGCTCGATACGATGATCGGCCTCGCCGACGACGGCATGACCATGCTGTGCGTGACGCACGAGATGGGCTTCGCGCGCAGCGTCGCCGATCGCGTGATCTTCATGGCCGACGGCCGCATCCTCGAGCAGGCGCCGCCGCAGCAGTTCTTCGCCAGACCCGAGCACCCGAAGCTGCAGGCCTTCCTCGGGCAGATCCTCAGTTCGCACGACCAGGGCGCGCATGCCTGAGAACAACGGCGTCCTGATCTCGCTGTCCTCGTTCGGTGCCGCCGAGGTGCGTCGCCATGGGCAGCTCTGGTTTGCCCGCCTCGCCGTCGAGGCGGGCGCCGATGGCGTCGAGGTCCGGGGCGAACTGCTGCTCGACGCCGAGGCCGAACTGCCGAAGATCGCCGCCGCGCTGCCCGCGGTGC
>JGI20214J51088_10002504_pt1 | contig 12204 bp, 10 predicted proteins | sample WetSurMetagenome_FD_51088 | JGI IMG/M metagenome (IMG submission 51088)
CCGAAGATGTAAACCGGTTCGACCTCATCCGCCACAAAATTGCCTGAAACAAATGTCTCGGGCGGCGTGTATTCTGACAGCACATTCTTGGCCCGCAGTTGCGCGGCCTGCTCGCTTGCCCCCCATGCCGGTGCTAAGAGCGCCAGCGCCATCAAACATCCCAAGATCATTGCACCAAAGCGACGCATAAACCCTCCTATTCCTGAGTTAATTATTGGAACGAAAGTTCAAAAGTCTGAGCCTCATGCAAATGCCCTTCAGCGTCATTCCGGCAAACCCCCAAGACCGGGGGGGCACAACGAACAATAAAAGTCATCCGAGGCTTATCCTCATCATCCCGGCGAAAGCCGGAATCCAGGTTTTTCAAGGGTTTCTGGACCCCGGTCGGAGTCCACCCCGTACCGCGATATGGGGTCGGGGGTGACGGTTTTATTGAGTTTTGCAGGAGGCTCGTCTGTTCAACGTTTTCATTCTTGCGTCACTCCGGCCAGGTGTTCTTCGTACATGGTAAGGTGCTCCCTGATCATCTCTGGAATGGGAAGGTCGTAGGGACACCGCTCCACACATTCGCCACACTCGACACAGTTCCTGACCGACTCCATGGCTTTAGTGGAGAAGTGGGCTGCCTTGGCAGGAGACATTCGGTGAGCGATAACGGGATAGATCATCGCCGCGTTGACCATGACCCCTTGGGGGCAGGGTTGGCAATATTCGCAGCGCCGACAAAAGCGCTGTCCGATTTCCGTCCGGTACCGCTCCATGGCGGCCAGTTCCTCCGGGGAAACAACGTTTTCACTCTCATAGAGGTCGGCAATTTGATCGACTCCGTCAACGGCATCGAAACCGGCCAGGGGGATGACGTCCGGCCATTTACGCAGGAATTTGAAGCACAGTTCACCGTTCTCAAGCATTCCACCGGCGAAGGGCTTCATCGCTAGAACGCCGACACCGAGTCGTCTGGCCAGCGGGTGGAGTTCCTCCCGAGCCCCGTCTTCGAGAAAATTGAAAGGGAACTGGACGGTGCTGAACAACCCGGTCTGGATGAGCCTGGTGGCCATCTCAAGGCTATGGGAGGAGAATCCTATGTGCCTGATCTTGCCAGCCTTTTGGGCGCGGATGACGGCTTCGAGGGCGCCCTGCGGCCCGGTGAGGGTTTGATAGTCCGCGTCCTGAGAGACCTGATGGAATTGAAAGAGATCCAGGTAATCGGTGCGCAATAGGCGGAGGCTTTGTTCGATATGAGCCTCCGCACCTTGGCTGTCGCGCTTGATGGTTTTGGTGGCCAGGACCACCTGGTGGCGCAGATCATCAAAGGCCAGGCCTATCTTTTCCTCGCTGTCCAGATACATGTTGGCGGTATCGTAAAGGGTGATGCCCCGGTCAAAGGCCCGGCGAAGCACTCGAATCGCCTCATCGGTCACCAGGCGAATGATCGGGATGCCGCCGAAACCGACCTCGGAGACCTTAAGCCCGGTTTTTCCCAGGGGGAAATAGCGCATGGAAATTGCTCCCTTATTCTTCCCGCCGATGCAAAAAGTCGTCGACGAACAATTTTAAGAATTGAGCGATTTTAGCTTCTTGCTTTCCTTTCGGCAAGCGTTCTTGGCTTCACGCTCCTGCCGATAGAACAAATCATGCCGAGGTGCGAGGCCAGTCCCTGGTGGAAACCGCCTGCAACTTCATCTGCAAAAGGTTTCACTTGGCCGATTACCGGAAAACCGGCGACCCCGGAGTGTTTCATTCAGCCCCAAAGTGCTGCCTCTCGCCCTAATCGGCACAAAGCGTCTTCCTGAGTTTCGTTACGTCATATCCCTTTTCGCGAGCGGTCTCAACCAAGCTCAGGTACACATTCTCCGGCATCTCCGGGGTCCTCGATAGGATCCAGAGATATTCCTTGCCGGGGTGACCCACCATGGCATATTGATAATGGTCATCAAGCGCTATGATCCAGTAGTCCCCTTTGAAAGGCCAGAAAAACTGGACCTTGAGGCGCGAATTGTTGCTGCCGGCAATGGCGAAAGCCTTTGCCGTCGCAACGTCAAGTTCCCCCCGGGAGGAACCCCTGCGGCAGCTGTTCTTCACCGAGACATGATCCCCTCTCAACTCATATTCCGCCGTCGTGCAGAAACAGTCCCGTTGAAACCAGGCTGGAAAAGATGCAATCTCAACCCATTTCCCCATGTAGCGCTCCAAGTCGACCCTCGCCACCGTCTCGCCACCATAATCCGGCCCTCCTCTGGGCAGAGAACAGGCGAAGCCCGATACGAGCACTGTCAACAGGCATAAGACTTTCATGACTTCCGGCTTGTTTCGGAGGACCATCCTCTTTCCCCTCTCTTTCTTCGTGTCTCGTTGCGTGGTGAGGGTTGACGAAAGACGAGACGTTGCGAACCTCGAATCCGGCTCCCTGAATCTTCAGGGTCAAGCGCGCCTCTAGCAGTGACCACTGGCCGAGCTGTGCTCCCGGGAAATTTATCCAAACGATACCGGGTAGAAGACCCGTAGAACCGAATCAATCCGGCGTATTTTCTGTTCGATATCCTGGGAGTCTTCACCTCTGAGACGATTGCTCCGCTTGAGCACTGCAAGTCTGGCCAATGTCTTGGTCAGGCTTTCGACGGCGCCCATGACATCCAAGTCGTCATCCATATGCTTTTCAAAACCACCCGTAAGCGCGGCAATCAGGTTGGGCGACCTTTCATCGCGAACGGTTGTCTGGCCCTCGCCTCGAGATGAGCCCTCCATTTCCTGCAGGGTCGCCCGGAGATTGTCGAGTTGCTTGCTCACCTGCTGGAAGGATTCCACCGTAAAATTGAGTCGTTTTCGGTGATGGCGGGACATGAGATAAAATCGCACGTGCTGTCCGGTGTGGCCATCGGTCATGAGGTCATCGGGATAGATGATGTTCCCAAGGCTCTTGGACATCTTCTTCCCGTTGACGAGGAGATGTTCGCCATGAATCCAATAGCGGGCGAATTCCTCTCCGGAGGCGGCTTCGATCACGGCGATGTTGTAGTCGTGATGGCGGTAAAGGTTATCGATGCCCCCGCAGCTGATGTCAATGGTATAGCCCAGGTGCTTGGTGACCATCGCCGGGTCCTGAATGTTCCAGGATGGGCGGCCGCGGCCGATTTCAGTATCCCAGAAGACCTTGTCGCCCTCCCGATATCCGTGCCAGAGGATGAAGTCCCCAAGGTTCCAGCGCCTTCCTGGATAGGTGTCCTTTTGAAACCGCCTTTTCGCTTTCGGCCAGCGGCTCATATCCAGGCGGAAAAGCCTGCCGAAGCCTTTGAATTTGAGAGGGTCGAAAAAAACATTGTCTTTGTACCAATAAGCGTAACCTTTTTTCAAAAGCACGAGGATGAGCTTGACCGCCTGGTCGACGCTGGTGGAAGAGCGGGGAATGGAATGGGGAAGCTTGATTCTCAGTTCTCCGGCGTCGGCAAAGAATTGTTCCACCATGGGACCAGTCAGTTCCGGCAGGGTAATGCCCTCTTGCTGAGCCTCCTCAAGGGCCTTGTCCTCCACGTCGGTGAAGTTTAATATGCGCTCCACCTTGAATCCCCGGTATTCCAGGTATCTCTGAAGCACGTCCTCCCACACAAAGCTGCGGTAGTTGCCAACGTGGGGCCTTCTGTATATCGATGGGCCGCAGGAGAACATTCGTACCAACTTGCCGGCTTGTCGCGGTTTGAAAACCTCCTTCTTCCTGGACAGGGTGTTGTAAAGTTGCAACATGATCAGGGGATCCTTCTTTTATGTATATAATTTCTGTTGGAATAAGGCCAAAACGGCGTGNCCCGGGGAAGACTGCAAACTAAGCATAAGGCCCGGTTCTCGCCCATCTACTCGGCGTCGTCGGGTGGGGGCTGGGCGAGCTGTTCGATGAGGACTTTGTCCACTCGATGGCCGTCCATATCCAGAATTTCAAAACGCAGGCCGCAGCACTCGAATCGATCACCGGTTGACGGAACACGCTTCAGGTGCGTCATGGCAAATCCCCCAAGGGTCTGGTAATGGCCGGCCTTTTCTTCGGGCAGGTCCTGGATGCGAAACATCTCCTTCAACTCATCCACCGGCAGCAAACCATCCACCAGCCAGGAGCCGTCGTCACGCTGGACGACCTTAGGTTCTTCCCGGTCGTCGACGGATGGCAAATCCCCCACCACCGCCTCCAAGATGTTCGTCAAGGTCACCAACCCTTCGATGGTTCCATATTCATCAATGATCATCGCCATATGGGTGCCCGATTCCTTGAACATTTCAAGGACTTTTGGAACACGAGTGGTTTCCAATACAAAAAGAGGCTGTTTCAAGGATGCCTTCAAATTGAGGGGCCGCCCTGCCAGGGTGCGAATGAGGAGATCCCGCACGTGCACAATGCCGAGAATAGTGTTCAATCTGCCTTGACAGACGGGAAAACAGGAGTAAGCGTTTTTTCCGATGAGGCGACGAATTTTGTCGGGGGGATCATTGAGATTCAACCAGGTAACCCTTTTGCGGGGCGTCATCAACACCCCGACGCGACGATCACTAAGGCGAAAGACGCGTTCCACCATTTCCTGCTCCGCTTCATCGAATACCCCGGCAAGCGTGCCCTGGCTAATGAGCAGTTTGATTTCCTCCTCGGTGATGGGGGGGGCAGTCGAGGCTTTCATACCGACCATACGAAGCACCAGATCGGTCGAGGCGCTGAGAAAACGCACCGCCGGGGAGGCGATGGATAATATAAGATTCATCGCGGGCGAAACCAGCGCGGCGATGCGCTCCGGGTTGTTCAAGGCCAGCCGCTTCGGTACGAGTTCTCCGATGAGGAGCGACAGGAAGCTGATGGCAAGCACCACGATGCTCATGGCGAGACCGTGACTGTAAGGTGCAAGCGTCGGGATAAGACTCAGCCAGTCCGCCAGGTCATTGGCGATTTTAAATCCTCCAAAAACGCCGCTCAAAACCCCGACCAGCGTAATGCCGACTTGAACGGCAGCCAGAAAAAGGTTGGGCGAGTTAGCCAGTCTTAACGCCGCCTTTGCTTTTGCATTTCCGGTTTCAGCCCATTGCTGGAGTCGCTCTTTCCGAGCTGAAATAATGGCAATCTCAGACATGGAGAGGGCGCCATTGGCGATGATGAGCACCAGAACAAGCAGGAGATCTAGGCTTTGGGACAACATGTCGATGGTTTCCTCTCAGCTGCGCTCGTCCTTAATCTTTCAAGGTAGTCTTGACGATGATTTCCGAGTGCAGTGTCCGATGCACCGGGCAGCGGTCGGCAATCTCCAAGAGGCGTTGGCGCTGTTCATCGTCAAGCGGTCCCTCTATGTCGATTTCACGCTCGATGGAATCGAGCTTGCCACTTTGGGTTTCACATTCCCGGCATTCTTGGGCGTGGATCTTGCGGTGACGGAGGCGGACCACCACCGAATCCAGAGGCCATTCTTTGAGATCCGCATACATGCGCAAAGTCATTCCGGTGCATGCCCCTAGCGCTGCCATGAGGTAGTCATAAGGGTTTGGTCCCGTATCCGCACCGCCCACCGCAATCGGTTCGTCAGCCATGAGTCGATGGCCGTTGGCAACAATTTCCGTTTGATAGCCTCGGCGGCCGGTGCGGGTTACCACCCGGTTGTCCGTCAGTTCTCTGGGGGGACCTGCGGGCAAGGATATCTCCAGGTATTTGCGCGCCCAAGCAGCCAGCACGGACCCGACATAGAGCGAGTCCTCCCGGTTGGACAGGAGGTGGTCCGCCCGATCCAGTGAGATGAAGCTTTTCGGGTGCCTCGCCATCTGGAAAATCTCCGCGGCGTTTTCGATGTCGACGATGCCGTCCACCGGCGAATGAAAGATGAGCAAGGCTTTGTTCAGGTTCTGGATGGTTCCCCGGATGTGAGTCAGTTCGAGGTCGTCCAGAAATTGCTTTTTGATCCTGAAGGTCTTCCCGGCCAGAGTGATTTCCGCCTCGCCTTGCGTTGCGATTGCCTGTTGCTGCGGCTTAAGATAGCGTGCCAGATGTGCCAGATTGGACGGGGCGCCGATGGTGGCAACCGCCACGGAAGAAGGAACGTATTTGGCTGCCTGCAAGACGGCGGCCCCGCCCAGAGAGTGGCCGATGAGCAGCTTGGGGGCGTCGAATTCGAGCTTGAGGAAATCGGCCGCAGCGATAAGATCGGAAACATTGGAGGAAAAACTGGTGTGAGAGAAATCTCCCTCACTTTCGCCAAGCCCGGTGAAATCGAATCGGAGGGTGGCGATCCCCTCTTTCGCCAGGGCCCGGTTGATATTGACCATGGCGGTGAGGTTCTTGGTGCAGGTGAAGCAGTGGGCAAAGATGGCGTAGGCGACGGGTTTTTCATCCACCGGCAAGTCGAGACGAGCAGCCAGGCTTTCCCCCTTTTCATTCCTAAAGGTCAATTTCAGGAAATGCATCGCAGTCTTCCCTCATCTTTCTCATTTGTCCCATACCATGGTTGCGCTTCACTTTGTCAACCTGTCCCTTTTCGTGCCGTTTCCACGTGATGGTGACTCTGTCGACTGCCGGCGAAGGCCGTCACCTTGGAGTCTTTGGGTGAAACCACATTCGCGGCATGCGCGGGGATGATATCATAGAGGCTGCCCCCGGCGACCAAAATAAGTGATCAGGGAGAAAACCTTCTTGACAGATAAAGAAACTTTTCACCATAATGGGTGCGCTCGGGATTGTCAGGAGTTGATGGTTGGTCTGGTTGAACGGTATTGAAAGGAGGTTAGGAGAAGCGATGAGAAGAGGAAAGTTGGTTTGTTCTGTGTTTCTGGCCGTCATGGTCGTGTTCATGGCAACCTTGGTCGTGATGGCGCAACAAAAGGCGCCGGACACGATTTCGATCAAGGAATTTCCCACCCCCACCAAAGCTCCGGTGGAATTAACTCATAAGAAGCATGCGGAAGACTACAAGATCGCATGCAGTGAATGCCATCATGTCTACAAGGATGGCAAGAACGTCTGGAAGGATACGGATCCCGTAGAGAAGTGCGGCAAATGTCACACGAACATGGTGATTGAAGGCGAGAAGAAGCTTTCCCCCGAGGATCAGAAGCTCAATCTCAAACTGGCCTTCCATAACGACTGTCAGGGCTGCCATCAGAAGCTGAAAAAGGAAAAGCCCGACTCCAAGGCCCCGGTCACCTGCGCTCAATGTCATCCGGCTCAGAAGTAACACCCCAAGCGTTTTAGAGTGAGGTTCGTCCAGCCCGCCACTTTCTCAGTGGTGGGCTTTTTTTTGCCGAACAGTTGATGATTTGGCAATAAGCCGCCACGCTGACAAAAACCGGATTTCAGAGGAGCGGTTGGGGGTGGGAGGTAGTTCATCACCATTTGTGCTGGAACGAAGAAGAAACCCTTTGGCCGCTTACGTGACCGGAGAGGCACGTGGGATGCTTTCGGGATGACGATGGAACGGCTCCGGGCAGGTGGCGCCCAAAAGAAACGAGCCACTCATGCCGAAAAGCATAAGTGGCTCGCCTGAAAGCGGGGCAATTAAGCGCGAACTAGACTTCTTCTACAGTGATCGCATTCGATTCGCAAACTTCCACGCAGCTTTCACATCCGAGGCATTCTTCCTCGTTCACGGGGTCCGCCTTGCCGTCGACCAGTTCGTAAACATCCACGGGGCATACATCGACACATTCGGCGTCACCAGTGCACTTGTCCTTGTCTACCGTTACTTTCCACATGTTCTTTTCCTCCATTTTCACTTGAAACTAAAATCGCTTTTCGAGCATGGCTCAACAGGGGGGATTTAGTCCTTTCGCCCAGCTAGTCTAGCTCGGCACCGGTCCTTCGTATCCCCTTCTCAAATGAATGTCAAGTCGAATTCAGCAAGATCGAACGTCATTTCTTGAACCTTCGAATCGATGCATAAGGCCTTGTTTCTGCATGCATAACGCATGGTTTTAGCATCAGGGGTTTATGAGGCATCCGACACCGGTGAAAAAAAGGCCCCAAGCAGGGATTCCCTGACCTTGGAGCCTTTGGGGAGAGAGGTGATGACTAAACGCAACCGGTCGGCTTGGGGAGGCCCGCCATTTTGCAGGCGCCTTTGCCCGGTCCGGAGGGGAACAGCTCATAGATGTACTTGAGCTTGTAGCCCGTCACTTTGGTAAGAATGCGGACCATCGGAGCGATTCCATGCTTCCGGTAGTAATCCTGAAGCACATTGATGATCTTCCAATGTTCTTCCGTGAGTTCCTTGATGCCTTCCGAGGTCTTTACATAATCGACCCATTCCGTAGTCCATGAATCAAAACTGGCGATGAAACCGTCTTCATCCACTTCGAAAGTTTTTCCCTGAAATTCAATTTGTCCCATAAATACTTCTCCTTTTAAATTGGCGTTGAGTATTTGGTGTTTTCCAACACCCTCCGATTTGGATCAACCCTACAATCCAATGCTCCATCCGTCCGTTCCCGGCGGTATGCTCGAGCCTTCCGGATCATCGTGTCGGCCCAATCCGCATTTCCCACCGCATGGATGTGAGAGTAATTTGCCAGAACGTTCTTATAGCATATTCCGTCCCAGCCCGCTACTATTCCGTGCCCCTTCCGCAAACGAAAAACAAAGGGAAAACCCGGATCGCTGCCCACTATCCGCGAGTAATGGAATTCGTGCCCTTTGAGCGTCGCGCCCCTCGCGAAGAACGGGTTGTCATTCACGCACTCCATGAGGGTGTATCCGTGTCCCTGGGGCTTTCTTTCGAGCACCACGTCAAGTGGAAAGAGACCCGTCATGGGAAAGATGCTCTGTTCGCGGTAAATTCCGCGACAGAGAAACATCAGGCCGCCGCACTCAGCGTAAACAGGTAGCCCCCTCTCAATCTCGATCTTGAGGGATGCCCGAAAAACCGCGTTCCCGGCTAGTGCTTCAAGGTGCGTTTCCGGAAAGCCTCCGCCGATATAGAGGGCATCTAGAGGAGGGAGCGAGTGTGAGGCAAGGCTTGAGATTTCCCTGATGATAGCCCCCCGTTCCTCCAAAGCCTCAAGGTTTTCCGGGTAGTAAAACTGGAAGGCCGCGTCGCGAATGACTCCGATCTCCACCGGTTCGGCCGTTTCCAGGCGGTTTTTGGGGTCCGCCTGCGTCACCGGCCATCCCAGAGGTTGTGCGGTTTTCGCTATCCTCCAGAGAGACGCAAGGTCCACGTGTTCGTTGATCTGTTTCGTCGCAAACGCAAGTGCTCCCGAAATGTTGTCCGACTCCTGGGGAGGCACGAGCCCCAAGTGGCGTTCGGGAAAAAGATTTCGGTCCTGACGGGGAATGACCCCAAGAACCGGAACGTTGCAGTAATGCTCGATCGCCCCCTTGATTATCTGTTCATGGCGCTTCCCGGAGACCTGATTGAGAAGCACCCCGGCGATCTCTACCTCGGGGTCGAAATGGATGCACCCCAGAACTTGGGCAGCCGCGGTGCGCGTGACTTTGGTTGCATCAACGATGAGGATGACCGGCGCCCGGAGGAGCTTGGCCAGCTCCGCAGTGGAAAAGCTGCCTCTGATGTCGACTCCGTCGTAAAGACCCCGGTTGCCTTCAATCAGGCTGCCGTCGCCGGAGTTCGAACGCTGCACAAAGGATGAGATCATCTCCTCGGCCGTCATGAGAAAGGGATCCAGATTGTAGCATGGTTGATGAGCAGCCCTTGCCAGCCAGCCTGAGTCAATGTAATCCGGCCCCTTTTTGAACGGAACCAGCCGCAACCCGTGGTGGCGGCGCCAAGCCGCGACGAGACCAAGGGATATCAAGGTCTTGCCCGCGCCGCCACGCAATGCCGCGATCACCAATCGCGGTTTCTGAAACACCATCGAAAGCTCTTCTGGAACAGGCGCCGGTGAAACCATCCGCCGGCGCCCTGCTTACAAGTTAGAATTTGAATTGCGTCGTGGTTCTCCAGGTGGTCATGGCCAAGCGATAGTCATCGATGTGTTCATGCTTGAATTCCAGACCGGTCCTCTCGAAGAAACGCTCCCAGCCAATGCGGTTGATCCAATCGCCAATGCGCTCGTAGCGCTTGCCACCGGCAGCATAGGCCTCCACGATCTTCTTGATCGTGTTGACCGTGGTAGGCCAGCGTGGCGGCTCATTGGGAATGAACGGCACCGCCAGCTTGGAGAACATCGGTGTGGAGATGACGTTGGAAACCTTGCCTCCGACCCAGAGGGCGATTCCGTCACCCTCACCGTCAGCCAGCGGCAGGGCCGGACACATGGTGTAGCAGTTCCCGCAGAACATGCACCGACTGTTATTGATCTCAACACTCTTAGCCTCACCGACTTTCTTTGGTTTGATGGCGGCCGTCGGGCAGGCGGCGATCACCAGCGGAATCTCACACACGTTCTGCACACGCTCATTTTCCACAAGCGGAGGCTTCCGGTGCACACCCAGTATGGCAATGTCCGAGCAGTGCACGGCGCCGCACATGTTGAGGCAGCAGGCGAGGGCAATGCGCACCTGGGCTGGGAGCTTATGCGATCCGAAATAGTTGAAAAGCTCATCCATCACGGACTTGACCACCCCGGAAGCATCGATTGCGGGGGTGTGGCAGTGGGCCCAACCCTGAGTGTGGACGATATTGGTTATGCCGGTGCCGGTTCCGCCAACAGGGAACCAGTTGCCGCGGCCCTTCAGGTGATCAAGGAGCGGCTGCAGCTTCGTTTTGTCGCTCACCAGGAACTCGACGTTGTTGCGGGTGGTCCATCGCAGATAGCCATCACAATATTTGTCTGCGATGTCACACATTTCCCGGATCAGGTCAACGCTGATCAGACGGGCTGACCCGATCCGCACCGAATAGAGCTCTGCCCCGGTTTCAGAAACATGGACCAGGACTCCTGGTTGAAGGATTTCATGGTACTTCCATTTCCCATAGTTTTCCTTCACCACTGGAGGGAAGAACTTGTCGTACTTGGGCGGGCCGATATCAGTGATACGATCTTTCATCATGTCGTTTGGATCAAAAGCCATCGTTTTATCTCCTAAGCTTGATGTCGTTCACGGTAAGCTTTGCCGTCATGATCCCAACCACCGGGGACTTCCGCAGGATCGTAGAAGATGTAGGGATTGAAGCGCGGAGTATTGACCATGCGTGGATCGGGAGTGAGCTCGCAGGCCTTCAGGAATTCGCGGAGGCCGATGCGCTGAATCATTTCCCCCAGACGTTCCCGGTTCTTCCCTTCTTCCATCCAGAGGTCCCACATCTTTTCCACAAATTCCTTGAATTCGGTGTAGGGTGGTTCCATCTTCAGGAAGGGAATCACGATGCTGGAAAGCTGCGCCCCCTCAAGGATGGGCGCCTTCGCGCCAACCAGAATGGTGGCCCCGGTGTCCAGGCCCGGCCGCAAGGCTCGCGGCATCACCCGGATACAGTGCATACAGCGGGTGCAGTCCTCATCCCAGATCTTGAGGCTCTTGCCATCCCATTCCATGCACTTGGTCGGACACAGATCGATGACTTCCGACTTGATGTCAAATGCTTCTCTCTTCGCGTCCTGAGCCCCGGCGTGAGGTTTAAACTCGCCGCCCACATAGCCTCGGACCGCTGCCTGGTCGATCCGTATCTTATCCCGCCAGGTCCCGATGATGGAGCAGTCGGAGCGGGCGATGGCAGCCACGCAGTCGCACGGGCAACCGGATGATTTGAACTTGAATTTGTAAGGAAACATGGGGCGATGGAGGGCATCCTGATATTCCTGGGTGAGATCATAGATGAGGTCCTGAGTATCAATGCAGGACCATTCACAGCGGGACTTGCCGAGACACGCTTCCGGTGTCCTCAGGTTGGAGCCGGAACCGCCCAGGTCCATTTCCATATCATGGGTCAGTTCATAAAAAATGGGTTCCAACTGATCCGTGGTGGTTCCCAGGAGGACGATGTCGCCCGTGGACCCATGCATATTGGTGAGTCCGCTGCCTTTCGCTTCCCAGATGTCGCATAGTTTTCGCAACACTTCGGTGTTGTAGAACTTGCTCGCGGGTTGATTCACGCGCATGGTGTGAAAGTGAGCGACATTCGGAAAAAGGTCGGGGCGATCGCAGTAACGGCCGATAACGCCTCCGCCATATCCGAACACACCGACAATACCGCCGTGCTTCCAGTGTCCTTCCTTGTCCCGGAAGGACATTTCCATCAGTCCCAGCCAGTCCTCGCACATGGCTTTCTTCTTCGCCATTCTTTTCACATCGGTCAC
>JGI20214J51088_10002506_pt1 | contig 12201 bp, 17 predicted proteins | sample WetSurMetagenome_FD_51088 | JGI IMG/M metagenome (IMG submission 51088)
CGAATTCGTCAGCCAGAATCAGGCGCAGGGAGTCGCGTATGAGCGGGTCATCATCGACAATAAGCAGAGCTGGAAGTGTCACGCTATCGATCCTGAAAGTGGCTATGAAAAGTGGAACGCGCGCAGGATAGCCCGCAATCGCGCGGAGCTCAAGTTGTCGTCGGTTCCCAAATTATGGTGACGTGGTTTAGAATGCTCCCCTATTCACGCCGCGATGGGTTATAAGTGTCCGCACCTCTGGTAGAAGTCTGCGATGTCAATTTTGCCTATGACAGCCGTCCCATTCTCAAAGGCATCAATATGTCCTTCCCGAAGGGAAAGCTTGTCGCCATCATGGGTTTGAGCGGTTGCGGCAAGACGACGATCCTGCGCCATATCGGAGGGGTACTCAAACCGACCAAGGGGTACGTGAAGATTGACGGGAAGGTGGTCCACGAGCTGGATCAGCAGGGCCTGTATGCGATGCGCCGCAAAATGGGAATGCTGTTCCAGTTTGGCGCGCTGTTCACCGACATGACCGTATTCGACAATGTGGCATTCCAGATGCGCGAGCATACCGACTTGCCCGAGGAGATCATCCGCGATCTGGTGATGATGAAGTTGCACGCGGTGGGATTGTATGGCACTCAGGATCTGATGCCGGGCGAACTTTCCGGCGGCATGGCGCGCCGCGTGGCGCTGGCGCGCACGATCGCGCTGGACCCGATGCTGATCATGTACGACGAGCCGTTCGCCGGGCTGGACCCGATCTCGCTGACGGTGGTGGGAGAGCTGATCCGCAAGCTGAACGACGCGCTGGGTGCGACCTCCATCGTGGTAACGCACGATGTGCAGGAGTCGCTGAAGATTGTGGATTATGTCTATTTCGTTTCAAACGGCGCCATTATCGCGGAAGGCTCGGCGGACGATATTCGCGCATCCGGCGAGGCGTTCGTGAAGCAGTTCGTCCATGGCGAGATGGACGGGCCGATCCCGTTCCATTACCCCGGCAACGATTTCAATACGGATTTGGGAGTGCATGCCTGATGAACATAGTCGGCGGTTTGAAAGGTATCGGGAGGCGCGTGGTGAACGCCGTCTGGCGTACCGGATACGGCGCGCGTTTTTTCCTGATGACGTTGCTCTACTCGGGCATGAGTTTTCGCCGCTTCCGCCTGACGATGCGGGAGATATTCTTCTCGGGCGTGATGTCGCTTATCATCATCCTTGTTGCCGGCATGTTTGTCGGCATGGTGCTGGGTTTGCAGGGGTACGAGACGCTCAAGCGCTACGGTTCGGAATCTGCACTGGGTTCGCTGGTGGCGCTGAGTCTGGTGCGCGAACTGGGGCCGGTGTTGGCCGCGCTGTTGTTTGCCAGTCGTGCCGGTTCGGCGATGACGGCGGAGATCGGCCTGATGAAGGCCACCGAACAGATCGATGCGATGGAGTTGATGGCGGTCAACCCAATTGCGCGCGTTGTGGCGCCGCGATTCTGGGCGGGAGTGATCTCCATGCCTTTGCTGGCGGCATTATTTTCGGCTATGGGCGTGTTCGGTGGTTATGTGGTCGGCGTGGTGAATATCGGCGTGGACGAAGGCTCGTTCTGGTCGCAGATGCAGGCGTCGGTGGATTTTCAGCATGACATACTGAACGGCGTGATCAAGAGTCTGGTGTTCGGATTGGCGGTCACGGCCATCGCCCTGTTCGAGGGTTACGATGCGCCGCCCACGGCTGAAGGGGTTTCGGGTGCAACCACGCGCACCGTGGTGGAATCCTCGCTGGCGATATTGATGCTGGATTTCATTCTGACCGCATTCATGTTTCAAGGAGCTTAAGGTTATGGAACGTACGACATTGGATCTATGGGTAGGCGTTTTCGTGGTGGCCGGTATCGCTGCGCTGGTGGTGCTGGCGCTCAAGGTGGGGAACCTGAGTACTTACAACGTCTCGGAATCCTATCAATTGCAGGCGCATTTCACCAATGTCGGCGGGTTGAAGCCTACAGCTTCGGTGCGGAGCGCTGGCGTGCTGGTAGGGCGGGTGGTCAGCATCGTGCTGGATACCAGTAATTACGATGCCAAGGTGACCATGAGTATCGACAAGCGCTACCAGTTTCCCAAGGACACCTTTGCCAATATCCTGACATCCGGTCTGCTGGGGGAGCAGTACATCGGTCTGATACCGGGCGGTGATGACAAAATGCTGCAAAACGGCGAAGAGTTCAAGAAGACTCAATCGGCAGTGGTATTGGAGGACTTGATCGGCAAGTTCCTCTATAACAGTTCCGATGCAAAGAAGTAATCCATAGAGAGAAGATCATGAAAAAGATATTCGTGCTGTTGTCCGGCGTGATCATGCTGTGTCTGGCGTCCGGCGCGCGCGCCGACATGGCTGATCCGGATGTGTTGATCAAGAATACAGTGCACGAGGTGCTGGATGTCGTGCGCAGCGATAAAGAGTTGCGTTCCGGCAATCAGAAGAAAATGCTGGAACTGGTCGACGCAAAAGTCCTGCCTCATTTCAATTTCGAACACATGACGAAGCTTGCAGTTGGCAAGTCCTGGCGCACCGCGACGCAGGAACAGAAGAAGGCGCTGATGAGCGAGTTCCGCGTCTTGCTGGTGCGCACCTACACCAAGGCTTTCACCTCCTACCGTGACCAGGTCGTAGAGATCAAGCCATTCAAACTGGATCCGGCGGCAACCGATGTGACCGTCAAAACCGCCATCGTCAAGCCGGGCAGTTCGCAACAGCCTGTACTGGTGGATTACGACATGGAAAAGATGCCGGATGGTTGGAAAGTGTACGACCTGACCGTGGAAGGTGTGAGCCTGGTAACCAGCTATCGCGGCACGTTTGCCGATCAGATCCAGCAAGTCGGGATCGACGGTTTGATCAAGACACTGACCGACAAGAACAATACTGCGGCGTCCAGCGCCGCGGTGGCGGAAAAGGCAGACAGCAAGTGATCCAGCGCGAAGGCAACGTTTTGCGGATATCGGGTAACCTGACCATGGATAGCATCGGCACGACATTCGGCGATGCTATGCAACCGCTGGATGGAAAGGATTGGACGATCGATCTGGCGCGGGTGGAGGCGGCAGATTCCGCTGCCGTGAGCTTGCTGCTGGCATGGCTGCGCAACGCGCAACGCCATGATGCCAAACTTACCTTCGTCAACGTACCGGACAATCTGCACAGTCTTGCCGGTCTGTATGGGGTGGCCGATGCGCTGCCGTTGAATCACTCATCACTTTAAAGCCGCAGCAGCGGCAAGAAGAACTCCAATGCAAAAACTAGCCATCCAGGGCGGGACGCCTTTACGCGGGGAAGTGCGTATCTCCGGCGCCAAGAATGCCGCCTTACCCATCATGTGCGCCAGCCTGCTGACCGCGGATGTCTTGCGCCTGACCAATCTGCCCGATCTGCACGACGTCGGCACCATGCGCAAATTGTTGCAGCAGATGGGCGTTGCGGCAGAAGCGGCGACAGGCGAGATCACTTTCAGGGGCGACAAAGTCGGTAACTGGGAGGCTCCGTATGACATGGTCAAGACCATGCGTGCCGCGATCCTCGTATTGGGGCCGCTGGTGACGCGTTTCGGCGAGGCTCGCGTTTCATTGCCCGGCGGTTGCGCCATCGGTTCGCGCCCGGTCGATCTGCACATCAAGGGTCTGCAGGCGATGGGTGCGGAGATCACCATCGAACACGGCTACATCCATGCCAAAGCGAAACGGCTCAAGGGTGCACGCATCTTCTTCGATATCGTCAGCGTTACCGGTACGGAAAATCTGATGATGGCGGCGGCTTTGGCCGACGGTGTAACCGTGCTGGAGAACGCCGCACGCGAACCGGAAGTGGTGGACCTGGCAAATTGTCTGCGCGCGATGGGCGCCAGGATCACCGGCGACGGGACGGATGCCATTACCATCACCGGCGTAGAACGGCTGCACGGTGCGACCCATCGCATCATGCCGGACCGTATCGAAAGCGGCACCTTCCTGGTGGCGGCGGTAGCGACGGGCGGCAGCATCACGCTGCGCGAGACGCGTGCCGACATCCTGGAAACCGTGCTGGAAAAACTCACCGAGGCGGGAGCGCAGATCAGGGTCGCGGGCGATACCATCCATCTGGAAATGAACGGACGCCCGAAAGCGCTGAACGTTCGCACTGCCCCGCACCCGGCATTCCCCACCGACATGCAGGCGCAATTCATGGCGCTCAACTGCATCGCGGAAGGCAGTGCGATGGTGGTGGAAACCATTTTTGAGAACCGCTTCATGCATGTGCAGGAATTGCGCCGCCTCGGCGCGCAGATCGAAGTGGAAGGAAACACTTCAGTCGTGCGCGGCGTTGGTCATCTGGAAGGCGCAACGGTGATGGCGACCGACCTGCGAGCTTCCGCCTGTCTGGTCATCGCCGGACTGGTTGCGCAGGGGGAGACAGTCATCGACCGCATCTACCATCTGGATCGGGGCTACGAGCACATCGAAAACAAACTATCGCTGCTCGGTGCTAACATTCGCCGCTTGAAATGACGGGAAGTAAAGAGATGATCACCATTGCGCTTTCCAAAGGCCGCATCTTCGAAGAGACACTGCCGTTGCTCAAGGCGGCAGGCATCACCGCGCTGGAAGATCCGGAGACCTCCCGCAAGCTTATTTTGCCCACCAACCGCGACGATGTGCGCCTGATCATCGTGCGCGCGTCGGATGTGCCGACCTATGTGCAATACGGCGCGGCGGACATGGGGGTGGCAGGCAAGGATGTGCTCAACGAACACGGCGGCGAAGGCCTGTATCAGCCGTTGGACTTGAACATCGCGAAGTGTCGCATGATGGTCGCGGTGCGCAACGGTTTCGATTACGAGTCGGCAGTGAAGCAGGGGGCGCGTCTGCGTGTGGCGACCAAGTATGTGAAAACCGCGCGCGAACATTTTGCTTCCAAGGGGGTGCATGTCGACCTCATCAAGCTGTATGGCTCGATGGAGCTGGCACCGCTGGTCGGGCTATCCGATGCCATCGTCGACCTGGTCAGCAGCGGTGCGACATTGAAGGCAAACGATCTCAGGGCGGTAGAAGAGATCGCGCCGATCTCGTCGCGTCTGGTGGTGAATCAGGCATCGCTGAAACTCAAGCGTGGATCGATCCAACCGATGCTGGATGCATTTGCGCAGGCCGTTAACAAATAGAGAGCGCCGTCAAATGAACATTACCCGACTTTCGACCCTGCAAGCCGACTTCGACACCAGGCTGAACAAGTTGCTGGCCTTCGAGGAGGCTGCCGACGAAAAGCTCGAAGCAACCGTCGCTGCCATCCTTGCCGATGTGAAGAAGCGCGGCAATGCCGCAGTGCTTGAATACACGCGCAAGTTCGACCGTCTGCCGTTGGCGGACGCTGCCGCGATGGAATTGCCGCATGCCGAACTGAAGGCGGCATTCGAAGCGCTTTCCGCCGACCAGCGCAGCGCACTGGAACAAGCTGCGCAGCGTGTCACTTCGTATCACAAGAAACAAGTGCAAGTTTCCTGGAACTACCTTGACGACGACGGCACCATGCTGGGACAGCAAGTCACGCCGCTGGATCGCGTCGGTCTTTATGTACCGGGTGGCAAGGCGGCCTATCCGTCTTCCGTGTTGATGAACGCCTTGCCGGCAAAAGTGGCGGGCGTGGCAGAACTTATTATGGTCGTGCCCACGCCGGACGGTGTAAAGAATCAACTGGTGCTGGCTGCAGCGTATCTATCCGGCGTGGATCGCGTGTTCACCATCGGAGGAGCCCAAGCCGTGGCAGCGCTGGCATACGGCACGGAGACCATTCCCAAGGTGGACAAGATCGTCGGTCCCGGCAATGCCTACGTTGCTTCCGCCAAGCGCCGTGTGTTCGGCGTGTGCGGCATCGACATGATCGCGGGGCCGTCCGAGATACTGGTCGTCTGCGACGGCAAGACCGATCCGGATTGGGTGGCGATGGACTTGTTCTCGCAGGCCGAACACGACGAACTGGCGCAGGCCATCCTGCTGTCGCCGGATGCGGCTTTCATCGATGCCGTGGCAGCGAGTGCCAACCGGCTGCTGGAACAAATGCCGCGCAAGGCGATCATCCAGACTGCTCTGGAGAACCGCGGCGCGTTGATCCATGTCGCAGACTTGGACGAAGCCTGCCGTATCAGCAACCGTATCGCCCCGGAGCACCTTGAGTTGTCCGTGGACGACCCCAAGGTTTGGCTGCCCAAACTCAAGCACGCAGGGGCCATCTTCATGGGGCGATATACCTCGGAATCGCTGGGCGATTACTGCGCTGGCCCGAATCACGTGCTGCCGACGTCCGGTACGGCGCGTTTTTCCTCGCCGTTGGGCGTGTACGACTTTCAGAAACGCAGCAGCCTGATTCAGGTTTCCCCCCAGGGTGCCAAAAAATTGGGCGAAATCGCCTCTATCCTGGCTTTTGGCGAGGGTTTGCATGCCCATGCCCAGTCGGCGCTGTACCGAAAAGGTTAATAAAACTTTGAGTTGTGTCTTTGCGGCGGTTTATGTAGAATCCGCGCCTCTTTGAAAAACTGGTTGGAGTGATTGTCATGGCACGCGTCTGTCAAGTAACTGGGAAAAAGCCCATGGTGGGCAACAACATTTCCCACGCAAACAATAAAACCAAGCGCCGTTTCTTGCCGAATCTGCAACGCCGCCGCTTGTGGGTAGAGTCTGAAAACCGTTGGGTTGCTTTGCGCCTGACCAATGCCGGTCTGCGTACCATCGACAAGAACGGCATCGACGCCGTCCTGTTTGAGATGCGTGCTCGCGGCGAGAAGATCTAAAGGAGAACGATTGTGGCAAAAGGCGCACGCGAAAAGATCAAACTGGAATCCTCGGCTGGTACTGGGCATTTCTACACGACTAACAAGAACAAACGCACCACTCCGGAAAAGCTTGAATTCCTGAAGTTCGACCCGGTGGCACGCAAGCATGTCGCATACAAGGAAACCAAGCTGAAGTAATTCGGCGGGGTCACATGGTGTACAAAATAAAACCCGCGGAAGCGGGTTTTATTTTTGGATACGGGTGTTCATTTATTTTTCACTCCCCTTCGAGCTTTTCGGCTATTTCTTCGGGGGAACGGAAAGAATGAAATTGACGATGCTTGTGATCTCTTTTGCATGAATCCCGCCCGGGTCGTTGGGGGCCATGGGAATGTATTCATTCCACTCGCCTTTTCCGCCCTTTGATATCTTTGTCACCAGTCCCTCTACCAGAGGCAGTTTTTCACCGGCGCTGTTGATGTTGAATCCCTTGTAGGTATAGGTTGTCTGATTGCGATACCGGTCAGCGACATTCTGCCAGGACGGCCCGAATTTGGTTCGTTCCCAGCCGTGGCAAGCGTCGCACCCAAGCGCTTTTACCGCAGACTGTATTGCGGGGGGGATCGCAATTCCCGGGGTATCTTCGGCGTATACAGTCGCGCTGAAGACTATCATTGAAGCAAGTACCGCTGTTATTCCGCTCTTGACCATACTCTGCTCCCTCATTTCCCAAGCTGTTTATTATGATTTTGCATCAACGCAACAGTACCATTGTTACCGGGGTAATTGTAGGGGAGGATCACACCCCGATCAGGGTAACCAAGGAAAAAACTAGTCTTTATGCTGCGGAGTCGTACCACCCCGGTTTAATCAGGTTTCCGGTATGGGTTTGGGTTTGTTGACGGCTTCAAGGAATAATCGCTTTGTGGAATTAAGGTAACCGTCACTGCAAGTACCTTGATATTCCAGCCAGTGGACGGTGTTGCCTGTCAAAACGATGCTGCCCGAGATGATTGCACTTCCCGCGGAAACCACGACAACAGCGGCCAATATTGCGGCAGCGCATTCCGAGTTGCAGCCACCCCCGATATTGATCGGAATGTCATTTGAGCGACCTTGCGTATCGCGCGCCTCCCTTTCAAACAAGTTCTGCATCGACATGTGTTTGGTTACGGTTTGGCAAGCGGAGGCAGATTCCTTGTTTTCGTCTACAACAGGTGCATAGATGCAGGCAGACAGGGAAAGGGCGAGGAAGACGATCGAAAATGCCGCANGAATTCTCATCTCATCCGGCCTCGCCGCCGATGATTACATCCGGGCCCAACTNTCGGCTTCGTGATAATCGCTGAACGCGCGGATGTCTGCATCGACAAACAATCGCGATAGCCAGGCCTGCCAGGTAAGCCATTGGTTGTCAGTGACGACCGCGATCTTGCTGAAATCGTGGTTGTGCTGGCGGCGGAAGAACTTGAGCTCTTCCCAGGCGACATCCGGGGTATAGCCGAGCATGCCGCGCAGGTCGAACAGCAGGTTGATCTTGCCGGGCGCGTTGAGTTTGTGGAGTGCGTGCTCTTCGAACTGTTTGAAATCGGCTATGGTGAATTCGCCCATGACGGCGATATTGACGAGCTGGCTGCTTTCTTCAATGGTGATCATTTACTTTGCCTCTGTGTGGATGGGTGCTAGGCGCAAGCTTAACATGCCGCTGCCGATGATGAGAGCGATGCCGAACCAGCTGCCGATCGGCAACATCTCATCCCATAGTATCAGGCCGAACAGGCTGGCGAAGACGATGGTGCTGTATGACAGCGTGCTCACCACCTGCGTTTGTCCGACGCGGTAGGCATGCGTCATGGCGACCTGGGCAAAGGTGGCGAATGCGCCCATGCCGAGCAATAGCCACAGGTTGTCGAGTGTGACCGGATGCACTTCGGTTTGGGCCATCCATGCCCCGCTGAACAGCGTGGCCACCAGATTGAAATAGAACACCACGCGCACGGCCGGTTCGCCCATGAGTCCGAGCTGGCGCACGTTCATTAACGCTACAGCAGCTAAAAAACCGGACGCCAAACCCAATATGCCGCTGACAAACTGTTCGCGTTCGAAGGTGGGGTGCAGCAGCAATACCACGCCGATGAACCCCAGCGTCAGGCTGGCGGTAAGGGGCAGATGGAATCGATCCTTGTGCACGGCCAAAGTGAGCACCGAAAGGAATATGGCAGAGGTGTAGTTCAGCGTGATGGCGGAAGCCAGGGGCAGGGTGGAGATGCAGTAGAAGTAAAGCATCATGGCGATGGTGCCGGACAGTCCGCGCCATAGATGGCTGCGCCAGTGCGGGGTGGCGAGCGGCGTGCGTTTGTGCAGCAGCATGGCGGCCACGAACAGCAGGCCGAAGAAGCAGCGGTAGAAGACGAGTTCGCTACTGGAAAAATACGCCGTGCCAAGCTTGACGCACACGCCCATGCAGGCGAACGACAAACTCGCAAACAACATCCATAGCGCACCCACTTTGGGTTACTTCAAGTGCGGTTCCAGATTGCGGCGCAGGAACTCATGGAAGTGCAGCATCCCGTCTTCGGTCGGTGACTGGTACGGGCCGGCCTCTTCGGCGCCTTGCTTGTACAGGGCGCGGCGACCCTGATGCATGCGCAGGCAGATGATGTCGTCCTCGACCGCCGTTTCACGGTATGCCTTCTTCTCGGCCTCGATATAGTCGCGCTCGAACAGCACGATATCTTCCGGGTAGTAGAACTCCACGATGTTGGTGCAGGCATCCGTACCTCGCGGGACGACCGTGCTGACCACCAGTGTGTTCGGATACCACTCGACCGTGATATTGGGGTAGTAGGTCAGCCAGATTGCGCCGTATTTCGGGAATTCGCCGTTGTTGTAGCGCATCACCTGCTCGGTCCATTTTTCATAGACCGGGCTGCCGGGTTTGCGCAGCGGCTTGTTAATACCCACAGTCTGTACGCTGAACTGTTCGCCGAACGTCCATTTCAGATCGTCGCAATTGACCAGTTGGCCCAGCCCCGGATGGAAAGGAACGACGTGGTAGTCTTCTTGGTACACCTCGATGAATGTCTTCCAGTTGAAGTTGTATTCGTCAACTTCCACCCGATCCAGCATGTAACCGGAGAAGTCGATCTCGCTGAAGGCGGGCATGGTCGCCAGATCCTTGGCGATATCGCGTTTTCCTGCGAATAGCAGACCTTTCCAATTTTGCAGAGGGGTCTTGTTCAGGTGCAGGCAAGGATTGTTGGGGAAATGCGGCGCCCCGATCAGCTCACCATCGGTTTTGTAGGTCCAGCGATGCAGCGGGCAAACAATGGTTTTAGCGTTGCCGCGGCCTTCCAGCATGGTGGCCTGGCGATGGCGGCAGATGTTGGAAAGCAGCTCCACGCCGCTTTCGTTGCGAACCAGCATCTTGGCGCTGTCCATCCATTCGACTACGTGATAATCGCCGAGATTGGGTACCATCAATTCATGGCCGACATATTGCGGCCCGGCGTCCAGCAGCACGCGCTGTTCGACCTCCAGAACTTTCGGATCGAAATACCAGCTCAGCGGCGGTTGCGCTGATACCGGATTGAATTGTTTCGGCTTGGCTATCTCGGACATACCCACTCTCTCTGTGAAGGACACCTCTAAAAATCCAGATTTCATCCCAGCTGCGGCGTTGCGTAAAAAATTTCTTGCTTACATATCATCCATATGTGGCGCTGCGAAATTTTTTACGCGCCTTGCATTTGGGCGAACTCTGAATTTCTAGAGATGCCCTAAATGCGGTTTTAAGGGGCAGGGATTGTCCCCGAAATCAGAGGGGGGGGCAACAAAAATTGGCTCTGTGTCGGGGCCTTGGGTAAAATGCCGCCCTTACGCAGAAATTGATGCACACGGGAATCGAGATGGCGGCAAAATCCACCAAGACACAGAGTTTCGAAACGGCGCTGGCGGAGTTGGAGCAAGTGGTGGCCGACATGGAGTCCGGCAAGCTGTCGCTGGAGGATTCGCTGGCGGCTTACAAGCGCGGTGCGGAGCTGTTGTCGTTCTGCCGGTCCCGTCTGGACGATGCGCAACAGCAGGTGCGTGTGCTGGAAGACGGTGTGCTCAAGGACATCAGCGCATCGGGCGATGCAAACAAAGATTGATAATGCCAGTCTTCTCATCTTGGGTATCCGCCCATCAATCCCGTTTTGAAGATACTTTGAAGCGTTTGCTGCCGCAGGCCGAGGTCGCGCCGCAACGCCTGCATGCCGCGATGCGCTACAGCGTGCTGGAAGGCGGCAAGCGCGTGCGTCCTTTGCTGGCTTTTGCGGCGGGCGAATTGGGCGATGCGCCGGTCAAGCTTGTCGAGATCGCCGCCGCCGCCGTCGAACTGATACACGCCTATTCGCTGGTGCACGACGACATGCCCTGCATGGACGACGATGTGCTGCGCCGCGGCAAACCCACCTGTCATGTCGAATACGATGAAGCCACCGCGCTGCTGGTGGGGGATGCGCTGCAAAGCCTGGCCTTCCAGTTGCTGTCCGAACATCGCCTGAATGAGGATGCAGCCAAACAATTGCAAATGGTCAAGTTGCTGGCCATCGCTTCCGGTTCGCGCGGCATGGCGGGCGGGCAGGCTATCGATCTGTCCAGTGTGGGAAAGCAGTTGACTCTGCCCGAACTGGAACAGATGCATATCCACAAGACAGGCGCGCTGATTCGCGCCTCCATCCTGCTCGGGGCGTATTGCGGAAACCTGGACCAGGCGCAACTCGACAAGCTCGATCGCTACGGAAAATGCATAGGGCTGGCCTTCCAGGTGGTGGACGATGTGCTCGACAGCGAAGCGGATACTGCGACTCTGGGCAAGACTGCCGGCAAGGATGCAAACAACGACAAGCCGACTTATGTGACACTGCTGGGAGTGCAGGCTGCAAAGAAAATGGCAACAGAGCTGCATGGTGATGCGCTTGATACCCTGGTTGAGTTTGGTGCGGCGGCTCAGCGCCTGCGTGAGTTAGCCGACTTTATCGTGAAGAGAAAATACTAATGTATCCCTTGCTCGAAACCATCGACTCCCCGGACGACCTGCGCAAACTCGAGCGTGCGCAATTGCCGCAACTGACGGATGAATTGCGCGCCTTCCTGATCGAGTCGGTCAGCAAGACTGGCGGGCATCTTTCTTCCAACCTCGGCACAGTGGAATTGACCGTCGCGTTGCATTACATCTACAACACGCCGGAAGACCGGCTGGTATGGGATGTCGGCCACCAGACCTATGCGCACAAGATACTGACGGGGCGTCGTGCCGCAATGGGCGGACTGCGCATGGCGCACGGCATCTCCGGCTTTCCCAAGCGGAATGAAAGTCCGTACGATGCTTTTGGCACGGGACATTCCAGCACTTCCATTTCCGCCGCGCTGGGTATGGCGGT
>JGI20214J51088_10002507_pt1 | contig 12198 bp, 4 predicted proteins | sample WetSurMetagenome_FD_51088 | JGI IMG/M metagenome (IMG submission 51088)
GTGTTTGTTTTTGCCGATGGAAATATGATGCAATCTATTTTTAACAATCTTGTTACAAATGCAATAAAATTTACTAATCGGAATGGCAGGATAATTTTAAGGTCCAAGTATTTTGGAGATAAGATTTGTTTTTCTATAAGAGATAACGGTGTTGGAATGGATGACAATCAAAAATCTATGCTTTTCGAAATGAATAAAAGTTTTACAACTGCAGGCACTACTAATGAAAAAGGTTCTGGTCTTGGAATGATTTTATGTAAAGATTTTATTAAAAAGCACGGCGGCGAAATTTGGGTTGAGAGCAAATCAGGAAATGGTTCGGAGTTTTTCTTTACTATCCCTGCTTTTCAAAAAAAAATGAGTCTAAACTAAAGTATAAAATAATTACCACTTTGGGAAAAATTTCCTGAAAAGAAAAACTTTTTTCATAATGGCTACTGCCTTTACGCAATTTTTATTTTTATAAAGTAAGTAAGTATAAAACATCACTTTTAATCCTAAAATCAACTTAATCTTTGAATCTTTTGGGATGATAAACGCTTTCTTTTTATATGGAATACTGATACATCAAAATTGATTGTTGGCATAAAAGTGGCTACTTGTAGATGTTAATAGGTTAAATCTGTTTACTGAAAATTATTTAATTAGATAATGACTTCGATAAAAAACATATTTTTTGATACTAAGAATTATAAATCTCCCTCCAATACTGCTTTTAAAAATAAATCACAGCAATTTCACGACCTTTTCCTGAACTCATTACGAGAAAATTATTCATATTGCACTCTGAGCAAAAAACTGCAGTTTTGTGTATGAAAATAAATAAAAACGATTTCAGAATACTAATTGTTGAAGATGATGCGATTATTGCTTCGCAACTGCAAAGGACTCTTCGTAAAATGGAATATTCATCCATTGGTCCGGTTTCTACTGGAGAGGAAGCAATTGATTTATCTTTGAGAGAATACCCGGATGTGATTCTTATGGATATCAAACTAAAGGGGAACTTAACTGGTATTGAAGCCGCAGCAAAAATTCATAAAGAAGCTGCAATTCCTGTCATCTACCTTACTGCATACGCAGATAATGAAACTATAGAAAGAAGTAAAGACAAACACAGTTATGGATTTCTTACCAAACCGATTCGTGACAAAGAATTAGGAGCAATGATTGAAACAGCCATCTATAAATCCTCAGCGGATAGATCATTAAAACACTTAAATAATTTATTTCGAACAATACGCAGCATAGATAAACTTATAAAAAAAGAAAGTGTACCAAATAAACTTCTATCCGAAGCCTGTATGATGCTTGTTAATGCAAACGATTATGTTGCAGCCTGGATAAGATATGAAATTGAACCGGCATTAAGCCCGATTGTTTTTTCAGACAGCTTTAAACAACTTTTTAATGGCGAGAGTACTCAACAATTTCTGGATAAAGATATTAAGAATATTTTAACTAATCATTTGCAGGCAGATGGGCCAACAACAATTAGAAATAATTTAGCTTTAAACTTTTTCGACAAGATTTTTCGAGATCATATTTTCAAGAATCCTTCCGCAATTATATGCCCTTTGCGATACCGCGAAAAGTTTTATGGTTACTTGGTAGTGTTTTCTTGTTTTACCAACTCTTTTGATTTTGAGGAGAGCGAACTTCTTCAAACACTTGTGGAAGATTTAGCATTTGCATTAAACAGTATCGAAGTTGAGAAAGAAAGAATTTTAGCTGAGCTAACTCTTATTGAAAGCGAGAAATATTTCAGAACTTTACTGCACAGTATGTCCGAAGATATAATCGTTATTGATAGAGAGAATAATATAATAGATACAAATAATGCAGTATTAAGAACATCAGGTTTAAAGGCTTCTGATATTATAGGGAAAAAATGTTTTAGCGTTACACATGGTTGTTCTTTTCAATGTGAAGAAGAGGGAATTGAATGCAAACTGAAGCAGGTTTTTGTAACAGGTGAAACTGCAATGTTTCATCACCGGCGATATAAGGAAGATGGTAACCCTATTCACGTTGAGGTAATCTTCTCCCCAATTAAAGATGAAAATGGAAGAGTGACAAAAGTAATAGAATCTATTCACGATGTTACCGATCTTCTATCCACGCAAGAAGCTCTTTCTGAAAACAAAGAAATATTAAAACAAATTGCAGATAACATTGATATCGTATTATTTACACTTAGAAGCAATGAGAAAGGAGAAACTCTCACTTACCTTAGTCCTGCATTTGAGCGTGTTTGGGGATTAGGCGCAAAGAATGTTTTAGAAAATTCCAATTTATGGGTTGATTCAATTTATCCCAAGGATAGAAAAAAATTACTTGATTCCATACAAAGTGTAAAACTTAATAAGAATTTTGATGGCAAAATCGAATACAGAATTGTTAGACCGGATGGAAGTACACGCTGGATAAGCTCAAGTATAAAGAATGCTAATAATAATATCGATGGAAATGTAAATATCATTGGTATTGCAGAGGATATTACAGATAGAATTTTGACAGAAAACAAACTGAAAAAATCTGAACAGGGCTATAAAAATCTTTTTGATAATGCACATGATCCAATTATCATCTTTGAACCGGAACGAGGTATAATATTAAACACTAACTTAAGAGCCTGTGAGGCTTTCGGATATGATAGAGACGAGCTAATCGGTAATTCTTTTTTTAATCTTTTTACGGATAGTCAATCAATTTATGATAAAGCCAGTGAAGTAGAAGAAACAAAAGATATTCCCACGTTTGAATTAAAGGCTGTTAAAAAAGATAAAACCTCCATTTACTTCGAAATAAATCTTTCACCCACAGACTATCTTGGACAATTTGCTATTATTTCTGTCAATAGAAATATCACTTTTAGAAAGAACACAGAAAATGAGTTGGGTATTCTTTCCGAGATCGTAAAACAAAGTCCAGCTTCCGTTTTGTTAACTGATACAAACCACATTATAGAATATGCAAACCCAAGATATACAGAATTAACCGGATATTGTTTAGATGAAATTTTGGGAAAGGAATCTAAACCAATTAAACCTTTGGATAATGAAGAAACAGAAAAAATCTGGTCCAAGGTAAAAGGCGATTCTATATGGCATGGTGAAGTGATGAACGTTAAAAAGAATCATTCACCTTACTGGGCATCTTTATCAATTTCTCCGATCAAAAATGAAAAAGGTGAAATTATACATTTTCTATTAATAGAACAGGACATTACGCAGCAAAAAGAATTAGAAATAGAATTAAAACTTGCATTAACCAAAGCGAATGAAATAAATATTTTTAAAACTCATCTGCTTGGTAATCTAAACCACGAAATAAGAACACCGATGAATTCAATCATAGGGTTTGCTCAAATAATGGTAGAAGAGGCTCAAGATGAAACAGTGGTTGAGATGTCGGGCAAGATTATCAAATCAAGTTATAGACTGCTTAATACATTAAATTCTATAATCGAATTATCAGATCTTGAATCTGAAAGAGTTAAAGTTAACACTACCGAAATAAATCTTACTCATTTTGTTCGCTATCTTGATTATGCGTATAAAAGTAAAACAAAAGAAAAAAATCTTACTCTGGAAGTGGAAATTCATAAAGAGGATATTGTTGTTCAATCCGATGAAAAATTGTTAGAACAGGTTTTAAAGAATCTTTTAGACAATGCGATTAAATACACTGAAAAAGGCGGAATTAAGATCTCTATAAGTGAACACTTTGATAACGAAGGGAATAAATTCTGTGCCCTGAGAATAATAGATACCGGAATTGGAATACGTGATAAAAATCGTGAAGTAATCTTTGATGCTTTCAGACAATTAAGCGAAGGTGTTACCCGAAGATACCAGGGTACGGGTCTGGGTTTAACTATTGCACAAAAAATGGTAAGTCTCTTAAATGGAAAACTTGAAGTAGAAAGTACTGAAGGATTGGGATCCACTTTTTCGGTTATACTTCCATTGCCTGCAACTGATATTGCTTCAGGAACAATTGAAGAAAACAGTATTAAAGTTATTGAGGACTCATTAACTGTTTCAGATAGAGTCCCGCATTTGCTTATAGTTGAGGATTATATTATGAATGTTGATATCATGTTATACTTTTTAAATGATATCGCAAAAATGGATCATACAACTAATTATGAAGAAACAATTCAGGCAGTTCAAAAATTTCCCTATGACATTATTTTAATGGATATAAATCTTAAAGACAGTATTGGCGGACTAGAACTAATGAAGGAATTAAGAAAAATAGATAAATACAAAAGCACGCCCATTATTGCAATAACCGGTTACACTTCTTCGATGGATCAGGATACTTTTATGAAGGAAGGGTTTACAGGATTTTTAGCAAAGCCATTTAATCAGAAGCAATTGAGAGACATTATATTTAAAAACTTCCATTGATTTTAATGTAATTCCGGTTAGAAAAGATAAAGTATTCTGTTTTTTATTCGATAATTACTTGTACAGGAATATTGCATGAATTCTGATAGTCTGATTTTATTAATGCCGATTATTTTGGGGATAAGTTGTTTTAGACTACTACCCAAATACTATTTATCATTAAACCTTCGGAGTTAATAATTCCCAGCAATTCATTCAATAAATAAAAAAGTAAAACTGATATTTACCTGGGGTGTAAAAGATAAGACACTTTAAACTATATGTTTCAAAAAATAAAAAACAGACTTATTCTATTAATTGTTTTTATTCTGCTTGCCTTAGCTTCAACAATAATCTATTTAAAAATAAAAGAAACGGATTTTCTAAAATCAATTATTAATGAACAAAACTTATTCTTAAAAAACATTGTTACAGAACAGTTATTAAAAGATAATATTAATGACAATTTGATAGATTTTCTGAATAACAGTAATTATATAAAAACAGACCATCAAAAAATTGCTGAAAATCTGTTCTACTCTAATAAGATTACATACTTCTGGCTCTTCGATAAAGAATTTAAACTATTAAATCAATCTCCAGACTCTCCTCCGCCTGATTGGATACACAAATTGTCAAACCCAAATCAAATTGGATTGTTATTTAAAGTATTTGATGAACAGCTCTATCAAATAAAAAGTAAAAAGATATACGGACAAAATGAATCGTTTAATCCCAAAGCATCATACCGGATAATATTTTATGCAATAAAGGTTGATCAGAAATTTATCAACCAGATGTCTTTGGCAGCTTGTATAACGATTAAGGTTTTAAAACAAGAAGAAAAAGAAACCTATTTAACAAAGATTGAAGAAAAGCCTTTTATCAGCAGTACTTTTATTAATCTTCCTGATGAGAATGGTAATTTTCAACGAGTGTTTTTTGCTCAGAATGTTTCGCAGGTAATCAAAAATAAATTTGAATCATTAAATAAAGAGTACACGATATTAGGATTGGTGTTCTTATTTTTTGCTCTTGTGCTGACAGTCGCATTATTTATGCAGGTAGTAAGACCTATATCAATTATAATTTCAAGTTTTATAACAAAAAAACCGGAGCAATTACAAAAATTACAAAACAATAAAAGTGAGTATGGTGTTTTTGCAAATTTTATAAAAGATTTCTTTGATCAGCAAAAAAAATTGGAAGAAGAAATTAAGGTAAGAAAAATTACTCAAGAAGAACTTGAGACACTTAACGATGAGCTTGAAAAGAGAGTATCCGATCGCACTGAAGAATTAGGTATAACAAATTTAGAACTTCAAAAAGAACGAGACCAAACCAAACAATATCTTGATATTGCCGGAACAATTATAGCCATCCTGGATACAGACGGATATATTCAACTAATCAATAAAAAAGGGGACGAAGTTCTTGGTTACCTGCCAGGTGAACTTATTGGCAAAAATTGGCACAGTACCTGCATCCATCCTGAGCAAAAATCGAATTTAAAAAAAATGCATAATGAAATTATGCTTGGGAAAAAAGAACCTGTCGAATTTATAATAAGTGATATAATCACAAAGGGTAAAGAAACCCGAACTTTAATGTTTCATAATACATTTCTTAAAGATTCAAATCTTAATTACACCGGGCTGCTATTTTCTGCCGATGATATTACCGAACTGAAGTTAAAAGAAAAAGAATTGATCGATGCGAAAGAAAAAGCAGACGAATCTAATAAGTTAAAATCAACTTTTCTTGCAAATATGAGTCACGAATTAAGAACACCTATGATAGGAATTTTAGGATACTCGGATTTGTTAATGGCTGAACTAAGAGATGAAAAGCATCGGAAAATGGCTGGGACGATTCATGAAAGCGGTCAAAGGTTGATTGAAACACTAAACCTGATTTTAGATCTTTCAAGACTGGAAGCGAATAAACAAAATATAAATTATAAGATTATAAATCTAAATGGACTTGTAAGAAATGTTGCGTTTCATTTTGAAGCCGCAGCGGGAAGAAAAAAACTTTTTCTTAAAGTAAACTTGCCTTCCTACGATGTAGTAGCAAAAACAGATGTACGAATAATAAGAGACGTTATGAATAATCTTATTAATAATGCTTTAAAGTTTACAAAGGAAGGCGGAGTTTTTATTACATTAGAAATTTTTCATCGCGATTTTGTAATCTCTGTAAAGGATACCGGTATTGGTATACCTAAAGAAAGTCTTGAATTAATCTTTGAAGAATTCAGGCAGGTTTCTGAAGGAATTGGCAGAGGCTTTCAGGGTACCGGTCTGGGCTTAACAATCTGTAAAAAATACATTGAACTGCTTGGTGGGCAAATTTCTGTAAAAAGTTCACCGGGTCAGGGTTCAATATTCACCTTTCAAGTTCCGTTGATTTCAGAAAATTCTTCAAAAACTGATGCAGCAACAGAGGTTATTCAAAATAATCATATTGAAGAAAGAATAGATAAAATTAAAAGTACTGAGGCAATTAAAAAGAAAATCTTAATTGTCGAAGATGATGTTACATCAAGAGATGTAATTAATTTATTCTTAAGAAATATTTATGATGTTGAATTTGCAATCAATGGAGAAACTTCATTAAAACGGGTCCAAGACAATAAATATGATTTAATATTGATGGATATTAATCTTGGTACAGGTATTTCCGGGTTAGAAGCTGCAAATCAAATACGATCAATAGAACATTACAAAAATGTTCCAATAATTGCCGCTACCGCATTTGCGATGTTAGGGGATAGAGAAAAATTTCTTGCAAATGGGTTTGATCATTATATCTCAAAACCATATCTGAAACAACAGCTATTAAAATTAATTGCCGATATTTTCCAGGAATAGAATCACCACTTATCAATACTGCATTAGTCATAACTCTTCGCTGTGATGATCCTTAGTTAGATTATAAAAAAATGGTTATTTTTCATACAACATTTGATTTTTAAAAGCAATAGTTATGAAAGTATTTTTAAAATATCTTCTCATCATAATACTTCCTTTCGAATTTCTAAAAGCTGATGTGTTTATTAACCAGGCTGGTTATCTATCCAATCTTACCAAAATATTTTACACCGAATCTTCTGCGGATAGTTTTTATGTGATTGACGTATCCACAGGAAATGTTGCATTTAGAGATGGGCTTTTCTTTTCTGTTTCTAATGATCCCGCAACTGGTTTAACTCTTTATGGTGGTGAGTTTTCGTCTTTGGAAACTAACGGAAGTTATTTCATTCGTTTAAGTAATGGTGATTCATCTTTCGTTTTTACGATTTCTAATAATGTTTTTGAAGATCCATATAAAAAAGCTTTAAAAGGATATTACTTCCAGCGATGTGGAACAGCTTTGTTGCAAGATAATGCCGGTATATATTTTCATTCCACTTGCCATACCGGAGATGGATATTATCATTCATCAACCGGTCAGTCAGGATTCCGTTTAACAACAGGCGGCTGGCACGATGCTGGTGATTATGGAAAGTATGTTGTAAATGCCGGTATTAGTGTTGGAACTTTGCTTTTGGCTTACGAAAATTTTCCAGAGAGATTTAATAAGGATAATTTAAATATTCCGGAAAGCGAAAATGGAATTCCGGATTTACTTGATGAAGTTAGATATGAGATTGAATGGCTGCTGGAAATGCAAAATTCCAATGGAGGAATTTACTTTAAGATAACCAAAGAACAGTTCGAATCTTTTATTATGCCGCAAAATGATTCCGGCACAAGATACATTTATACTGTCTCGAGTACTGCAACAGGAAATTTTGCTGCTATCATGGCTAAAGCTGCAAGACTTTATCAACCTTTCGATGCAACTTTTGCAAATCAATGTTTAACTGCCGCTGCATTAGCCTGGAATTTTTTGACAGCTAATCCTACTATAGTTCCAGTTGGTGGATTTGTAAATCCAGGCGGAACATTTACTGGTGAATATGGCGACACAAACGATTCTGATGAAAGATTATGGGCAGCCGCAGAATTATTCGAAACAACCGGTTTGACAGAATATAATAACTACATTATTGCAAACTATGCTTCCGTCGGAACTATTTCCGGGGCAATGTCCTGGCAGAATGTTAAAAACCTGGCATTAATAACTTATCTCTATAGTTTACAATCAACTGCTTCACAGACATTGAAAAATCTTATTAAAAATAGTCTGATAAGTTATTGCAATACGCTTCTTAACAGAGCAAGTTCAAATGGATTTGGTGTCACTATTAATTCAGGTGAATATTATTGGGGTTGTAATTCAGATGCGTTAAACAAAGCCCTGCTACTTATTAATGGCTATAGGCAAACAAATAATTTGGCTTACTATGAAACAGCTTTGATGCAATTAAATTATATTCTTGGAACCAACGCACATAATTTTTCTTTTATTACAGGAGTGGGAACAAATTCTGTCATGCATCCGCATCATCGTCCATCCGCGTCTGATGGAATTGTAAATCCGGTTCCGGGTTTATTAGCTGGTGGACCAGATCAATATTTAGATGATCCTGTTTTGCAATCTCATTTTACTAGTTCAACTCCACCAGCACTTTGTTATATCGATGATGTTGGAAGTTATGCATCAAATGAAATTGCAATTAATTGGAATGCACCGCTGGTTTATGTTTTAGGTTTTTTTAATGGAGAGGGATTGACTGATATTGATGAGCAAGGGTTTAATTCAGTTCCGAAAAATTTTAATCTTGAACAAAATTATCCAAATCCATTTAATCCGGATACTAAGATCAGTTGGCAGTCATCAGTCGGCAGTTGGCAATCTTTAACTGTTTACGATGTGCTTGGTAACGAAGTTTCAAAATTAGTAAATGAGTATAGAGCTGCAGGTGTTTATGAAACTGATTTTATTGCAGAGGGATTATCAAGTGGGATTTATTTTTATACTCTGAAAGCTAATAATTCTAAAGAAGGTTCAGAAAAGTTTTTTGTTCAAACAAAAAAAATGTTGTTTCTAAAATAATTTTATAAAACTAAGGAAGCAGCTTTTGTTTAACTTCACTATCTATCCATCCCGAAAAAGGAGTAGTTAAAGGCACACCGGCAATCCTTCCACCAAAACCCATAAGGCGATGAACGAACATCGGAATTTGAGATGTTTGTATTTTATCAACAGCATCATTAAATATTTTTACATTATTCTGGACGGCAAGATTTGATGTGATTGCTCTCAATCGTTCATTTAGTTTTTTAAATCGCATATCATTTCTTAGTTGATCTTTTATTGAATCAAATGAAAGTTTTAAAGAATCATTACTTTCTTGTCTTTCGATTACCTGCATTATTGTATATGCGTCGTTTCTTTTGATGGGTCCATAGACCTCATTCAATTTTAAGTCTGATGCAACTTTACCAACATAGCCGAGCAGCAGAACAGGTTTTAATCCAGTCTCACCATCATTGTTTATCAATGAATCAGTTCGCCCATAGTTTTTAATAATATCTCCAAAATCTCTTCCTTGTTTTAATAATTCAAAAATTTTTGATACTTCATCGAGATCTTTAATTGAAATTAGCCTGATATTAATCAATTGAATGTTTGATGCATTAACTAAATTTTCAAAATAATAATTGTAAACATCTTTCTCGGTTATCTTTATTGAATCAAGATTTTGATTAAAAAATAATTGAGCTAAATAATTCTCTTCCCAGATTTTTAAATCGTTTCGAACTTGAGGAGTCAATTGCAGTCCACGTTTATAGGCTTCTTCAGTAATCATTTGTACTTCAACGTATCGTTTAACTCTTTGATTTAGTTTTTGAAGCACGATGATTGAATCAAGTTGACTAACACTAAATCCATCAAAAGCTAAATTGCTTAAAAAATTTTCTATAGTTATTTCTTTTTCGGATAGTTTAAAAAGCTGCTTGTTAAGATTTGACAACCCAAATGAAGAACGAATTTTATTAAAATCAGATTCTGAAAGTTCGAAATATTTTGAAGCATCATTAACTAAAGATTTACTATTAAGCGTTTCCCAAATTTTTGAATACGTAAGTTTAAAAGATTCAGGATTGATATTAATGGTAATACCGGAAAGTAATTCACTAAGATATTCCTTATATCTTTTTTCAATGCGTCTTCCACGAATTACTTTTTTCATATTATCAATTGCCTGCTTATCGTTCAGGTCAATTGGAGTAAATATTTTGTTCTTTATCTTAAAAATCACCCAGCCAACTTCACTTAATATAGGAGATGTAAATTCATTTACGTCAAGCGAATAAAGTGAATCCTCAATCTCTTCATCTTTCAGAGCACCCAAAGTAATATCAATATCTTTACTTGTTAGATTGGCGGTAGTTGAAAGCAACGAATCAAAATTAGTGTTTGATTTTAACTGATTGTAAAAGTTGTAAATATTTAATGAATCATTTGTTGTTATAATTTGAGTGACAAGTTTTGCCTGTGACTTAATAATGCCGTTGTTAACATCTTCGGCAGATAACAAAACTTTATTATCAACTTCAATTTTGAAAAGAGCATCTCTTACAAACATTTCTTCAAGAGGTTTAAAGAGAAAAGCAAACTTTTCCGTTTTTGAGATCCCAAGATCTTCTGCATCTTTTGCCCACAATTTTTCTGCAATCAACGAATAAAGAAAATCATATTTAATAGAATCGGGATTAATCTTTTTATTTAAAGGAATATAAGGTGAGAGTTCAAAACGAAGTTTAAACTCCTTTGCAGTAATTATTTCATTCCCGATGCGTGCAATAACCGATTCCTCACTTTGAGCAGCCAAAATTGAACTTAATAATAAACTCACCAATAGAACGAAATTGAATTTCATTATTCCTTCATAATTATTTTAAAGTAAACTTTTCTTTCAATTTAATATTCTGTGATGAATTTCCGATTAATATTTCAAACTCACCACTTTCTGCATTCCAATCTTTTAATTTTGGATCAAAGAAAGAAAGTGCTTTTTGATCAATTATAAATTCAACAACTTTTTCTTCACCCGGATTTAGATTTACTTTCTTAAATCCTTTAAGTTCTTTTACAGGTCTATCTACAGATGCTTTAACATCATTAATGTAAAGTTGAACAACTTCACTACCTTTTACTTTTCCAGTGTTCTTCAGATTTACACTCACTATTAATTTATCATTCTTATTCATTTCATTTGATGACAATTTTAAGTCGTTGTATTTAAATGTTGTATAGCTTAAACCAAAACCAAAAGGGAAAAGTGGTTGAATTTTATTTTTTTCAAAGTGGCGATAGCCAACATAAATTCCATCTTCATATCTTGTTGTTCCATCTTCTTTTTTGTAAGTATTAAAAGCTGAACAGTCTTCCCAGCTCTTTGGAAATGTCATAGGTAATTTCCCTGATGGATTAGTTTCACCAAGTAATATTTCTGCGATTGCATTCCCTGCTTGTTCACCTGCAAACCAGGCTTCTATAAGTCCGTGAACGTTAGCTAACCATTTATCCATTAAAACAGGGGAGCCGGTTGATAGAACAACAATTGTGTTTGGATTTGCCTCTGCAACTTTTTTAATAAAATCATCCTGCTCATTTGGAAGAATTAAATCTTTTCTGTCAAATCCTTCACTTTCATAATTATAATTTGTTCCTGCAAAAACAATCGCGACGTCAGAATTCTTAGCAGTATTTATAGCATCAACAATTAATTGATCATTTGGTCTCCTCCAACCGAATTTTACGATTGCGCCGCCACCTTTTTCATAATACTCTAATTTTATTTTATATAACTGTCCCGCATTTAAATTAGTGGTATAAGAATTTG
>JGI20214J51088_10002508_pt1 | contig 12197 bp, 15 predicted proteins | sample WetSurMetagenome_FD_51088 | JGI IMG/M metagenome (IMG submission 51088)
TGTTTTTCTGACGAAGGTTGTGAAAGAGTTTTCCGACAAGTTTATAACATTTTAATCCCACTTCGATCCATTGGCACTTCGACTTTACTCAGTATAACAATAAGAAATTAAGTTTTGCGCCGTTGTTCTTTTCATAGATCCCGAATTCCGCCAGAGGCGGACAGGCAAGTTCGGGATGACAACTTCGTTCCCTGCCGATCTTCTTCTCGTAGGTTCTGTATTCTGCCAATGGCTTTTAAGCCCGCTCAGAATAAAAATATTTTAGGAACTAAAAAAATAATTTTGTAAAATATTATAAATTCCTCGGGCAATTTTCTTCATTAAAAATAAAACGGGTTAAAATATGACAAACTCTTTTTGTAAGCACTTCGTCTTGCTGGCATTCTCGTTTCTGGTGGTTCCATTCTCATACGCGCAGGAAGATGTGATGAACCTGAATAATCTAAATAAAGTTCTGCTCACCATTAATTGGCTTGGGAATATAGCTCCGGATGAATTGGGTATGGTGGATGACAGCACATTTAATTACGTGAGCAACCTGTTGCCGGGTCATCTTAAGGTAATGGACGGCCGAGGGTTGAACGATAACCCCGAACATACTCAGGCGTTGGTGCTATATATAGAATTACTTTCTGCAGGAGAAGATTACGTCCACTATGCAATTAAGCTGGAGCTTGTTGAGTATGCGACTCTTTCAAGATTAGGTGCCAAAGATTACAGAGTTATATCATGGGAAAACATAAAGTACGATCTCTATCCGAAAAGTGATGTTGTAACACATCTGAACCTTGCCCTATATGATATGATTATCGCTTTTGCTGATGATTATAACCGTGATAACGGATGGGACTAAAAATTATAGTCAAGTCTATATAAAACTTAAACCGTTAACTGAGAATGTTAAGCTACCGGCCTATTTTCTTTTCTTAGATTCCGGATTCCGTCTTCGTCTTTCAGACTACGCCGGACAGGCAAGTCCGGAATGCCAGTGTCAAGGGTCACTGAACCTGACATCAAATAAATTCCGTGAAAAAATTATATGGAATGAAGCGTGAAAAAGAAAAATCTGTTTGAGTCCCGACTTTGTCGGGATGAGTTATTTTTCTTTAGCGGAATGAAATATAATTTTAGGAATTTATTTGCAGTCTTGATTCTTTGTTACTTTCTTATCAAGAAGAAAGTAAGTAAAAAAAATCTTAAGCTTTCCGCCGGTTGTCCTTTTGTAGATTCCGGACAAGCCGGAATGACAATCCGCAGGTAAAATTCTTTCCTTCTCACCTATTTTAATCAGCATACTTTAAAATATTTCAAAGTTTCATTCGTCTTTATTAATAAGAACTATAAACAGGTTAATGACAGAGCAATCAAAAACTATTGAAAAGACTTTTGTTAAGGAAAAAAGCAAACTATTTAATTTCATCAGGAGGTTCGTTCCTTCAAGAGAAGATGCTGAAGATATCTTACAGGATGTGTTCTACCAGTTTATCAGTTATGCAAATATCGAGGTAATTGAAAGAATAGACCGCTGGCTTTTTAAAGCTGCAAAAAATAAAATAATCGATAATAGCAGAAAGAAAAGAACTGAAAGTTTTTCAGAACAGATGTTAGATACTATTGATGAAGAAGAAACTTTTTCGATAGAAGATTTTCTTCCCTCATTTGGTTTAACTCCTGAAGATTTATTTCTTAAGGATGAATTCAATAAAAACTTCGAAGCAGCTTTAAACGAGCTGCCGCCGGAACAGCGCGATGTTTTTCTGATGAATGAGATTGATGGATATTCTTTCAAAGAAATTTCGGAAATAACAGGTTTGTCGGTTAATACGCTTTTATCACGTAAACATTACGCGGTAAAACAATTAAAGAAAAAATTAAACAAATATCTTAAAGGTTAAAAATATGTGTTATACAAATAAAAGAAGGTTTATCGCAAGGGGCATTGGGTTCGGAATATTGTTCGTTGGATTATTTTCGCTCCTGGTGTTTTTATTATGGAACTGGCTTATGCCGGCAATATTCGGATTGACTACAATAACCTTCATCCAGGCATTCGGTCTGTTAATTTTGTCTAAAATATTGTTCTTTGGTTTTCACAGGGGCGGGCATCCGCGCCATTTCAAATCCAGAGAGTACTGGAAGAAACGTTTCGAGGAAGAGAGTAAAGCATCAGATGAAAAATTAGGCGGAGAGACTGCCTAGCTTTTAGTAATATCTGCCCGATGGTTATCCCGGGCAGGCATATACTGGCAGAAAAAATTTTTTTCGTTTTTTCGTGATTAATACTCAATCATTGTATATAAAAACCGGCAGAGAAAAATCCCACCCAATGTTTAAGTGAGTAAGGAGCGGTTATCCCCATTTTTGTTCCTTTAACAGGAAGCACGCCTTCGGTCCAGGTATCTGAATACTCAAACAATTTGCCCAGAAGTATTTTGCCGGATTTGTTTACAACCTTGTTGATTGTCAGCAAACCAAAAATAACCGAATATTTTCCACACCAGAGCGGACAGTCATTATGGTAACCAGCTTCGGGCCAGAGTTCATTCGAAAGTGATTTTAATTTTTCTTTGGATACAACTCCATTGATATCCTGTCCGATAATTCTCTGATCATTAGCGGTGGCAACATTATGAGCCGTTTCATCCATTCCATATGGATGATTATCAAAATCCTCCCCGTAATGATTAGCGTCGTTTGATAACAGGAAAAAAACATCTTCGTTTAATTTTAACTTGTTCTCATTTATATAATCCAAAATTATTTCAGCAACCTGCGCACTTAATGAATCCATTTTATCAAATGACATTGCTGTTACCATTATTGGAGTTATTTTCACGTTAATATTGTAATGCTGAAGGAAAGGGATCAGTCCCTCAATTGAATGTTCCAGACTGTGCGCTTTATTACTTACAATATAATTTTGGGAATCCAGCTTCTGAATTAATTTGTCCCTTAATGACGAGATAACCACATCATTATACGGCCCCTTCCATTTGTTAAAATCATCCAGAATAATAATGTTCTTCGGGTCATCAATTTCTTTTCGTACGGTGCCATGAGTAACACCGAAAATGACAACCTCTTTAGCTTTAATGAGTTTATAAAGCGGATAATAAATTTTCCCCGCGTAAAGGTAATCATCGTGCGGAGAGATGCCTGCTATCAGGTTTTTGGATTCGATCTTTTCATCTGGACAATTTTTATCTAACCACTTAATAAACAAGTTGAATTGATCAGCTTGCCAGCAATAACCGACATCATCACGGACCGGACGTACTTCCTGCGGCCAGATTGAGCCTATGCTCAACAAAAAGAGCACTGGCAGAGAAAGAAGTTTTACAAGTTTTTTCATTGCTTTAAAAATTTGTTTGAGTCGGTTCTAAAATAATAAAATGAATGTTTTTACACTTACATATTATGGGAGCCAATGAAAATAAATAATATTAAAAATAGATTTGGAAGACGAGAGTAAAAAAATTTTGCATCTGGGCCAGTGTTTCTTTTAAAGATTCTTCGTTTCACTAAGAATAAGAATGGAGAAATTGCTTCGCGAGTTTATCCTGAGTAAAACGAAGTGTTCATAATGTCGGATCGGGAGATTCCGGATTGGAGTCCGGAATGACCCGGCTTCACTTCGTTTCGCCGAGGCAAGCAAGTTGGAATGACATCATCACTTTAGGCTTTTAAAAACAAATTCTCCTTTCTTCATCAGCAGCTTGCTGCTTCCATCCGGGTAGTGTGCTTCAATGGTTGGTTTGTAAAACAAATAATCTCTGTGGATCTTCGAGTGGTTGTTGCCTCCACCCGTGAAGTCGGCATTATTTCCAAAAGCGATGTGAGCTGTGCCGAGAGATTTTTCATCCTCCAGCATATTCCCCGTTATGCGCGCACCGGGATTGACACCAATCCCAAGCTCGCCAATTACCATCGCATCGTTATCAACATTTTGGAGTCTATTAATTTTTTTTACCAGCTCGTTATCTTCGCTTTCGAATTTTGTAATCCTGCCTTTACTCAAATAAACTTTTAACGGGTAACCAAGCACGCCGATATCTCCAATACTTGCATCGAAAACAATTACCCCGTTAGCTTCGGTTTCCAATGGCGCACAATAGACTTCACCGCAAGGCAGGTTGCAATCCTCGCCCGGTTTTACACCTATATCTTCAATAAATATTCGTCCTTTAACTCCCAGCAGCAGATCAGTACCCTTTTCAGTTGTAATGTGAAGACATGAGCTTTCGCTAAGTCCATTAATAATTTTTGCTGCGGTTGATTTCATTTCCGCGAAATCAACATTAACAGAATTCAGCATCATCTCTTCGTTGATGCCCGGCATATGACCGAGTTTAGCCAGTTTATTTTCTTTTACTTTGAATATCCATTTAATACGGAAAGCTATTTCTTCGGGGAATGCTTTTATTATGTTCAGCACTATTGTTTTACCGAGCAGCATTTTTTCTAGCGCCGAAGGAATTTCAGTTAGCGGTCGTTCGTTATTTTTTATCACGTAGTTTTCTACGGCACACCCCCATCTAACCAATGCCTGCCTGAAAGAATCCGCTACTGTTACGGTATAACTATCAGTAAGAATCAGAATTTTATCATCAGCCGTAATTTTGAACAGATGTTCCAGAGCACCGGAAGCTGCGGAAATCATTTTGTTCGTTTTATCCAAAGCTGCTACTCTTAAAATATTTAACCGTTGGTCAGCTATTAACTGATGTAATTAATTCATTAATAATCTATTGTTAGAATTCTGCCTTTAGTAAAATTGAAAAACTTATCTTTATCGGCAACACTTATCCCTTCTGCAAGATCTTCCGGCGATTTGCCGGCGGCTTTCAGGCAGGTTGAACAAGCCATAATGGTTATTCCTTTATCCAAAAGATTTTGTATTAATGTTTTTGAGCTTTCGAAAGGTTCTAAAGTCAAATCGGGTGAGTCCTTAAGCACTACATCAATACCTGTGATGTCAATGTAAAGAATAACATCTTTATCGGCGCTCATTCTATCTGCAATACTTAAAGCCATCAGAACTCTGTGCGGGTCATCCGTCCCGTGGCTGATATGAATTAAAACTCCGTCTTTAACTTCTTCCTGCATTGCTTTGCTTTCATTCTGCTGAGCAGAAGTAGTAAGCGACATTGTAACAAACAGAATTAATACTAATGTGAAAAAGTTTTTCATTTTATTGTTCCTCTATTTTTGAGTTATTGATAAAACAAAAAGTATGTTTTTAGAAGAAGAATATCAATTAACAATGGGCAAGTGTTGATTGATAATGTTTGATTTTCCGGATAGAATTTTTGAACGCAAAGCTGGGTTTGAATGACCCGTCATCTCTTCCTTACGCATACGGGCTTTTATAGATTCCAGATCGGAGTCCGGAATAACATTGGTAAGGTTCACTGAATCTGACATCAAATAAATTCCGTGAAAAAATTATATGGAATGAAGCGTTAAAAAGAAAAATCTGTTTGAGTCCTGACTTTGTCGGGATGAGTTATTTTTCTTTAGTGGAATAAAATATAATTTTAGGAATTTATTTGCGGTCTTGAACTTTTGGTTCTTTTCTTTCAAGAGAAAAGAAGCAGGAGAAAACTTTACAGCCATATTTCTTTTCATAGATTCCTGCTGGAGTTTATCCTTATGTAAATCAAGGCCAGGAATAACAAGGCAAGAGTTTGCTTTCCGTCGGAGGCGGACAGGCTTCCGACTAGAGCCCGGATTGCAACGACAAAGAATCTCATTTACGGGGGTCACGATCCTACTTGATATGAATCAGGAAATCCAGGCGATCTGCGGGTTTTCCCTCAGTAAAAATTTCATTAGTTTGAAACTGTTATTCTTTATTCATTCTCCTCAAAACAAACGAAAGACATATGGAAGTTTTTGAAAATGTTCTCACCCAAATAAGCAACCTGCTCTGGGGTTATCCTTTGATCATTCTTCTTTTCGGCACTCATCTCTTCCTTACTTTCCGTTTAAGATTCATCCAGCGGTTCATAGGTAAAGCAATAAAAATTTCTCTTCGAAGGGATAAAGAGGGAAAAGGTGATATTAGTCAGTTTGGTGCTTTAACCACAGCACTTGCTGCGACAATCGGAACAGGAAATATTGTCGGCGTTTCAACTGCGGTAGCTGCTGGCGGTCCAGGTGCGGTTTTGTGGATGTGGTTGACTGGAGTGTTCGGAATTGCAACTAAATACAGCGAAGCTTTGTTATCAGTAAAGTACCGCATAAAAATGCCTGACGGTTCAATGGCTGGTGGACCAATGTACGTTCTTGAGCATGGATTAAAAATGAAATGGCTGGCGATTTTATTTGCTGCGTTTACTTCTGTTACAGCATTTGGAATTGGAAATATGGTTCAGGCGAATTCTATTTCTGTTATGGTACAGGAAACTTTTCAGATTCCGATGTGGGTCACTGGATTAACATTGACGGTTTTAACTGCAGTAGTAATCCTGGGCGGAATTAAATCTATAGCGAGAGTTTGTGAGGGCCTGGTGCCATTTATGGCAATTACTTATGTAGTAGGTTGTTTGATAATTCTCGGAATGAATATAGAAGGAATCCCGGGCACTGTTTCACTTATACTTAACAGTGCATTTACTGGTCAGGCAGCAATCGGAGGATTTCTTGGTGCAGGGATGAAAGAAGCAATTCGTTTTGGAATTGCACGCGGACTTTTCTCAAACGAATCGGGCTTAGGCAGTGCACCCATTGTAGCTGCGGCAGCTCAAACTAAAAATCCTATCCGTCAGGCATTAGTATCTTCTACCGGAACTTTCTGGGATACTGTTGTCGTTTGTGCAATGACAGGATTAGTTGTTGTCAATTCCGGTGAATGGGTGAAAGGACTTTCTGGAGCTGCATTAACGAAACAAGCCTTCAGCGATTTTCATATTGTGGGACCAATTGTGCTTACGCTTGGACTCCTGACATTTGTTTTTTCAACCATTCTCGGCTGGTCTTATTACGGTGAAAAGGCAGCCGAGTATCTTTTAGGAACTAAAGTGATTAAACCATACCGCTATCTCTGGGTTATGTTTGTAATGATCGGTTCTGTTCTGTCATTAAATGCGGTTTGGACTTTCGCGGATATTACAAATGCATTAATGGCTTTACCGAACCTTGTTTCATTAATCTTTCTGAGCGGTGTTATAGTTAATGAAACTAAAAAGTATTTGTGGAATGATAATCTTGACAAGGCCGAAGAATAAATAAGAATAATAAAAAAGGGAATTACAATGAGAATACGTTTTATAATTTCTTCAATACTTTCTTCCGGATTGCTCGCTGGTCTGGTAATAATTTTATTTTCCTGTATCGAGCAGAAGCCTCCGCAGACTGCGAACCTCGCAGGCGCCTGGAAAGGAAAAGTTCAATTTAAAACCGGTGTGTATGCAGAAATAAAAGATTTTGAATTTATGTGGGTTTATAATTCGGGTGGAACAATGACCGAATCATCTAATTATGATGGTGTCCCTCCCACGCCTCCCGCATATGGTATCTGGAAGAAGACGGGGGACAAACAATATGAAACCCATTATGAATTCTACTGGAATAAAGTTCCTGCTTCTTATGAAGAACTTGTTAAAGCCGGAGGGTTTTCTAATGCCGGTTATGGAGTTCTTTCGGAAAAAATTATTCTTTCAGAAAATGGAGACTCGTACAGTTCAACAATTAAATTTAATTTATTCGATCAATCCGGTAAGCAGCTTGTCTTTAATGATGAGGGTGTTGCAGAAGCAAAACGGATGAAGTTTTAACTGGAATGAAAAAAATATATTTATTAACAAAAGAATAATGCTATGAACATAAAATGGTTTATAAGAAAAGGGATTTTCTTTTTCCCCGTTTCACTTATCGGCTGGCTTATTGCAATAGCAGCTCTTGGATATTGTGTTTATCTTTTTATAGATATTGACAGTCGTTCACATTCCGTAAGTGACACATTGATGAATTTTGTTTTCAATGCTTTGCTGGTCCTTGTGGCTTATTCAATCATTGCTTTTTTTACAAGCAGGGAAAAGTAATTCAAATATTACAATGTGAAAAAATTATTCTGTCAATGTTGTTTAAAGAAATTTTATTAATACCTTTTTGAGATACTCTTCATATTCTTTCCCGAATTTTTCGCGTAGGTAACTGTACTCGCGTTTAATAAACATAGAAAACAGAATATAGTTAACTATAATTGTAGTAAGTGCCAGCCAGGAGTTAAAGAGAAGTGATATTCCTGGAATAACAAAAATAAGATAAGCGGCATACATCGGGTTTCGGAAAATTTTATAGAGTCCATCAGTCATCAGTTTTCCACTGCTGAAAGATTTGAGCACTTTTCTTCCACAAGCTGCCACCATTAGTGCGCCAATTAAGATCATTACGACACCAGCTATTGCAAAGGAAGTGTAATTGCCGTTGGTTATTTTAAATACTTCCCCGCTTAAATATGTTATGACTACTGCAAGTCCCAGATATAAAAACGTTGGTGCCGCAATGTAAGGCGCAACGCCAAGAACATTCATCTTTTTGTTCATACTTGTTTAAATCTCTTTTATGATTTATAATAATTTTGAATTGATTAAAACTTAAGCTGAAAAGCACACAGATAAAAATGGAATTTTGTTTGGGAAATTAAAGAATCTGTTTAGTAAGTTTTTCCTTCCGAAGGTTTACTTTCGCAGACAAGTATTTCTTTGTTTGATTGCCGGGTTCTTTCAGAATAGTATTAATTTTTTAATTAAAATTTATTAATGTGAATTTAATCTGGTTTTAACTTTTATTGGGTAATTATTATCATCAACAATTTATTTTTTAGCTACAGAGAAAAAAGAGTGAAATTGCTTTTGAGAATAACAATACCGAACCGTTCTTTTTAGAGTTCAATGCCCGCATTAAATATGATATTACTATGAGCCCGGAAGAATTGCAGAGTTCCGGAATAGAAGTGATTGGTAAAAAATATACACAAGCCCGCATAAAATTTAAGCCGGTTAAATGAGAATGGCACAACCCGATTTTTACAATGTGCCATTCTCCATAATCAGACTTTCAATTACAAAAAAAAGATCTCCAATAATTTTTTTTGAGCCAAAGGCGAATCAGTCCCTGGCTGAGAAAAACAACTTGAGTAAGTGCATTGAGATATTTTATTCCCCACCGATTTTTCTTTCTCGGATTCCGGATTCCACCAAAGCAGACAATTCCATCAGCATCTGGTTAAACAAGTCAGGAATGTCCGTTCGACTGGGTTGACGTGAATACTTTCATTTGCTAACTTGAATGAAAATTTAATGGAGGTTCGGGTTTATGATGAAATATTTAATGCTGCTTAATTTTTTTTTCTGTTCTTTTGCAATAGCACAGACATATAAGTGGGTAGATCTGGTATCACCTGATTATCAGTTTAATCCTGCTATTTTACATTCTCCTGTCGCAATAGATAATTCCGGAAATCCCCTCTGTGCTAGACTTGTAAACTTCCGTCAGATATACGGCTCCACGGCATACGGCGATATTAAATTAGAGAAAAGAAGTGCTTCTGGCTCATCAATTTGGGATAATACAATTTTCGGGAATGTTGATGTATCTGAATTAGTTGTCGATGGAGAAAACAACACAATCTGTATTGGTACCTACAGAGATTCGCTGGTAATTGGGACAACAACGTTGATCCAGACTGATCCCAATCAGAACAGTTTCATTTTAAAAACTGATATCTCCGGAAATTTTCTCTGGGTAAAAGATGCGATAGAATTCTCTCCAGAGTTTAGTGTTATTACGGCACTGACAGTTGATGCTTCCGATAATATTTTAGTGGGTGTTACCAATTACCCTGTCATTTCAAATATCTACCGGTTAGATCCTGATGGTAATATCGTTTCCACTATTGAGGAGGCAGACGTTGAAACGATCAGCGATATAAATGTTGATCTATCCGGGAATATCTGGTGCACCGGTTTTGCTTTTAATGGCCCATTATCATTCAACGGGTTAGACACAATCGCTTTGTTTTCCTACAATGATTATATCGTAAAGTACAACCCTTCAGGATTGGCTCTCTGGGTAAGTTTTGTTGAGGATGTTACTGTTCAGGAATTCAATATTGAAACTGATAATTCCGGTAATGCATACTTAAGCGGGAACCTGCTTCTTTCAACCCACTTCGGAAATTTAATAGCAAACGGTCCTCAATGGATATATGATTTTTTTGTAACCAAGATAGACCCCGATGGAAATTACATCTGGTTGAATGAAATTCCTCCCGGGAATAGCCTGGGTGACGCAACCATAGGCAATTCGAATTTTTTGTCTTGTAGTAATGATGGTGATACTTATCTGACGGGATATTTTAGAGGAGAAATTAATTTTGGTAATGGTGTAATTCTTCAGCCGATCAGCAACAATGATATTTTTGTAATTAGCTACAATCAGGATGGAAATGTTCAATGGGCAAAAGCAGCGGGTGGTGACACATACAATGAAGGAAGTGGAATAGTCACAGATAATAACGGAAGCTGTTATGTGTCTGGTATAGTAAGCCAAAATGGTGTCTTCGACACAATCTCTGTTGCCGGTGAATACATGAATTTATTCCTTGCTAAACTTATGCTTGATACACCGGTGAGAGTAGAAAACGAATTGCCGGACAATTTTCCTGCGGCTGAAAATTATTCATTGATGCAGAATTATCCCAATCCGTTTAATCCCGTAACAAAAATATCTTATTCAATTCCCGAAGCATCTTTTGTTACTCTTAAAGTATTTGATGTATTGGGTAATGAAATGGCAACGTTGGTGAACACTGAAAAATTGAGTGGGGGTTACACAGTTGAATTTATTTCGTCCGGATTATCGAGTGGAATTTATTTTTACAAACTGCAGGCAGGCAATTTTGTTGAAACGAAGAAGATGCTCTTAATGAAATAATATTTTAGAAAATAAATCAGGTAAAAATTAGATTGATTCACCTTCTAATGCTCGACTGAGAATTTATACTTTACCAAGTACTGCCAATCAGCTTAAGACAGTTTTAGAGAACGGAAATATTTTCTTCCATGTTTCTGTCTTGAACAAAAAAATTTTACGCTAAAGGAGTGATAAAAATTTTTTATCCTGCCTTTTTTTAATAGAAATTTTTAAACTGCTAAACAGCTATTGCTGGGGTCTGATCTGCTTTTTTATTCATTTCAGATTGAACAATAAACCACACTGCGGGTGAAAAGACTAACCATAAAACAAATAGCAGCCACTTGTTAAAATGATCGGAAGAAATTTTTTCATAAAGCTCACTGAATTTATAGTACGACCAGATGTTCGCAATAGGGATGAAAAGCAGCACGGTCCACAGTCCCGGAGAAGCTTCCGTATCTTTCCCGACGAATTTCATTTCTTCTGAAATTTTATAGAACCAATAGATTACATAAATACCAAGAGTAATTATTGCCAATCCTATTTGCCCGATCATGTTTCTTTTCTTTACCATTTTCGCTCCTATTGAAATGATGGATGAATAAATTGTTCAAATATTTAGTGGATAATAAAGAACATTTACTGGCTTAATATATAAAATGATTTTCTCTTATCGTTAAGATATTAATTGAATTGAAGCACCTTTTTTCTTTATAGAACTTCGGTGAATTATTATTATTTTCTCAACGCAATTAAGAAATTGAGTGAAAACATATGATACATAACAAAAATTTATCGGTTTTATTTTTAGCAATTATAGTGGCATTATCTTTCGATCTCATTCTTGCACAAATAAATCCTTTACATAATTCAGAGAATAAAAGTGCAAATTTGTTTTCCACCGATCAGCCGTTTGCTTCTTACTGGTTTCCGCTTGATATTTTAAACTGGTCTCCCACAACCGATCCCGATGCACCTTACAACCGCTCCGGTGTTCCNCTAAAAAATAAATATGTTGACAGTATCACAATTGTAAATCCGAATGCAAGAGTAAATGAAGCAAGNGTAANTCCATTATCAGCATTTGCCCCAACGAGNGANAATCCATCACAGGGTTCTCTGAATATTAATTATTATTCTTTCAGCTACTGGCAGTATGTTGACCGGCTTGTNTTCTGGGGTGGCTCTGCCGGGGAAGGATTGATTCTTGCACCAAATCCTACTTTGATCGATGCAGCACACCGGAACGGAGTAAAAATTTTAGGGAATGTCTT
>JGI20214J51088_10002509_pt1 | contig 12194 bp, 12 predicted proteins | sample WetSurMetagenome_FD_51088 | JGI IMG/M metagenome (IMG submission 51088)
CCCGCCGATGACGGCCGCCGTAAAGGCCACAATGGTGCCCCGGAAACCCATGCCGAGGGATATGGCATTGTAGGATGCCGAGTAAAGGATGCCCCCCAGCACACCCATCATGCCGCCGAGAAAGTAGACCATGGAGATGATCCGGTTGATCGGGATGCCCATGAGGCTCGAGGTAGGGATATCCTGGGACACACACAGAATGGCTTTTCCCATTTTGTGGTGATTCAAGAACAGGTTGAACGCCACGATGAAGAAAATCGCGATGCCGAGCGTGAGAATGGGAGTCACGGAGATCTGGTAACCCAAGACGGTGATGATTTGAGACGGAAAGAGGGAGGGGAAAGGAAGCACCTGGCTTCCCCACCGCAGCTCCGAGGAATTCTGAATCACGTAGGCTGCGCCCAAAGCGGTGATCATGGAAATCATGCGATGCTGGACCGCTCGCAGCCTGCGATAAGCAAAGAACTCCACCACAGAGGCCAGGATTCCGCCGGCCAGGGCGGCAATCAGGATTCCCAGGAGCGGATGGAGATGCGCCTGGGCCAGCAGGGTGTAGCAGAGGAGCGTCCCGAAAATATAGACATCCCCGTGGGCGAAGTTCATGAGCTTCAGCATGCCGTACACCATGCTGTACCCGATGGTGACCAGCGTGTAGATCGCTCCCACCATGATCCCGACGATTAAGACATCGATGAACATCCGACTTCTTTCCTCACATAAAGCCGTAGAATTCTTTCTTCACCAGAGCCGTGTGCACATAGTGGATCATGGTGAAAAAGTCGAAGACGGGCAGTTGGGTTTCCTGTTGGATTGCATGGCCATAGGGCGGGAGATCGCTGCATTCCAGAAGAAGGGCGCCGATCCCCGGATTTTTCTTCACCATTTTCTTGGCAACAGCCACCACTTCCTGCTCGATGAGCCGGGAGTCGAGCGTGCCCTTTTCTTTCAAAACCGCTTCGCTGAATTCCTTCCGCTTTTCCATTCCCGCGATAACCAGAGGGATCTCCGGACTCACCCCCACTGCATTGAAATGCTCGGCCGTCAGCGAGGCAGAGTCCGCTGTGATGATTCCGATCTTCTGGTTTCGCCGCAGGGTCTGGTAAATGAATGGAATCTGAAGCAAGCTAGAAAGGAACACGGGCACATCAAGAGCCTCTGCAACCTCTCTCTGGAAAAGCGCCATAAAACCGCACGCTCCGGTGATCCCTTTCACTCCTTCTTCCTGGAGTTCAAGGGCCGCGTCGACAAAAGGCTTCAGAAGCGTTTTATCTCTCTTGGCCAGCAGCCGCTCGATCGAGGCCTCTTTGACCACCTTGTATCTCACCGGGAAAGGGAAGGAGGAGGCGTTTCCCACATTTCCAGGCACACAGGGGTAGTTGGCATTCAGAATCAGGATGCCGATGGACTCCCCGTACCAGCACTGTTTCCTATTCTTGACTCGGTACAAACTCATCTCCTAGTCCTCCGATCAGGTGGGCAATGAGGGTGTGCAAGTAGGTGGCAAAATGCTGTTTGATGCCTCTCTCGACTTCGGCAACATCTCCGGCGACGAAAGAATCGTAAATCTTGCTGATGTCACGAACCGATGAAATAATGAGGTTCTTGATCAGATCCTGATCCTCGATGGAGTTCCACAGACGCATGCACTGGTTGTAGAGGGTCGCGAGATTTTCTTTGAGCACCTGGTTTCCCTGAGCGTTCTGGATGATGCTGTGGAATTGGGCGTCCAGCTCCAAATAGGAAAAGATCTCGCTTTTGGGAGAAAGGGACTTTATCCGCTGAGCCACCGTCCGAAGGGCTTCCAGTTGGTGGGGCTGTATTCGTTTGAAGGCCATCCTTGCCGCGACCGCCTCCAGGACCGTCCTCATCTCGAAGACATCCTTGAGCGAATTGAGATCGATGGGCGGCACCACCACTCCGGTCTTGGGCTTGATGACCACCAAGCCTTCCGCTTCGAGCCTCATGAGAGCTTCCCGATAGGGCGTTCGGCTGATACGGAACTCCTGGCAGATCTTCTTTTCGTGCAGGGTGGAGCCGGGCCTGTACCGGCCGAAGATGATTCTCTTCTTCAGTTCGTCGTACACTTTCGATCGGCGATTTTTCGGCTTCTCTTTCATATATGAAATATACACCTCATATATTTTAGNTCTGTGCCGATGTCAAGTCCTCTTTGAACACCCCTTCTTCTCCAATTCTTGACTCTCCCGAGCGCGTGGGATAGGATGGCCGAGCTTTTCAACGACAACGGTGCGAGGTGGATATGGAGACAGGATTGAACAACCGGTGTGCACCCCACTTCAGGCTTCTCGACGAAGCCCAGATCCTTAGAATCTATCAAACGGCTCTGAGAGTTCTGGAAGAGGTGGGGGTGAGGGTCAATCTCACTAAGGCGGTGGATCTCCTGGCAGGGAACGGCGCCAGGGTAAAAGACAAGAACGTGGTAGAGATCCCTTCTTTTCTTGTNGAAGCCGCCGTCCAGTCGGCGCCCTCGAATGTGGTCCTCTACAACCGGAAAAAAGAACCGGCCATGGAATTGGGGGGCAGGAGGATTTATTTCGGCACAGGCACGGATCTTCCCAAGACCGTGGACCTTGTGACCCGGGAGATCCGCGACACCAAGGCGGCCGACATCGTGGCGAGCACGGTCATCAGCGACGCCGCGTCAAACATCGATTTCATCGCCTCCTACGGCCTCCCGAGAGATATCCCGCCTGGGCTCCACTACATCCGCTGCTTTCAGCTCGAAGTGGAAAACAGCGTGAAGCCCATTTTCTTCACCGCAGGATCTGTCCAGGACCTGCAGGTCATTCTGAATATGGCCGCCGCTGTTGCCGGGAGCAGACAGGATCTGGCAAGGTATCCCTTCCTGATCCAGTATTCGGAACCCACGTCGCCGCTGACCCACTCCGAGGAAGCCGTGTCCAAGCTCATCTGCTGTGCTGAAAACAGGGTTCCCATCAATTACACCCCTGCCCTTCTGGCCGGTTCGACGGGTCCTGTCACACTGGCAGGAGCGCTTGTGGTTTCAGTGGCGGAAGCCCTCTCCGGGATTGTGATCCACCAACTTGCCAACAAAGGAGCCCCCATCATTACGGGCGTTGTGGCCAGCAGCATGGATATGCTCAAGGCGACCATCACTTACACGGCCCCTGAGTTTCGCCTCACCCACTCCGCCTATGCGGATCTTTTCCATTACCTGGGGCTTCCTATCTGGGGAACCGCCGGTTGCAGCGACTCCCAGTTCCCGGATCTCCAGGCAGGAGCTGAGTACGGGTTCACGCTTCTCAATGCCGCCCTGGACGGGTGCAACCTGATTCACGACTGCGGCTACATCGGCCAGGGCTTCGTGGCTTCCCCGGAGATGATCCTCTTTGCCGACGAAGTGATCGCCATGGTGAAGCGGTACATGATGGGATTTGAGGTCGATGACGAACACCTCGCCATGGACGTGATCCGGAAGGTCGGCCCCGGCGGCCACTTTCTGAGCGAGAAACACACCCTCGATCACTTCATGAAAGAGCATTGGCGGCCGGCCTTCTTCAACCGGGAGAACCTGCCCAACTGGATCAAAAAGGGAAAAAAGACAGTGGATCAGAAGTTGATTGAGAAAGCGCTTGAGATACTCAAGAATCACAAACCGGAACCATTGGCTCAGGCAGCCAAAGGAAAACTGGATGCGATCTGGACCGAGGCAGAAAAGAAAATAAGGAGATGACCGTGGATATCATCAAAGAGATCTATGATGCTGTGATGGAAGGCAAGGTGGACGAGGCGGCGAGCCGGGTTCAGCAGGCCCTGAATGCAAAGGCGGAGACAAACGACATCCTCAACAAGGGCCTCATTGCCGCTATGGACGTGGTGGGCGAGAAGTTTGGCGAGGGGGAGCTTTTCATTCCCCAGGTGCTCTGGTCGGCCAAAGCCATGCAAGCGGGCATGGACCTCCTCAAGCCCCACTTTTCCTCCACGGACCGCACGGAAAAAGGTACCCTCGTCATAGGAACAGCCAAAGGGGACATTCACGACATCGGCAAGAACCTGGTAGCCATCATGCTGGAAGGATCAGGGTTCAAGGTCGCGGACCTGGGTGTGGATGTGACCCCTGAGCGCTTCATCGAAAAAGCCATCGAGGTGAAGGCGGATGTCATCGCCATGTCCGCCCTCCTGACCACCACGATGCCGAGCATGGNAGAGGTGGTGAGTCTCATCAAAGCCAAGAAGCTCCCTTTCAAGGTCATTGTCGGCGGAGCGCCTGTGGATCAAACCTTCTGCCAGGAGATTGGAGCTGACGCTTACGGCATGGATGCTGCGGACGGTATGAGGAAAATAAAGGGACTGCTCGGACGTTGAACCTCCAGGTATCCAGGGAAGACCTTCTAAAGCAGATCGGGTACAAGGACTCTCCTCAGCCCAGGCTTCTGGCCATGGTGGTTGAGATGCTCGGGCTGCTTGAAGGCCTGGTTGAACCGAGGCAGGCGTTCAGACAAATCCAAGACGAAAAAGATCTTCCTGCTTTTCTCTCCGGAGCTGTTCTGAAATATGCCGGGGCGGTCACTCTGGGGCCGAAGCTCGAAGACAAGGTTAAAGACCTCTTTGACCGCGGGAAGCCCGCTGAAGCCTATATTCTGGATATTGCCGGTTCTATCGCTGTCACCAAAGCAGGCAATACCCTGTGGAATGAAATCAGGGAGGATGCTGCTGCGAACGGGTCCAAGAAGGGATTGAGAAGGACTCCCGGGTGCCGGGGCATAGACCTGGAAACGCAGCGGTGGGTTTTCGAGAAGCTTGCGGACATCGATTTGGGGATAGAGCTTACCTCTTCTTACATGATGTCTCCGAGGAAGTCTGTCTCCTTCCTGGCCAGGTTCGGAGGGAAACTGAAAGGCTCCTTTTCATGCAAAGGCTGTCGACAGTACGTCGATTGCACCCTAAGGTCTTCTCTGAAAAACAGCCTAGCAGATGTACTTGGAAAACGTTCACCCTGAGGTATCGAAGGGTGAACGAACCGTTCATGCTTCGATACCTCAGCATGAACGGAGTTCTGGTAGCGCGCTGAGAATCACTCGTTAACACGTCCTTCGAGGGTGAACATGCATGCGATCTTGGAATTAGCCAAAAAGAAAGCCGTGATTTTCGACGGCGGTATGGGAACCATGCTCATGGCGGCAGGACTTAAAGCGGGTGAGAGCCCTGAGTTGTGGAACATCGAAAAGCCCTCTCTCGTGACGGACATCCACAGAAAATATTACGAGGCCGGTTCCGACGTGGTTCACACCAACACCTTTGGAGGCAACACCATCAAGCTGGCCGAAAGGGGCTTGGCCGACAAAATGGAAACGATCAATGTTGAAGCGGCAAGGCTCGCGAGAGAAGCCTGCCCTGCCGGTAAGTTTGTTGCAGGGGACATAGGCCCCACTGGAAAGCTCCTCAAACCCTTGGGAGACCTTGTGCTTGAAGAGGCGGAGGAGGGGTTTTTCAGGCAAGCACAAGCCCTGCTCAAAGGAGGAGTGGATCTGATCAGCATTGAAACCATGTTCTCGCTCGAGGAAGCGCTTGCCGCCCTGCGCGCTGCAAAGAGGCTCGGGGATGTCTTGGTCATCGCCGCTCTTACCTTCAACCGGACCAAGAAAGGCTTCTTCACCATGATGGGGGAAGGCGTGAAGCAGGCGGTTTCAGCCTTTGAGGCGGCGGGAGCGGCCGTGATCGCGAGCAACTGCTCTCTTGGCAGCAGGGACATGATCGATCTCACCAAAGAACTTCGCGCAGCCACCAGAAAACCCATCCTGATCCAGCCCAACGCAGGAAAGCCGGTCACCCAGAAAGGGGTCACGTCCTATCAGCAAACCCCAGCCGAGTTCGCTCAAGACGGACAGGAGATAAGAAACATCGGGGCCGACATGATCGGGGGTTGCTGCGGCACAAACCCGGAGTTCATAANAGCCCTNNCGCAGACTCTGGGGAATTTNCCTTGACATTGTAAGTGGTTATCATCTAAATTCTTTTTTGATTTCAGTGATTTTGCCTTCTGAACGAACACCTTGAAACAGGAAGACTAAAGCCGGTAGCCGTGGAGTGAACCAACCTGTAAGCTTGCTCCTGTCCTTTTCAATTGAGGGGTGTTTAGGATTTTCCGCTTTTAACCATCAAGAAGGAGGAAAGACAATGAAGAGGGTACTGGTTGCTTTGGCGATTTGTTTGGCACTGGGTCTTGTCTTCGGGTCTGGAACATGGGCACAACAGAAAATGATCCGCATCGGCGAACATCAGATCGTGTCCCACCCGGCTCTAGACAATGACGGCAAGGGATTCGCAGCCGCTCTTGCTGAAGAAGGCTTTGTAGAAGGTAAGAACCTCACCATCAACCGTCAGAATGCGCAGGGCGATCAGGCAAACTGCGCGATTATCGCCCGCAAGTTCGAAGACGACAAAGTGGACCTCATCCATGCGATCAGCACACCCAATGCTCAAGCCACGGCCAAGATCACCAAGACCATTCCCGTGGTCTTTTCTTCAGTGACCGACCCGGTGGCGACCGGCATTGTCCCTACCATGGGAAAGACGGGAACCAACATCACAGGCGTAAGCGACCGTTGGCCCATCACGCTCCAATGCCAGAGGTATGCTGAGATCCTCCCCAACGTCAAGAACTGGGGAACCATTTACAATCCCGGCGACGTGAATGTCACGTTCCACATCAAGGAAATGAAAGAGGCAGTGGAGAAGATGGGAGGAAAGCTGATCGAAGCCCATGTCTCCACAAGCGCTGAAGTGATGCAGGCTGCTCAGAGTTTGGTGGGAAGGGTTCAAGCGATCCACATCACCTCGGACAACACGACCGTGTCCGCCTTTGAATCCGTGGTCAAGGTCTGCAACGAAAACAAGATCCCTCTTTTCACGGGCGACACGGACAGCGTCCCCAGGGGCGCGATTGCCGCTTACGGGCTGGATTACTTCCTCATCGGATACACGGCCGGCAAACAGGCTGCACAGATCCTCAAAGGGGCCAAACCCGGCGACGTTCCTGCGGGCATGGCTTCAGGGTACAGCCTCTGGATCAATTTGAAAGCCGCTCAGCTTCAGGGCGCCAAGATCGACAAAGCNATGGCTGAAAAAACAGCGAACAAGCTCTGGGATGAGCAGGGCAATCTCATAAAAGGNAAATAATCTACCCTAGANAGGACTGGAGGGGAGGAGGGCTTCCTCCCCTCCTCAATAGTGTATGGATTCGATCCTGAGCGGCCTTTTGAGGACCATCCCTATCTCCCTTGAGCAAGGGTTTGCCTATGGGCTGGTCGCCCTCGGGATCGTGATCACTTTTCGTATTCTTTCTTTTCCCGACCTCACGGTGGACGGGAGTTTCCCTCTTGGCGCCGCAGTGGTCGCCCGTTTCATTGTGGAAGGCGTTCCACCGGCCTACGGGATCCTGCTGGCGATCGTGGCTGGCTTTGTCGCAGGGTGCTGCACCGGTGTGCTCTACACCAAGCTCAAGATCAACAGCCTCCTCGCAGGCATCCTGATGATGACCGTGCTGTACTCCCTCAATTTGCGGATCATGGGAAAATCCAACATCCAGCTTCTCACGGTGAACACCTTCTTGACGCCTATCGAAAATCTGCCGGTGAACCGGTTCATTCCCATCATCGCTTTCTTTTTCGTGGTCTCCTTTGGAGTGAAGATTCTCACGGACTTATTCATGCACACCCAGCTCGGCTTTGCCATGCGGGCCACAGGAGACAATGAGCAGATGATCCGCGCTCTGGGGGTGAACACGGACAACACGACGATTCTCGGGCTTGGGATTTCGAATGCTTTTGTGGCTCTTTCAGGGGCTCTGGTCGCACAGGATCAGGGTTTTGCGGACGTGGGCATGGGCATCGGAATGATCGTGGCAGGTCTTGCCTCCATCATCATCGGAGAGGCGCTTGTGGGCAAACACACGGTGCAGCGGATGACGCTGGCCGCGCTGATCGGGTCTTTTCTCTACAAAGAGATCATCTCCATCGGTCTGAGATTGGGATTGGCGCCGACGGATCTGAAACTGGCCACAGGGATCATGGTGATACTGGCTTTGGGCATCCCGGCTCTCAAAAGGGAAAAAGAAGGAAAGGTTCATTTGAGAGGAGTGTGAGGAAGGTGTCTGGTAAACGGTGCACGGTTCACAGCTCACGCCGCAGGTTGCAGGTCGCTTGTTGGAGGTTGCCAGTTGTCCATCGTCCGTTGTCCGTTGATCATTCAGTAACAAGCTACAAGTGACGAGTAACAAGTAGTTCTTTTTGGTTTTCTCTTGTCTCGTCACTCGTTACTTGTCACTTGTCACTGTCTTTTTTTTCCATTTAGGCACTTTAGCTCACTTTAGGCATTTTAGGCACTTTGATCGGCTATGGTACGAGTTCAGAAACTCATAAAAGTTTTCAAAAAAGGCACCATCGATGAGAAGGTGGCCATCGACGGGATTACCCTCCATGTGCAGGAAGGCGATTTCGTAACGGTCATCGGCAGCAACGGAGCCGGCAAGACAACCTTTCTCAATCTCGTCGCAGGGACCTATCCGTCCGACGAAGGAGAGATCTTCATTGATCACAACTGCGTCACCCGCCTCCCGGAGCATCGAAGGGCGAAGTATCTGGGGAGAATCTTCCAGAACCCTCTCATGGGCACCGCCTCCTCCATGACGATCGAGGAAAACCTCGCCATGGCGGATCTGAGAGGCAAGCCGCGTGGGCTCCGTTGGGGGGTCTCGAAATCCCGCAGAGAGTTTTACAGAGAGACCCTCAAGGGTTTAGATCTGGGCCTTGAAGAACGGTTGAAAGACTCTGTCAGTCTTCTTTCCGGCGGGCAGCGCCAGTCCTTGACGTTGCTCATGGCGACCCTGTCTCTCCCCAAGCTCCTTCTTTTGGACGAGCACACGGCCGCGCTGGACCCCAAAACCGCCCAGCGCGTCATCGATTTGACAGAGAAAATCGTGAGGGAGAATCATCTCACCACCATCATGGTCACCCACAACATGCAACAGGCGATCCGCTATGGAAACCGGATGATCATGCTCCACGAAGGAAAAGTGAAGTTTGATGTTCAGGGGGACGAGAAAAGGGCTGACCGTGGAGGAGGTGGTTAAAAGGTTCGGGGCCGATCTTAAGGACGAAGCGCTTCTCTGCGCGTGATCCTCTCCTGTCTAGCAGCAGATTTCTTTGAGCTTCCGGTTTGCTTCCGCCTTCTCCACAAGGTCACTGAAGGTTTTCAAGCTCTCGGACAATTGTCTCAGCTCTTCTGTCTGCGCCACAGGGATGTCGTCACTCCCATGNTGCTCCAGCGCGTCGACCACATTCTTGATGGTCATGGTCTCCGGATCTTTTGCAGGCTCGTAAGCGATTCCGCGTCCTTCGTCGGTTTTGACTTCGGACGCAAGCCCCGAGGCAACCAACTCGAACAAAATTTCGTTGACCAGCCGGATGGGGATTTCCAGATCATGGGCGATCTGGCGCGAGGTGTAAGGCTTCCCTCCCTGCCAGAAGTCACGGATAATCAAATGAAGGATTCTGAGAGAAAGCAACTTCTTGAAGGCATGGCTCACCGTGAGGCATTCCTGTTCGAATTCATAGGTCTCCACATTCTGGTGAGCGAAGGCGATCTCCGCGCCGAAAAGCACGATGAGCCACCCGGTTTGCATCCAGATAAAAAAGAGTGGCAGCGCGGCAAACCCGCCATAGATAGCATTGTACTTGGCAACGCCGATTTGCAGGCTGATGTAGAAGAACTGGAAGATATGGTAGAGGCTCCCTGCGATGATCCCTCCAAGGATGCCCGAACTCCACTTGATCTTCGTGTTGGGGATAAAAATATAAACAAAAGAGAACAAGAACCACAGGGAAATATAGGGTAAGAACTNCAGAAGGAAAGATATTCCCGGGCTCACCACTCTCAGCACAGAAGTCCCTTCTATGATTTGCCGAACACTGCCGGATATNTACACCGTCAGCGTGCTGGACATGAAAAAGAGTACAGGCCCTATCAGCATCACGGAAAGATAGTCCGTGATCTTCCTGCTCAGGCTTCTGGGTTTCTTAATTCCCCAGATTTCGTTGAGGGCGTTCTCGATGTTGGACAGGATTTTGATGATGGTATAGAAGAGGATGAGAAGCCCCAAGCCTGCGATGAATCCCCCCTTCACGTCTTCAAGCAGGGCGTGAGCAAAGTCGACAATTTTTTTTACGATCTCTTCCTGCCCTTCCAGGCTGCTCAGGAGGAGCCCTTCCAGTGAATTTTCAAAGCCAAAGCCTTTGGCAATGCCGAAAACCATGGCGGCAACAGGAACAACCGAGAGCAGGGAGTAGAAGGTCAGAGCAGAAGCCCGCAGGCCCGCTCTCTCTCTGCTGATTCCGCGAACGGAGAGGATAATAACTCTCAGAGACCTCAACAGAATGGACTTGCGTCGGGGAAGGTCCTTTTCCCGGATTCTCCAGATATCGCCCCGGAGAAATCGGATCACTTCCGTGGTCTTGGTCGTTGTCGAGGAAATGAATTTGCGGGAATCCATACTCGCCTCTTTCACCGTAACTTGAAAAAGTAGAAATGAACCTCCACCGTCGTAGTAGCTTTCACTATATTCCAAAAGACGGCGTTTATCAAGAAACCGGCTGACCGGGCTTGACATTAGTCCTCTGATCGCCCATAGTTTCTGTTTTATAGACTGTGAACAGGATTCGAGGTGATGCCTTCCGGCTGGTTTAGAAAGGTGATACTGAATTGGACCTGAGAGTCTCTCGCCAAGCCCGCAAAGGCACAAAGAAATAGNACACGGATTTCCACAGATCTACACTGATAAGTTTTTATGTTTTCTCAATCCAATAGATCCGTGTTCATCTGTGTCCCAATATTCGTTTCCTTTCTGCGTCTGTGGTGATAACAATCTTTGCTACATGCTATGGAGGACATCATGCCACTGGACAAACTCGATAATTCTCTTAGACAAGAAATCGATGCCCTGAAGGCTGAGGGACGCGCCAAGATCCCTGAAAGAGTCATCATGGAGTACCTTCCACCCGAAGGTGAAAAAGGGCCGCGGTACAAGCTGAAGGGCTCCGACAAAAAATACATTCGCATGAACTCCAACAGCTACCTTTCTCTTTCCAATGATCCCGAACTCGTTGAAGCGGCCGACAGGGCCACCAGAAAACTGGGCGTCGGCCCAGGGGCTGTCCGGTTCATCGACGGGACCTTCTCCTATCACATTGCCCTGGAACAAAGAATCGCACGCTTTGTGGGCAAGCCTGCCGCCAAGATATTCAACTCCGCCTACACCTCCAATTGCGGATTGGCCCTCGCGGTCTCAAACAAGCAAACCTTCTGGATCGGGGATCAGCTCAATCACAACAGCATCATCCGGGCCATGCGCATCTCCAATATTCCGGGCGCCAACAGGGCCGTTTACAATCACAACGACATGGAGGGGCTCAAGAAGTGCCTGGACGGGGTGCCCCAGGAGATGGAACGGGTGGTCATCATTTTCGACGGTATCTTCAGCATGAGGGGAGACTACGCCCCCATAGACCGGATCGTGAAAGCTGCAGAACCTTACCAAACGAAATTCAAAGACGGAGTGATCACGGTGGTCGATGACTCTCACGGCATCGGTGCCTTCGGAAAAACAGGCCGAGGGACCGCCGAATTTTCGGGCGCTCAGCCGGACGTGATCATCGGGACTTTCGGCAAAGCGTTCGGGGTGAACGGCGGGTTTGTCGCAGCGAGTGAAACCGTGATCGAGGCCATACGCCAGAAAGCGGACACCTACATCTACACCAATCCCCTTGGTGTCGGTGACTGCGCTGCCGCGATCAAAGCCATCGACATCTGTGACGGCAGCGTAGGTCTCAGGAGACTGGAGCATCTTCAGCAGAGGATACAGCAGTTCCGTAAGGGGATCGCCGCGCTGGGCCTGGAATCCATCCCCGGGCCCCATCCGGTCGTTCCTTTGCTGGTCAGGGACACCGCTAAAACGCATCGCCTCGTTCAGTACCTTTTTGACCAGGGGGTCCTGGTGGTCGGGTTGACCTTCCCTGTGGTCCCTCGAGGCGACGAGACCATCCGCTTCCAGATCAACGCCGCTCACACCCAAGCAGACATTGATGAGGTGCTGAAGATCCTATCCACCTTCAAACAGTAGGTCCTGCGCCTTTCAGCTATTTCGCGAGGCGCTCCCA
>JGI20214J51088_10002510_pt1 | contig 12181 bp, 12 predicted proteins | sample WetSurMetagenome_FD_51088 | JGI IMG/M metagenome (IMG submission 51088)
TTGATCATTGGTTACGGTAACAGCCTGCGCCGTGATGACGGCGCAGGCTTAATTTTGGCTCAAATGGTGGAAGCGGCGTTGCGCGAACGCGAACTTGAGGTTGAGCGTATCGCCGTCCACCAGCTTACCCCGGATTTGGCCCTCTCGGTTGCTGCGGATGGCGTGGCGGCAGTGGTGTTCGTGGATACGCGGGTCGCGGCCGCCGAAGAAGGGGAAATGGACCTGCAGATCCAGTGGCTCGGCAGCGACGAGTGCTCCCAGAGTCTAGGACATCATGTCGGTCCTGCCGTTGTTCTAACCTACGCTCGTCTGCTTTATGACAAGACCCCGCCGGCTTGGCTGCTCACTGCCCCGGGAGTGGATTTTGACCACGGCGAGGGGCTCAGCGAAGCGGCTCAACGAGCATTGGATACCCTCCCTGCACTCCTCGTACGGCTTCCATCCGACTGGCCCTTCAGCGTGGGTTGAATTCGGGAATCCTGGAATCTTGCATCTCCCCTCGCAATAGATTCCGTGATATGCTGCCGTAGTTGGTTGAAAGAAAGACTTTAAATCACGAAACTGAAGCCGCGGAGGAAACGATGGAAGCTTCATTAAGACTCCTGGTCCGGTGGTGTCGCAGAGTGGTCGGCATAGTCCTGGTCATGGCCTTCACGGTTGGTTGCCAGAGTCTGTCGTTTAACCCGAGAGGGCACACCGTGCCGGAAGCCAAACGGATCGCTCTTCCTCAGTCCGGGGACTATTCCAGCACCTATGATAACGGGGACTTCGATCTCGCCTACAAATTAGTCAGGAATCAGGGTCAGTCCAGTATTTCCGGAAGGCTCCGATTCGATGAGCGGATCACCTACAGTTACTATATCATACGCTATTTTCATCTGGACCTGGTTGCCCTGGATGCCGAAGGCAAGGTTTTGGAGATGATCCCCCTGACGAGCGTCGGCAACCTGAATGCTATTTTTGACAATTCTATCGAGTTCAATAAAACTCTTGCGTTTCCTCCAAATACCGTAGCGATGGCCTTCAGTTACACGGGAAAAGCTTGCGGCGATGGTTCGGGCGATGGTGGGGATGTAATGGATTTTTGGGAATATCCTTTGTATTAGCGATCAGTGGCCGGTCATCAGTGGTGGTGGCCGGTGTTCCCGCTGAGAGGTCCGGTCGATACGGACAGCCGGCTGCCTTCGACTTTTGCCAACAGATTGCACACGCTGCAAATTTCAGCGTAAGCGGGTTCACCGCAGCGGGTACACGTCAAAAAGGGTTGTTGCTCCTGACGGGCGTGGTTGCGATCGAGATAAGTGAAGAGGAAGTCACGCTTGGTCGCGGGCATCCTGCTTTCGAGCAGATCGAGGGCCTCCTTGAAGAAATGACTTGTGGCCTTGCGCGAAAGAGGGCATCGGAAGGCAACATACCGGATGCCTTTCAGGCTGCAATAAGTCAGGATCTCTGAGGCTTCCAGACGGTACAACGGTTTTAGCTTTGCGGGCAGTCGGGGATGAGTGGACGGCAAGAAAGGAGACTGCTTTTTCAGATATTGATTCCGGTGGCGAACCATATTTCCTAAAAGACGCCCCGCCTCATCATCCAGGTTATGCCCCACGGCGAGGGTGCCAAAACCTTCGCGAATGGTCAAGCGATTCAACAGTTGGCGCTTAATAAGGCCGCAGATGGAGCACATCTTGCGGCGAGTGGCTCTTCTGACTTCATAAAGATCGTATCCGAACGTCTCTTTAAGAGAGTAAGAGGCCCACGGCAAGCTCCTCTCCCGGGCAAAGCTCCTGATCGCCTCGATCGAGGCTTCCGAAAAACCATCAATTCCCAGATCAAGGTGAAGACCTTTGGTCGCGTATCCCAGCGCATGCAAAACATCCCATAGGGCCAAAGAATCCTTCCCGCCGGAGACGGCCACGAGGACCGGGGTGTCTGCGGCCAACCCGAAGGTCTTTATGGCTCGCATGACTGCAGTCCTGAAGAAACTCAAAAAACACTGCGAGCAAAAGATGCTGTGATGCTGGGGCAGACGGATGGTGCCTCGGGAGCGGCAGCGAGTGCATTTTGCACCAGCGGGAAGTTCCGGGAGAATTCTTGTCATTTGGCAGTAACCTCGGAATTTCTCGTTTACGATTCAGCTTTTACTATACTCCATCCGTTGAGAACAGGTTATTTTACAAACTTATTTCATGAAAACATGAGGACCGGGAGGACCAACACGGCAATGGATGGAATGCATTACGAGGGAGTGATTATTCGCCCCCCCAGCGAGGCTGACAGTGTTTTGCTTCAGGTTACGGTAGGCTGTTCTCACAACCGGTGCACCTTTTGTGGAACCTACAAAGGGCAGCGTTTCCGCATCAAGGATCAAGCCATTATTGATGCGGACATCCGCTATGCGGCTGAAAACCTCTCTTTTCTTCGGCGGGTATTCTTGACCGACGGGGATGCTCTCATTGTGCCCCAGCCGAGACTGGTCCGGATCCTGACGAAAATTCGGGAGGCGATGCCCCACACCCAGCGTGTCGGCCTCTACGGCAATGCCAAGAGCATCTTGCGCAAGACGCCCGAAGAGCTGCAGGAACTACGGGAACTCGGAGTGGGAATCGTCTACCTCGGTATGGAAAGCGGCGATGCCGAGGTTTTGCGCGAAATCAAAAAAGGGGTAACCCCCGAACGCATGATTGAAGCGGGCCAAAGAGTGCGTGATTCGGGTCTGAAACTGTCGGTTACGGTGCTCCTGGGAATTGCCGGGCGTGATCGTTCCCCGATCCATGCTCGTGAAACCGGCGTCGCACTCACCGCCATGAATCCAAACTATGTCGGGGTGCTCACGTTGATGGTCCTTCCCAACACCGAAATCGGCCGGGAGGTGGAGGAAGGCAGGTTTGACCTGCTGACGCAGTCAGAACTGTTACGGGAGCTTCGGGAAACACTCTTTCACACCCACATGACGCGCGGCATTTTTCTTTCCAATCACGCTTCCAATTACTTGCCCCTCAAAGTCAAAATGCCCGCGGGCAAGGAGCAGGCATTGCAGGCCATAGATGCCGCCTTGAGTGGGGAAATTCCGCTGAGACCCGAGTGGCTGAGAGGCTTTTAGCGCTGAGGCTCATACCTGACCCCATTTCAGTTTGGTCCTGAGGATTCTGAAGTATTCGATGGATGGAGTGCGAATGAGCCGCAACGGGTTGGGCGCAACGGCGATCAGCAGTTGATCCGAGGAGGCCAGTTCACAGCCCACCTGCCCATCGCAGGTGACCGTCACATGTTTGGCCGGATCGCTGAGCTCCACCTGGATGGTAACGTCCGGAGGAAGGATAATGGGCCGGTTGGTCAGCGTGAAAGGACAGATGGGAGTGAGGATGATCGCGCTGGTGGTCGGATAGACGATGGGTCCTCCTGCGGACAGATTATAGGCCGTAGAGCCTGTCGGCGTGGAAACGATGAGGCCGTCGGCGCGATAGTTGGTGAGGTAGCGGCCGTCGATCGAGGTCTTGAGGTCCAAGATGCGGGCCAGGGCGCCTTTGCTGATGACAACATCGTTCAGGACGCTCTGGGAGAAGATTTCTTCGCCTTCGCGGCGGATAAGCACCTGGAGGCGCATGCGTTCCTCGATCTCAAAATGCCCCTCCATGATCTCTTTAATCCCATCGAAGCAAGAGGCGGTGCTGATCTCAGTGAGAAATCCCAGCCCCCCGAGGTTGACGCCGACGACCGGGGTAGAGCGGCTTTCAAGAAAACGAGCAACGCTCAGAAACGTTCCATCCCCGCCGAGCACCACCACGGCGTCCACGGTCTCCGGAATGCTGATTGGTTGGTCGTTGCACCGGAAGTCTGAAGTGTCAATATTCTCCTGCAAGGATACGCGGACCTGGTGGTTTTCCAGCCAGGCCGTAAGTTCCTCTGCCAAGCCGGCGGCTTCCGGCCGGGCATGTTTGTAGATGACGGCAATGTGACGCATGACAAACCCCCCGGTTGAATGAGAGTGGAATGATAGGCAATTTGGCCTCAAAAACGCAATGCTAAAGATTCTCGATTGCTCATTAATCCGGGAGGGCACCTATGAAATCCCGCCAACCCGTCACCCCGGACCGGATCCGGGGATGCTGGAATGACGAAGGAAGGATTTCGTGCTTCGTTGCGACCCTCCGGATCATGGGGGTTGGGCAGCAGAACCATACAAGGGCGATTGCCGATCCCCGCTGATCTGGTATTCCGGGTCACTGCCGTAGTTCGAAGGGATAAGGGGCCTGTTACAGCTTCATTAGCAACTGTACGATGCAACAATTTTGTGTCGCCGGCATCGGGTGGGCGCAGCAGTGATAACTCATTGTAGTTACTTGTTCTTCAGTGAGCTGGTGGAAGCGGCACAGGAGGAGTTGGTTCGGCGCGCTTGCCCGGGGAAGCCCATTTTTGTACCATTTCGGTATTTTCAGGAAAAGAGGTTTTCCAGGATCGAAAGCCGGGAGAACGCGGTTGTTGTGCAGATTGCGCCGAGAGAGGCCGATGTGTGAATATCAAAGGGCTGGTTGGCAAAGAAATTGCTTAGGATATTCCGAACCCTTTGGACAACAGACACCAAAACCATACAAGGAGGAAAGCGTATGACCCCAAAAGAAGTGATGGCCTTTGCCAAAGAGCAAGGTGCCAAGATGGTGGATTTCAAGTTTTTGGATTTCGTCGGTACCTGGCAGCATTTTACCAATCCCATGGAAGAGCTGGGGGAAGCGGATTTTGAAAACGGGTACGGGTTTGACGGTTCGAGCATCCGCGGGTGGCAGCCCATCCATGCCAGTGACATGCTGATCATTCCTGACGCTTCGACGGCGACAATGGATCCCTTTATGGCGGTCCCGACCATGACCATGATCTGCAACGTCGTTGATCCGGTCACCAAGGAGCGCTACACTCGCGACCCCCGTTACATCGCGCAGAAAGCTGAAGCCTATCTGAAATTTACCGGGATTGGTGACACGGCCTTTTTCGGGCCGGAAGCGGAATTCTTCATCTTTGATGAAATTCGCTTCGATGATGCCTGTCAGTTCGGTTATTACTTCATCGATTCAGTTGAAGGAATTTGGAACAGCGGGAGAATGGAAAATCCCAATCTGGGCTACAAACCTCGCCACAAGGAAGGGTACTTCCCCGTGCCCCCTATGGACTCCCAGCAGGATCTCCGCACCGAAATGGTCCTGATGTTGCAGCAAGTCGGACTCAACATCGAGTGCCAGCATCATGAGGTAGCCACGGCAGGTCAGGCTGAGATAGACATGAAGGCGGCTCCTCTCGTCAAGATGGGAGATAATCTGCAGTGGTACAAATATGTCATAAAGAATGTGGCCCGCCGCAACGGTAAAACCGTAACGTTCATGCCAAAACCCCTATTTGGCGACAATGGTTCGGGAATGCACATCCACCTTAGTATCTGGAAGGAAGGAAAGCCGCTTTTTGCCGGTGACAAGTACGCCGGACTGAGTGAAATGGCCCTGTTTGCGGCCGGCGGCGTCCTGAAACACGCCCGGGCTATTTGTGCCATAACCAATCCCACTACTAATTCGTATAAACGGCTCGTACCGGGCTACGAGGCGCCGGTGAATCTGGCCTATTCAAGCCGCAATCGCAGTGCCGGTATCCGCATTCCGATGTATTCACCGTCACCGAAGCTCAAACGCCTCGAAGTCCGCTTCCCGGATCCCTCGTGCAATGGCTACCTGGCCTTCAGCGCTCTGCTCATGGCAGCCCTTGACGGGATCGAAAATCGCATCCATCCGGGAGAGCCCTTGGACAAAGACATCTATGCCCTGAGCCCCGAGGAACTGGCAAAGGTTCCCTCCACACCGGGATCACTGGATGAAGCCTTGAAAGCACTCGAAGACGACCACGAATGGCTGCTCAAAGGCGATGTCTTCACCGAAGACGTGATTCAGACCTGGATTGAATATAAGACCTTGAGTGAAGTGGACCCCGTGCGGATGAGGCCTCACCCCCACGAGTTCAAGCTCTACTTCGATATTTAGAATAGTGGCTGGTGGCTTTTGAAAAAGGGGGGAACCCAAGCTCTCCATAACCGGCGACCGTCTTCTGCCGACCTGTACCAGAGAATGCCTTGCATCATTCGGGAGTGTTAAGGCAGATACCTTAGAGCGGCCCACAAAAAAGGCAGGATCAAATCCTGCCTTTTTTTGTGTCGATCAGGGTCTCTATTGATCTTCCATGCCCATGATCTTTTTGGCCATCTTCTTTTTGGCGTCAAAGTCTGTGAGGACAGAGATCATGAACCGCTGGGTCTGAGGAGCGCCGGCGCCATGCCAGGTTCCGGCCCCGTGGAGTCCGGCTGCCCAATGCTGGAGGAACTTGGCGACCTTGAGCCGCTTTTCGGCGGGGGCGGCGCTCTTGAAGGCCTTTTTTAACAAAGGACCGACCTCGGGGTCCTCCAGATCTTTCAGCCTCGGCATGGTGACCACCAGACCACCACCGATATCTCCCGCATTCTTTAGGATTTCCCAGAAACCGTGGGCGATGTTCAATTTGGCGGCGTTGCCGAAGAGATCATCCGGAAGAAAAACCCCGGACCCCTTCGGTTCCTCCCGGCCGCGCATGGCCGCCGCGATGGCACAGGCGTGAGAGGTCTCGCTCAGGCGGACCATGTCGACGATCTTTTCCTGGACATGAGGGACTTTATCGACGCCGTTGTATTCGGCAGCCAACATGGTCGCACCGATGATCAGGTCGGCGAAACCCACCTTGCAGGCGCCGCCGCAATTCATGCGATGAGTCTTGGCGAACCGGGATACCAGTCGCCCGCAGTACTTGGTTTCACCGCACAGGAACACACGGTCCCAGGGGATGAAGACATTGTCGAAAACCATGGTTGACGTCTCGCGTTGACCATAAACGGGGTTGCCCAGTTCGGTCTCGTCACAAAGCAGTTCCCGCTCTGCAGAGTAGGCGTTGTACTGGCAGATATAGGTGATTCCGGGAGCTCCGTTCGGGACGGCAAAGGCAAGGGCAAAATCTTCTTCTCCCTCTTTCAGGGCACCGCCCGGAAGGACGAGCGTTTCGTGGGAACCGATGGCGCCGCTCTGGCTCACCTTGAACCCTCTCACCACGATCCCATCGGATCGTTTCTCGACCAGATGGACGTGGACGTCGAGATCCTCCTGCTGGGACGGCCTCTTCTTCCGGTCGCCCTTGGCATCCGTAATGGCGCCCGAAACCGCCAGATCCTTGTCCTGGGCATGTACCAGCCACTTACCGAAGGTCTCGTTATATTTCGTACCCAGATCGCGGTCCATCTCCCACGTGGTCGCTGCCAGGCCATTGATGGCGTCACACCCGACGCAGCGGTAATTGCATGTGCCCACCGTCTGGCTGGTCAATAATGCCATTTCCTGCCGCATGTCGAGGTCATGAATGCTGCGTGCGACATGCAGATTGCGGTTGATGGGCTGTCCCGTCAGATGGGAAACGGTCGTCATGACTGCTTGGTTCTGCGGGTCTTCGGCCAGACTGTAAATCGCCGCATTGGCCAAAACCATGGAGCGGGTGACGGGATGTTCGAGCAGGTTGGTCGCCCATTTCCCGCCGACATAGACGCGGGGGGTCAGCTTCTCTATGCTATCAAGATACTCCTGTGCCGTGATGAGCGCCATAAGTCAAATCTCCTTCTTTGATAGAAGCAATTGCCAAACAGGGAACCGAACTCCCCCCAAGCTTATCCTATTTGCGCGGCCTGATCAAAGGGGAAAAAGAATTAATGGCCTTGACAAAAGATCGGATTTCCGTACCATGGATGGCGAGTTATGTCAGGCGCAGGCCATCCAGACTCAGTGAGTCGGGGTGGCTTTTTTTTTGTGAGGAAACACATGTTGATGGTCATGATTGACAATTACGACTCATTTACCCACAATCTGGTCCAACTCTTTTACGAGTTTGATCTGGAGGTTCGGGTCTACCGCAATGACGAAATCACCTTGCCTCAAATAGCGGCTCTGCAGCCGCATTGGATTTGCATCTCGCCAGGCCCCAAGGATCCGGCTCATGCGGGGATCAGCAAAGCCGTAATCCGTCGCTTCGGTTCATCAATCCCGGTCCTGGGGGTTTGCCTGGGCATGCAAGCCCTAAACGAAGTCTTTGACGGCCTTACGGCCAGGGCTCCGCAGCCCGTTCACGGTAAACGCTCAAGAATTGAGCACAATGGTTCCGGGGTGTTTTCCGGCCTTCCGTCTCCAATATGGGTTGCTCGCTATCATTCACTGCAGGTCATCGTGCGTTCGCCGCTTTTAATCCCCTTGGCATATGCCTTGGATCGGGTTGTCATGGCGCTTCAACACGAGAGCTGGCCTCTTTGGGGAGTCCAGTTCCATCCGGAATCTTTTCTCAGCGAATACGGGCGGCAAATGGCGGCAAATTTCCTGGCCCTCCAGCCCAAATGGCAGAATACCCTGCACCAACCCCACGGGCGCCCGGATGGATTCCCCGGAATTGGCCCGGCAGGCGTGGAAAAGGCTGCTTCCTCGCCCCCTCCGATGAAGCTGTCAAAGGCTCTACCATGACTTGCCTCAACCCGTTACTTTCCCGGCAGCCTGTCCGTATAGCCACCAGACGGCTGGCCGAGAACGGGGTCGGCGACGCCGCTTTTTTGGACCTGGTTCGAAGTCTCGCAGAGCAACCCTTCAGTGCCGTCTTGTTGAGTGGAGGAAATCTGGAGGACTGCGCTCGTTATTCGATAGTCGGGTGGGACCCCTTCCTGGTGCTCAAGAGCAAGGGCAGAAGGGTGGAGATTAACACGCCGCAGGGCGCTGCCACTATCGAGGGAAATCCTTTGGATGTCCTGGACGAAATCTTCGAGACCTTGCGCCCCGGTTTTCCCCTGGGCGATTATCCTTTTGCCGGTGGTGCCATGGGCTATTTTGCGTATGATCTGAAAAACCAAATCGAGCATCTACCGCAGACGGCAACCGATGATCTGGACCTACCGGACGTGTTGCTCTTTTTCCCGCGTCGCTGTATCATTCATGATCGAGATGAGGGCAGCCTTCAAGGACTTGCTCTGGCAGCGGAGGACGACCCGCAACCGGCCCCGGATGAAATTGCGGCGTTGACGGGGAAACCGGATTCGGAATCTTCGCCCCTTCGCGTCGGATCGTTGCAGAGCAACTTCTCCCATGAGCAGTATCTGCACTCCATCCGACGGGTCCGACGCTATATCCGTGACGGCGATGTGTACCAGGTGAATCTATCTCAGCGCTTCCGGTTTCCTTTTCAGGGTAATCCCTTTCGCCTGTGGGAGCGCCTTTATGCTCTGAATCCGAGCCCCTTCTATGCCTTCATCCAGGCCGGCGATCATCAGGTGCTTTCCACGTCAATGGAACGGTTTCTGTATCGACGCGGATCGTACCTTGAAACTCGGCCGATAAAGGGTACTCGTCCACGAGGCAAAACCCCTGAGGATGATGAGCGCTTGAGCCTGGAGCTCAAGGCGAGCCCGAAGGACGATGCCGAACTGTCCATGATTGTCGATTTGCTCCGCAACGATTTGGGTCGCATCTGTCGTCCGAGAACGGTAAGGGTTGCCGAGCACAAACGACTGGAAAGCTATCAGAATGTTCATCATCTGGTTTCCATCGTGACGGGCGAGTTGTGGCATGATGTCGCTTATGGCAAAATCCTGCGGGCAACCTTTCCGGGGGGATCCATCACCGGCTGTCCGAAGATTCGCGCCATGGAAATCATCGACGAACTGGAACCGAACGTCCGGCATGTTTATACGGGTTCTATCGGCTATCTGGGGTGGCATGGCAACATGGACCTGAATGTGGCCATCCGGACGCTGTTGGTGCATCGCGGGGTAGGCGTCTTTTCAGTTGGGGGTGGGATTGTTCATGATTCCAGCGAGCAGGACGAATATCAGGAAACTCTGCACAAAGCCCGCACCTTGTTCGAGGTGATCGATCAGTTGGAGAAATCCCGTGCAGCGTGTTGATGACAAGACACCCGAGCTAATCTATCTCAATGGCCGGTTTTGTCCTCTCGAGAAAGCCCGTATCTCCCCGCTCGATCGCGGCTTCCTGTATGGTGACGGCATCTTCACCACGATGCGTGGGGAGCTGGGGCGTGTTCTCTACCTGAAGGACCACCTCGACCGGTTGCGGCAATCCCTGACCGAACTGAGGCTGGCGGTCCCTTGGAGTGTGGATTGGGCGAGCACCCTGTCTGAACTCCTGCGAAGGAATCGCCTGGAGAAGGAGGTTGCCTCGGCAAAAATCGTCGTTACCAGGGGGCAGTCTGCTGTGCTTGGTCTGCCGGACACCGAACAGGCAACGGTGGTGATTTATGCCCGGCGCTATGAACCACCCCAACCATCCGCCTACCAAACCGGATACCGCCTGCACGTTTTTCGGGATGGTTTTTCACCGCCACTATCTCGATTCAAATCCCTGAATTATCTCTATCACATGACGGCGCGACAGGCTGCGCTGGATGTGGGCGCCGATGAGGCCGTTCTGCTGGATGTTCAGGGCAGGCTTACCGAAACCGCCGCCGGTTCGCTGCTTCTCAGGACCGGGGGCGAGTGGTGGACGCCTCACAGCGCTTATCAACTCCCCGGCATCACTCTTCGGCACGTCACCAAGATCCTCGAAGAGGCCGGCCTGAGCGTGGCACGGCGCTCCGCTGACGCTGCCGATCTTTTTTCAGCAGAAACCATCTGGGTGCTCAACTCTTTGATTGGTGTCATGCCTGTTTCACAAGTGGATCAGATGCCTGTGACAGAACCCGCACCGGAAGAAGCCGGCAGGCTGAGAGCGCAGTTATTTGCACGGGGGAGGTAGCAGGGAGTCGGTTTTCGGAAGTCTGTCGTCATCCAGACGATTGGGGAGATGTGGGAATATGCGAATGGGAAATATCTATTCACGAGTTCCGGCGGATCTTCCGGATGAATTGTTTGAGGATATTGTGGTGACGGGTGAAGTGAAGATCGAGCGCATCATCTCCGATGCTCATTCATCCCCGCCGGGATTTTGGTACGATCAGGAAAAAAGCGAGTGGGTTGTTTTGCTCCGGGGAAGTGCCGGTGTCCGGTTTGAGGGGGCTGAGGAAACGATCGTCCTGAGACCCGGGGACTGGATCAACATCCCGGCACATCAAAAACACCGTGTGGAGTGGACCGATCCCAATGAGAAATCGATCTGGCTGGCGGTTCATTACTAGATTGCACCGGGTGCGGATGAAGGTTTGAGCTTGTGGATGCTTCCAACATTCAGGTTCACGGCTCCAAACTCACTTGCTACTTGCCCGTACAAGAGGTAAGCCCGATCCATATCGAGATTCCGACAGAAGAAATGTTGCCAAACCGATGAAATGGCAACCCCTCCTGGCTTGCAGACCATATGATCAGAACATGGTAAGCTTTTGATCCCTTGGGTTTTCAAGGATCTGGAGAGCTGTCCTAAATCAAAGGGCTGCAGCGCCAACCAGGCCAGGCACCGACAGGGATAACGATGATCTAAGCCGCGCCGGCGTGATGCTCCCAACTTCTATATGGCACCTACTTGTGTGAGGTTGCCATGTGGTCCGGCGTCGGCTTGAACGACGGGTTGGGCAGCCGTTCTGGTTAACGGCCTTCCTGCAACACATAGAGCGCATGAATGTGACTCTAGGCGGCATACCGGATGATTTCTAACTCTGCTGCAGCGTTCACCCTTACCAGGATCTCTTCAACACGGCCCATCACAGGGTCATCCAGCAGGTACTCACTGCAATTCTCACATTGCAAGACTGGCAGCCCCTTCAAAATGACAATGGTTGCATCACTGATTTTAAATGGTAGGTCTGTGATCAAAGGCTTCAATTTAGATCCACACGAGTGGCATTTCATGAACCGTGCCTCCTGATTCTGAAGCCATCCTCCCACTCTTCCAAGTTTGGGCGGTAGGCTGTGATAATCCGTATGTTATCAGCTTTCACGTCGACTGCAAACAGTATGTGTAATAAATTGCCCTCATACTCTGAGCGGACAAGATAGCTCGGAAGATACTTATCATCGGGATATTCTTCAATGATTTCATAGTCTGGGGAAGAGGTTAGGGAATCAGAACTTTCAAATATACCGATTATAGGCCGATTGTAATATCATACAAAGGTAGTTGCTCACAGCGATGAAGATGTTGTTCCAGTTCCGCCC